>OBXT01000052.1_pt1 | contig 26387 bp, 36 predicted proteins | sample 1476621 | NCBI WGS metagenome assembly OBXT01 (sample SAMEA2580169, study PRJEB22360) | human gut metagenome | biome: human gut; feature: human-associated habitat; material: faeces | place: Denmark | collected 2008/2010
CAGTTAATTTGGATAGACAAAATTTTAGGTAACTAATGGATATTATTGACAAAGACCCGCTTAAAATAAAGTATCAACTAAATTGGTTTAAAACTCATTTAAGTGAGTTTAATGAGTCTGAATTATTGTTAATCAATCCTATTGTAAAAAGAATAATCTTTCTTAAAGTAGGGGCTGATACATCTCAACGATTCATGAATAGCGTAATATATGATGCCTTATGTTGTATAAATGAAATTCATCAAAATAAAAAACGTCAATTCTATTTTTCGTATCGCTCTTTAATCGAAAATTTAGCTAGAGCTTGTCTTAACAAAGAGAATGATGATAAAACTGGAATTTTAAAATTGTTTTCGGAATTTCAAAATGCATTGAAATTGAAATCAACTAAAAAAGACGCCTCAACTGGAGATGACGTAAAAATATACAAGCAAGATATATATAGTGACCTAATGAATGGGTACTCCCAAGCTTGCGGTTATGTTCATAATAATCAGTCAGCAGGTATAGATGTCATGCAAAGTTATACCCAGATTATCAATAATAAACCATTATCAAACCAAGAAAGGAAAGAACTACTCAAAAAATTACTAGCTTTACTAGAGTCTTGCACTAGAGCATTATCCCTATTGAAGAAGGAAGCAATTTTAAGAAATTTTGGACGAAACTTTTACTTCATAGAAGAACTTCTACCAGAAAGTATAGCTAGCGTTTATTTGCAATAAATACATTTAACCAACCGCCCTAGTGGCGGTTTTCTTTTTCCCATCATTCCTCAATCTCTATATCCTGATGTACTATTGATATCAACTCCCCGTAGCCGTCTTCAAGTGCTTGTGATAGCAACAGCAGTATAGCTATATCCTTTCCAATTAAATTGCTCAATTCGATTAACACTTCGTCTTTTGATACTTTCATAAGTCCTCCTTTTCATTACATATTAACCAATTCTTATTTTTTGTCTAAAACCTCTTCAAAAATTTTCGAACTAGATCGCAAAAATCTTTTACAGCTCAGAAAATAAGCAATCAAACACCCCTCGCAAAAAATTTTCTGCTTTAAAATCAATAGATTAAACACTAATTGTGATTTATCTCACTAAAATATCACATTTTGTTATTTACAAATAAATCACAAAGAGTGATAATACACCCATCAAAACAAATCACTTTAATAAGGAATAATCAAATGAACATCAATAGCCAATCAAGTGAAAACAAAATGACTACCTTAGCAGATGCAATCATCGCAGGAATGACCAAATACCAACACGCACAACCAATGCCAGAAGCCGAATTAAACGCTTTAGATGTAAGAGTGCAACAAGAAACAGGTTTTAGCTTAAATGACCTATTCAGTGCTTACAACATGAGCAACATCACTTACATGAACATCGGCAAAGACTTTAATAAATTCTCAGCTTACCTTGCAGAAGCAGAAAAAGAAGGCTTATTAGCCTACTACGCAGAAGAATTTGTAGAGATGATTCACTAACCAATGCCTCTACGGAGGCGTTATCTAAAACAGCTTTAACGGAGAGCCAAACCCTTGGCCATCAATGCGGAAACATCCGCAACGACCGCCAAGCGTTGAAGCAAACGGAAGATGAAAGCTGTTTTAAATAACTTGCTCTTTAACAATTTAAACACGCATATCGCCAAACCAACGATGAAAGTAACGCTCGGCAGACTGATTGAGTTAGCGTAAGGTCAATTCGCACAATCAGCCAACGGGTTCTAAGTAGCAACGGCAAAGACCGCCTACTGCCTTAGCCAGCGAGAAACAGAGAACGTGCAACGATATGCCGCGTAGGATTACAACTTACAGCAGCCGTCTTGGATGAGCGAAGCACAATAAGACCTACGCATTCTATGAAGATTTTCTGCTGAAATGCAGAAAAGGGGGCAATGATTTAGCCACAAAGCCCACGCTCTCTTCGAAGAGCTTACCTAATCGGGGTGGCACCCCAACCGTTTGAAGGCTACTCCGCCCCAAGCCGCAGGGCACAAAATAATGCGGCACCTTTAGGCTCTAGGTTTCATCCTTTGCAGAAAAGGGTAAGTCAAGGTTGATATAGCATAAGACTGGGTGCAACTCCCACTAGAGCCACCATTTAAAACAGCATACGTAAGACGTGTGTTTTTTTAATGTTTGGCACGCAGTGTGCTGTTTTAAATGGTAAACAAGGAGCAAATTATGATAGGTTACGAAGATTACAACGCATTAGGCTTACCGCCTGAATATGAATATCAAGACCGTGTCTCTGCGGTTGAAAACAAAGTGATTGAAACGCTTAAAAAGGCAGGATTACACGCCTTTTTGAAATCGCTTCAAGGGGGCGAAGAATGGTATAACGCTTTAGATGACCAAGTACAAGCCGACATTGACGCCCGCAAGCAAGCCAAAGCGGATGCGATGTGGAATTGAATTAGATAAATTGGAGAGTGTATGAATACAATAATAATCGCTTTTTTTACTGCTCTACTTGTATCATTATCAGTTCATTATCTGACAATAATACAAGTAGGAAAATGGTTTGATGAATTCTTTGATAAAGAAACTCAAAAGATGGAAAATTTCGCTAAAGAATTGTCAGAAATTATTCAGAAAGGCAAATCTTGCAGAAATTCCGACCTAGAGCGGTGAGAGAAATCTTACCTTTAACAATATCAATGGTTCTAGGTTTTAAAGCATCTTCTAGTTGTTGTTTTATTGAAGCCTGAACTTCTTCTGGGAAAGGTATATTGTCCTCATTCGTTATCTTTCCACCTGAATTTAAAAGATTTAATGCGTTTTGATTAGATCGTCTATTTTCTTCATCTTCTTGCTTATATTGCGATAGCAAAGGATTATTTCTATGCTTTTCATATAAAGCATCATTATTTTTGAATGTTTCATAATCAACATCAATAAGTTTCAAACGAATTAAGTTATCAATGGAAGGAGCAATAAGTTGATTATCTTGTACTTCTGAGTTTCCTAAGTATATATGACTATAAACATCTATAAACCAACCATCACCATCACTTGTCATTCTAATTTTAGAAATTGTTTCATCACCTGACTGGTAAAGGGTTTGTAGATTTTGGGCATCTAACGGGCTAAGCATTTTTATCATCTCAGAAAATGATGGATGAATATCTGCTGATTTTGAATTATCCATCGCTGACACGATTAAATTTGAAAACATATTTCGGATTTCTTGTTTATTAACACGAAACCGTGCAGAATCTAATGTAGCTCCAATAATATCAATATCAGGCTCCTGCTTATTCTCTTCTGGAATTTTAGCGGCTTTATTGGCAATTTCTTCCTTAAATTTTTCAATATTACGGGCAACTTCAATTTCTTTCATTTGCCTTTGTTCAGACCATTTATAACCATAAATGGCGTACCACATATCGCTTACGGTTTGCCCTATTCCTTTTGAGGCTGTAGTTGCAATTTCTTTGCCTGCAGCTACTGCAACCCCCGTAACCGCTGTTGATATAGGTTCACTCATAATAAAATCCTCTTTGTTAATGTGATATAGATTAAAGTTTGATCGCAATAATCATATCACTAGATAGAGAGGATTTCATTATGCAGAAAATATTTGACACCGCCCCTACTTCGGATTATCATACCCCCACTTTCAACAGAAAGTCGGGATCGCAGTCCTGAATGTACAGAGCGGTGAAAAATGATAGTCGCTCAAGGCGGCTTTTTTTATAGCCGAAAATCAGAAAATCAAACCTTTCAAAAGGTAGGTTCAAATTGAACCACCCTTTAAAGTAGTCAATGATGAGCTGATTGGGAGGATCGAAAGATCCGCCGTTACTCTGTACACGGTACTGCGAATCTCAGTCAGTTCATCACCAGTTTCGCAGCTTGTGATGAGTTTTAGAAAACTTGTACAGAGAAACGAAAAATGACTACATTAACTTTTCAAAACACTACTCTTTCGGTTATCAACCAACACAACCAAACTTACTTTACAGCAAATGATCTAGGCTTGGCATTAGGCTATGTAGATGCAATCCGTTCAGTAAAACAAATCTACGACCGCAACGCAGACGAATTTACCGCAGAAATGACCGCACTTATCGAAATGCCTACCGCAGGCGGTATTCAAAAAGTGCGTATCTTCTCGCTTCGTGGTGCACACCTGATTGCTATGTTCGCTCGCACCAAAGTCGCCAAAGACTTCCGCAAATGGGTACTCGATATTTTAGATCGTGAAGTTTTGCAAAACGCAAATCAAATCCAACCGCTTGTCGAACGCAAATACACCTTCGAATTCACCGAATACGAACTCGAACAGCTTGTCTGGTTATGGTGCTCCCACAGCCAAATGAACACCCTACTCGGTCAACTCGAAAAACCGCTTGAGGCAATTGGCTCACGTTTCAGTGCAATGGTTTACGGACACCACCACGAATACAAACGACACTACCTCGAGACCAAAGACACCATCGCACGCCTCGTCGAACCGTTCCAACAATCCGAACGTCTAAACTGGACACGTGCTATCAACCTCATTAACCGAGCAGTGCTCAAGTAATCCTTGAATACTCCCACCGCCTCACCCCACTCAAGACCTTAAAAAGGCGTGGGGCGGTTTTCTGCACCCTAAATTTAAGCTTTTGATGAAATTTCCACCGAAAGAGGAAAGAAAAATGACCCCACAATTTATGCAACCAAACATGCCAAGCCAATACGATATCGAATGCGAAATCTGCTACCTCCAAGACCGCATTGAAAAACGAGAAGGAATGATAGAGGTGTTGCAATACGCCCTTAACCAACAACGCCAGTTACTTGAGCAACGTTAGGAATCATCGCAGGTAGCGTAAAGGTATATTGCAGAAACAACTGCGTAAACAACCGCAGTTCGCCAAGCTCCGCAAATGAAATGTCACTATGCGTGCCTTGATTGCCCAGAACTCGAATGCGATGAGCAAAATAGCCCATTGGTTTTACTAATACCTGATTTTTAACCAAGTGATTGATTCGCCAATTGAGATTTTTATCACTGTTATCGTCTAGGTGTTTCAATGCGAGTTCTAATGCGGTGCGATACGCCGTACCTGCTGAATCAAACAGATCACCATCGTGTTGCGATAAAAAATACAACTTCTCAGCAGTGGTAAATTTACGCTTAACCTCTTCGGGCAAATGGTCTGGCACATCAGGTTTTAACGCTTCAGGAAACCAATCCAGCTTACGCTGAAAAATATCATCATAAAAATGCACGATGTTATCGTGAACGGCTGAAATCAACCCATTAGCTGAAGGCATACCATTGATGTATTGGTCGCTATCGTTGAGCACATACATTGCCGAAATACCATTAAAACAATGGTTACAAGTCGCAAACACATTATGTACGGTCTGTCCACGATATTTCCCCGTGTCGGCAACATTGCTGGCAATATGACGAACAGTAAAGGCGACATCTTGCTTTGCACAATACGGACAATTATAGCCAAAGGTAATCATATGAAACTCCAGAAATTCACAAAAGTAATAGAAGCTTTCCTAGATGATGAAATCAACGCAATGGGAACGCTCTACTCATTTTACACCGATTTACCAGAAGCCGACAAACCCACCTTTGTTGCGGCATTGATTGGTAACCTCGTTATTCAAAAACAATTGCGTGAACACCAAGAGGGAAAACCACATGCAAACCTTGCTTAAAGTCCTGACAGGCATTTTCTTTGTCCTGCTCTTTTGTGCAGTCTTAAGTCTTGGGGGTTGCCTCGACAGCCAACCTGAGCCCGTGATTCCCCAAAGCATCCCCGCTTGCCACTTGTGTGAATTTAGGAGCCCCGCATGATTGACGCCACCTGTGAAATCACCCATCGACACGGAGGGTTTTGGTACGCACGAGTTCGATACAACCGCATCATTGTGTACAACTCCAATTTCAGAAGTAAAGAATCCGCAATGGCACATCTAGCCCGTGAAATCGAAAGACGAAACGCCCTCGACGGCTTTCGTTTCAAGCAACCACTTGAAATGCCGCAATCGAGAAAAACGCCCAAAACAGGCGTGATTGCCAAACGACGACCACCACTCCCAAAATGGGATAACACTTGTTATTCGGTTAATCCGATAACGGGCGAACGCAAACCATTGTAAGAATTTAACCCACCGCAAGGAAATCCAATGAATAAAGTCAGAGTATTAAAGTTAGCTGAACACCATTATAAAGGCGAGCTTATTATCAGCCACGTTGTAGTAGCAAAAACAATTACCTTTGCCAATAAAGTGAATTGCATTCGCTCCTTGAATCGAAAAATAGAAGATTACAACTTACAAAATAATACCCGTATTCCTCTTCTCAAAACCACCGAGACTGAAATCCAATTTGAGCTTAACAACAAAGGAAAAGTAGCCAAAACCAACCCACTTACTGAGACCAGAACTCAAAAATCAAACGTAGAAGTGGAACATCAACCAGAAACCACTGTGATTAAATTTAATGATGGCTACCCACCTGAGAATACCAAAATGATAAGTGAAAACGATATGCCAAAAGCGAAACCAACTGTTATAAAACGCAAACCATTTACCCCTTACGGTTTAAATGGCTACCTCGTTGATAAAAACGGTAACGTTCGCTTAATGCTAGATCGAAGAGCGAACGCCAACACTATCGTACTTGAGCCTGAAATGTTCTCAGCCCTTGCCGACATGGTCAAGAAAACCCAATCACAAAATCTGTAACGAATTTAACCGCTTGCCTTCCCTTAAACTTAATAGCTTAATGGTATTAGTAAAATTGCAATGGGCAGGCGGTTAATCCAATTAAAAGGAAATCAAAATGACAAACCAAGTTCAACAAACCAAACCGCAACAAGACAAATTCCCGATTAAAACCTTGTTTGAAAGCCCCGCGGTAAAACAAAAACTACAAGACTTGCTTAATAAGAATGCAGCAAGTTTCACAACTAGCGTACTTCAAATTGTGAATAGCAACTCAATGCTGCGTAATGCCGATCCAATGAGCGTATTTAACGCCGCTTGTATGGCAGCCACTTTGCAGTTACCGATTCAAAATGGTTTAGGCTTTGCCTATATCGTGCCTTATAAAGGGCAAGCTCAATTCCAACTAGGTTATAAAGGCTTAATCCAACTGGCACAGCGTTCTGGGCAGTTTAAGCGATTGGTTGCCGTTCCCGTGTATGAAAAGCAACTCATCGAAGAAGACCCGATCAACGGCTATGTGTTCGACTGGAAACAAAAGCCTGAACCGACTGAAAAGCCAATTGGCTACTACGCTTATTTCCAACTGGTCAACAGCTTTACCGCTGAATTGTATATGACCGCTCAAGAAGTAGATCAGCACGCACAACGCTATTCGCAAACTTACCGCACCTACCTTGAAAAACAAAAACAAGGTAAATGGGCGACGAGTGTATGGGCAGACAACTTCGAAGCGATGGCATTGAAAACGGTGATGAAGCTCCTGCTTTCCAAACAAGCACCGCTCTCTGTTGAAATGCAACAAGCCGTGTTAGCCGATCAAGCGGTCGTAAAAAATGTGGATAATGCAGAATTCGACTACCCTGATAATCAAGTGGAAGAAGCGGATTTTGTAGCGTTGAATGTATCGGATGAGCAATTTGAAAACTTCAAACAAACTATTCAAAACAAAGAAACCACGCTCCAAGAGCTTTGTGATAACGGCTACGAATTCAGCAAAGAACAGTTCCAAATTTTAGAGGCAATTGAAAATGCAGCACCTGTATCAAATGAAAGCTAGATGCTCAATGCTTCATCGCTTAATCGGCGAACCGAAAACGAAAGCCGACCGTGAGGCGGGAAAAATTACCGACACAGCAAAATCAGCGGTGCGAGAAATCGCCAAGTTCGACCTCTTCGGCTGGCAACAATTTGAAGGCAATAAGTTCACCGAAAAAGGCTTAATGCTAGAAAATGAAGCGATCAAACTCAGCGGCTTAAAACGGGGCTTACCGCTGAAAAAGAATATCGAAAGACGGGAAAACGATTGGATTACGGGCGAGTGCGATATTTATGTACCTACCCGTAAACTGATTATCGATACCAAATGTTCTTTTGATATTGGCACACATCCGTTCTTTGCTGATGAAGCGGAAGACAAAGCTAAAAAAGCAGGCTACGACATTCAAATGCAAGGTTATATGTGGTTGTGGGATTGCGAAGAAGCACAAATTGATTTCGTGCTTTTCCCTACGCCAGAAGAGCTATTAGGTTATGGACAATCAGCAGAGCGTTATATTGATTTAGTTGAGCAAATCCCCCAACACCAACGCATCACCACCGTTACCATCAAGCGAGATGAACAAATCATCGAAAAAATCCAAGAGCGAGTCACGGTAGCGAAAGCGTATTATGATGAATTGATTAAACAGATGGTGAGTTAAATGAATTTGACAGCAAGCGAACAAAAAGCCTTAAACCGAATCGGTATAGCAGGCTTTAGAGGTGTAAGAGCAAGTGGACAAGCAAAAAAGCCTTGGCTTGCAGAGTTCACTCATAAAGGGAAAACCTATTATGGGGGATGTTACGAATCTGCAAGAGAAGCCGCAATAGCTTACGATAAGCTAGTAATAAAAGTTGTGGGAGATAAAGCCATTACGAATAAAAAATTAGGTTTATTCGAAGAAAATGAAATAGAAAAGACTGATTTAAGTGATTATTTATTAGAAATCGCAGGAGAATTTATTTCATATTTGGATAAAAGAAAGTCTAAAACAGGTAAATTTCTCGAGTTTTCTAAAGCTAAATTAAGAAAAAAAATATCACTTAAAGAAGTATGGCAAATCCTTTTATATCTGGAAGAGAAAGGATTAGCCCTGTTAAGCAATAAGCAACAACAACCTAACCTCATTGTAGTTCGCTTTATCAGTAAACCATTAAAACAACATATCGAACAGCAGAAACAAAAGGAAATGACTATGGAAAAAGTAACCGATTTAACTCAATTGCCAATTGAATCTTTAAAAATGTTAGCAAAACAAGCGGAAGAATTAGCAAGAACAAAAGAGCAAGAAGGATTTGAAAAAGATGCTTTGCGTAAAACGCTTAACCCTCTTATCTTAAATGCAGTGCAAGCAAAAGGAAAATATGAACGCAAGCTAAATGAATTGCTAGATATTTCAACTGAACTCGATAATGCCTTAAATGCATTAAAAGATGCGTTAAAATAATAATTAACAAAAGAACCCTCACGCGAGGGCTTTTTTGTACCTAAAGGAAACTAAAAATGACACAGAAAAAATACGAATTGCTCAAAAACGATACTATTACCGCACCAAACGGAAAAACACTCTACCGCATTAAAGCCCTTATTGATTTTGGTGTAGTTTTAGCTGGCTCTCTCGGTGGCTATATCGAAAAAGAAGATAATCTAGCTCATAGTGGCAATGCTTGGGTGTCAGGCAATGCTCGGGTGTCAGGCAATGCTTGGGTGTTTGGCAATGCTGAGGTATTTGGCAATGCTTGCGTGTCTGATGATGCTTGGGTGTCTGGCAATGCTCGGGTGTATGGCAATGCTCGGGTGTCTGGTGATGCTCGGGTGTCTGGTGATGCTCTGGTGTCTGGTAATGACGATCTAGTTTGGTTCTCAAATGTTGGAACGGAGCAAGGCACGCTTACCGTTTATAAATCCAAAGATGATTCATTACTTGCTACTCGTGGTTGTTTTAATGGAACAGTCGATGAGTTTTTAGCGAAATCAGCAAAAGTTCACAATGAACGAATCAAACGAGAATACCAGTTACTCATTGAAGTCGCTAAATCTCGCCTTCTTGGAGAAAGCTATGTACCTACCTTTTAACCCCTTACCTTGCAATTACTTAACCCTAAGCCATCGTTTTTACGGTGGCTTTTTTATTGCCTAAAGGAAATGAAAATGGCTAAATCCGCAAAACCACGCAAACGAACGCCTAGCACACAAGCGAAATCCAAGCCGAACAAGTTGGATGCTGCGGTTAGAGGTTCGTTTTCACTCAATATTTTAAGACTGGCTGAATACTCCACGATGAACGTGTTAAACGGCAATATCATCAAAGATAAAGTTCACGCCAGACGTTATTTCAAAACCCTTGAAGTCCCGCAAAAATGGGGTATCACTTATGGCGTGCTTTACCGCATCAATGGCGAATGGGGCATCACGCACAACTTTGTACGATTTAAAGACAAATGTCGCTTTGAACATCTCGACCAAGAACTGGATTGCTATTTAGGCGAAGCGGTGGATGAAATCGACTATAAAGACATCCTCTCGCCTTACTATGTTGCCTCACCCGAAGGGCGTGATTTCACGATGGAGCAGCTCTACGACATTATCGATATTAAAAACCCCTTCAAGCGGTTGTTTTCCATTCACGAATTGGAAATCGCACGCCAAAAAGGCTGCGAAGAGCTGAAAACGCAAAGCATCTTGCCGTACTTAACCCAAACCGATAAATCTTTCCCTGCTCTGCTCAAATCTTACGGCTTAACCTCGTTTTATGATATCCGAATGAAAGACCGAGATGGCTTGCTTGCCCTCAAAGGCATTAGCCAAAAACGGTTCGACCATATCCAAAACGCCTTTGCGAAAGCCGTGTTAGAAAAGCCAGATGAATTCGCTCACTTCATCAAGTTTATTCAAATGAAAGCCGACTTCGACCGGGCCAACCAATTTATGGAGAAATACTGTGTTACTTAACCCCTTTTGCCTGCGTAAAGCACTTCACGACTACATCAGTAAATACGCCAAACAGGCACGTGTGATCGTGCATCTCAAAGGCAACCTTGCCAAATTACACCACGAAAACGACCGCTTGTTACGAGAAAATCATCAGCTTAAACAAATGGCAAAAGCCAAAGATGCCCGCATTACTGAGCTAAATGAGCTGTTTATTAAGCAAGTCGATTTAGCCAAAACCATTGAATTTAATTGTCTGCCTAGAAAGGAAAGACGGGAGATATTAAGGGGGAAAAAATGAACTTAGCAAACCCATTCTTAGAAAATATTTCCCCTGCTGGATTACTTGCTAATCAAGCGATAAAAAAACGCCAAGCTAAACAACTTGAATTTCAACAAAAACAGAAAGAACGTCTCGATGCCATTATACACCGAATGGAAATGCGTTCCCCCTCCAAAACTAAAACAATCAAACCGCTACCAAGAAGGAGTATTAAACCCGTGTTAAAACAACTCCCTAATGTGATCGACAAAACACTCGATTACCTCGAACAGAACCGCCGTACGGCATACACCGCTCGCAATCAAACCGTACTTGATATTTGTGATGCAGCGATTAACGCGATCGCAATTATGCGAACTGATGCAGACAGATTAGATAAAGCCCAAGATTTAAAAATGTTTGGAGCATTTGAAGATATTCGCCAAAAAATTGATGAGGTAGCCCTATGAATTTAGAAGTACTTTACCAAGAAAACCTTGAACTTCGTGCAAAGTTAAAGCTGCTTACCGACAAGCCACTCGAAAGAAAAAAAATCGTTCACACTAAAGCAGATTTAATTTTCTCAGATTATATCCGAAAACGAGCCAATTATTGCTGCGAACGTTGCGGCAAACACTACCCACCCAAAACAAATGGTCTGCAATGCTCACACAACTTTTCACGCCGTTACTACAATATTCGTTACCATCCTGATAATGCCATTGCATTATGCCATTATTGCCATATGTGGTATGGCAATGAACCAATTGAGAGTGGAAAATGGATTGTAGAGAAGATTGGAGAGGAAAAGGCAAATGAGCTTATTCGCCTTAAAAATCTGCCTAATAGCCAAAGCCATCCTACAGAAGAAGAATATGAAAAAATTATCGCAACCTACTTACAGCTTTGTATTTTGGAAAGTTTGTGATGAAAGAGCTACTCAAACTTATCCAACAACTCGGACGCAAGCACGATAACCTCCGTGTCTTTCAAGACTTCGTAGAAATTTGTGCTTGCAGCTTAAGCCGTCCGTTCATCGACCGAGAAGACCGCTATTTTGCTATCTATTCCCGCTACACCGATGAAGAGATGCAACAATTCCACCAAATGGGGCAAATCTTACTCCACGAGTTAGAAAAAGCACCACAAGATATTCTTGGGCAATGCTATATGCAGTTAGAACTTGCCAACAAACAACGTGGGCAATGGTTCGCCCTTGAGCCTTGCTTGAAATTCAGAAAGGATTGCTATTTCTGGATGGTAGAAGACAACTTTAAACGCTTTGTCGAACCCTACTTAGACCTCAGAGAAATGCGGTTCGAACGCAACGCGGGCGATATTTACCACGTTATCCGCCACCGTATTTCGTGGGATAGATGCCCTGAAGGAGGCAAAACCGTAAATTTCCACGAGCCAATGAAATTCGGCGAAGAACCTTTGCCGGAGATTAAGCGGGTTGAAGAGGAAAATGAAAAGAGGGACGTTTTATTTGCTTAACCATTGACAACACCGCTCACATCGGATTATGATTACCGCACTTACTTACACATAGCGGCAATCCGCACCCGACAGCATAGCGGTTTTTTTATGCCTAAAATTCCACTCTTCAGATCTGCAGAGTGTAATAATCTATGATCGGGGCGAGAGAGCGATATACAATACATCTGAATAAGCTCCGCCAACTATGTGTGGTAAGTTGAACCCCGATCACCCTACTTAAGTGATCGGATAACGTAACTTAAATCACATAGGGCATAAAAATGTCAAATCAAATCTCCACTCAAACCATTTCATTCAACAATCAATCTTTAGTTACATTCGAGCAAGACGGTGTCCATTACACTGCAATGAAACCAATCTGTGAAAATATTGGGCTATCGTGGCACGCTCAATTTGAGAGAATGAACCGTGATGAAATACTTTCTCAATGTATTCTTATCATACGAATGGTTGCAGAAGACGGTAAAATTAACTATTGACAACCCCCACATTGAGTAGTAATATCCACCCCATAGGTGTCGAAACCTTAACAACAAGCGGCAAATCCGCACCCGTCAGACAAGCGGTTTTTTTATGTCCAAAATTTACAGATCGTTTTCCTTACCATTAAAGCGATTTGAAACTCAATGTCGAGAGGGCGGAGAATACAATACCCGAAAGGGAAATAATCCCAGCCTACTTGTTGAGGTTTTCGAACCTCTCGACGCCAACTCTTATAGTTGGATTTCAACTATATTCATAATGAATATAGTTCAATTTCGAAACAAAACAACAAGGAGTCAGCAATGACAAATCAAATCTCTACTCAAACTATTTCATTCAACAACCAATCTCTTGTTACCTTTGAACAAAACGGTGTGCGTTATACCGCAATGAAACCGATTTGCGACAATATCGGCTTAGAATGGGGATCACAATATAATCGAATTAAACGTGATGATATCTTAAATTCAGTTATCTTCATCATGAAGATGACTGGAAATGATGGAAAAGATTATCAAATGATATGCCTACCCATCGAATACTTAAACGGCTGGTTATTCGGCATTGACGTAAACCGTTGCAAACCCGAAATTCGTAAAACCTTAATCAAATACAAAAAAGAGTGCTACCAAGCATTGCACGACTACTGGTTTAAAGGAAAAGCCGAACGCACGATTAACCCAGAACAACAGCAAGCAATCCAAGAGGCAGTCGTGAAAGCTCATCACCGTACTGGAATGAGTTACGCAGAAATCTATCGCCAACTTAAAAGTCTGTTTAAAGTGGGCAAATACGACCAACTCAAACCCTCACACTTTGAAAATGCCATCAGCTTTCTAACCACACTCGGTAACAGCTACGCCCCGATTGACCGAATGGATAATCTGGATCTAACCGAACAAGAGTGGCTCGACTGGCAAAACTTCTACTACGCCGTCACAAGATTTTCCGAAAGCGTAGAAACCCTAATGCACGCATTACGCCCATTCCGTAGTCATCAGCAAAACAGCGTAGAATTTAACTTGGACGTGGTCCAGCGATACATTCGCACCACCAACCCAGCCGTCAGAAAAATTAACGACCGCATCAACCGTACCAATCGCCGACCGCTTGCAATCGGACACTACAACGAATCCGCAACCTCAGTCGCAGTATTTAAATAAACCTTAAATACTCAACCGACCTCACCTGAAACAACGTGAGGCGGTTTCCCACACCCCAAATTTGAGGAACGCACCATGACTGAAAAACAACTCCGCCTACAAATCAAATGGTACTGGCACAACTTCGCCCAAACAGGCAACATCGAATACTGGTACAAAGGCTACAACGCCTTTAACCAACTCGCAAAAATGATTCTATAAACCCACGCCCTCCACACGGAGGGTTTTTTATTGGAGAAACAAATGAACATCTACACCGATTTTCTCTCCCGTGAAGAACTGCTCTTCCTCACAGGGAGAAAACAACAAGCCAAAATGATTGAACAACTCAACGAAATGGGCATTCCCTTCAAAATTAACGCCCACGGTACGCCTATTGTCAGACGGGATTATGCAGCACCCAGACCAAGAAAAAATATGCCTGCCAATGATGATGGCTGGATCTCTAACGAAATAAAAGCAAGCTAGGAGGATTTATGGCACGCCCACGCAAAAGACAAAACCAAGGCTTGCCCCCAAACCTACTCTGTCGCAGACGCAAACGGGCAAGCGGTCAAATTGTCGAATACTTTTACTACGTCCTTGCTAATGGCAAGGAAAAATCGCTCGGTTCAGATAAATATCACGCCGTCCTTGAAGCCGCCAAGCTCAACATGGCATCCCACCAAGTTTCTGAAATCGTGCTATTTATTGATGTTGCTAAACGGTATGAATTGGAAGTCGTGCCCACAAAAAGCAAAAGCACACAACTTTCTAATCACACCGCTATTAAATGGCTTTGCCGATTTTTCGGTAATCCACCTGTTGCCTTAGAAAAAATCGAGCCAAAACACATCAGTCAGTATCTACAATGGAGAAAAAACAACCCACCTTCAGCCAACAACGAAGTAGGATTATTGAGCCACATTTGGAACAAAGCCCGTGAATGGGGATATACCAAGTTACCCAGCCCATCACAAGGCGTAAAAAAATATCCAGTTAAATTCAGAGATGTTTACATCGAAGATTACCTACTGGAGAAATTGATAGAGTGTGCTGATGGACAAATGCGAGATATTTTGCAGATTATGTACCTCATCGGACAACGTCCTATCGACCTCTGCAAAATACACCGCTCCCATATTTATAATGGTATATTACATATCACGCAGAAAAAGACCAAAAAGAAAATCCAGTTTGCTGTGGTAGGAAAACTTAAAGAAATTATTGAAAGGAGATTGCAGAATGGAAATGAATGGCTATTTACCAACAAAAGAGGAAGGCAATTAAAAAGAGAACGTTTGAGTGATTTTTTTGACCAGTTGAAACGAAAAACTATCGCAAATTATCCTGCCCTTGAAGATGAATTATTACCTCTTCAATTGCGAGATCTCAGAGCTAAATCCGCTACTGATTTATCCCTACTTGCCAGCGATGAACAAGCTCAAAAAACACTGGGCCATACTACTCCAAAAATGACACAGCACTACATACGAAAAGAGAAAACACTCAAACCATTAGATGAAATAATATCCATAAAAATAGAATAATTATGCATTTTAAACCAGAAAAAGTGTTCCGAAACTATTTTGTAACTTATTGATTTTTTTACTACAAAAACCACTAAAATACGCAATAGTTTCGGAACGAAAAACGGCTCTAAACCGTTGGTATTGCTACATTTCAATTTTTTAAGGAAAAAAAAGAGGATTTAAGCTAAAATAAACATCTTTTTTACAAATAGCGGTTTGATTTTCTTAAAATTTTGCGTATGTCAGTTTTTACTCAATTAGAACAACAACTTAGCGAGCAACTTTCACAGCTGCAATCAACTCAAGAATGGATTCAACTTATGGCAGAAGTCAATTTATCTGTAGAAGAATCTTTGTTATTAGGCTGGCTAAAATCGCAAAATCAGTATTTCCCACACTTTTTCTTTGAAAAGCGAGATGAAAATCAAACGATTGCTACTATTGGGGCAGTAAAAACTTTTTCTTCGTTAGAAGAGGCACAAGTCTTTGTACAATCTACCTCACTTTCGCTCGTCGGTGGCATTCAATTTGAAGGCATTTGCCAATTAGTCTTACCACGCTTGATGCTAGTAAAAAATTCGCAAAATTTGACCGCTTACCTGACATTAAACCTAAGCGAGCAAGCGGTTGATTTTACTGAATTTTTTACCGAGCTAAATTCAACTTCTCCTGTTAAAAACTATCAAATATCAGCACCGCAATCTTCTTGCACATTTGAACAATGGGAAATGAATATTGAACGAGCTATTACCCAAATTGGCACGGGCGATTTGCGTAAGGTCGTGTTAGCGAACGCCATTCAACTTACCTTTGAAAATCTCATTTCTGCTTATGATTTAGTTGAACAAAGCAGAGCAATTAACCTTGGTTGCTACCATTTTTTATGGGCAGAAAATGCACAGAATGCTTTTGTGGGCTCAACGCCTGAGCGTTTATATTATCGCAAGGGCAATCAACTTTTTACTGAAGCTTTGGCGGGAACAGTTGCCGTTTCTGATAACCCAATCGAAACCGAGCAAAACGCCCAATGGTTGTTAAAAGATGCTAAGAATATCTACGAGAATCAGCTTGTGGTGGAAGATATTGAGGAGCATTTGAATGCTTATGTGGAGGCATTTGAGGTACATCTACCTGAAATCAAACGTTTACATAATGTGCAACATTTAAGAAGACGGATTGAGGCAACCTTAAAAGCCGATGTGCTCGATCAAGATTGCTTACGACAGATTCACCCCACCGCAGCCGTTGCAGGCTTACCGCGTGCTAAAGCGAAGCAATTTATCGCTGAAAACGAATCTTTTAAGCGCGGTTGGTATGCAGGCACATTAGGCATTTTTAACCCGCAAGAAGCAGAATTTTGCGTAACCCTTCGTTCAGCCAAAATTGAACATAATCAGATCACTCTTTATGCAGGGGCGGGCATTATTAAGGAATCAGAGCCTGTTTCTGAATGGCAAGAAATTGAGCGAAAATCGAAAGCGTTGTCTAAATTACTAAATTATTAGGTTAATCACGCCAACCCAATAAAAATCGCTAATAACAATGGTGCAGCAAGGTTTACGATAAAACCAAAGCTAATTGCAAGCGGTACAACTTGCATTCCGCCCGATTTTTGAATAATCGGTAAAGTACAATCTAATGAGGTTGCGCCGCCTAATCCTACTGCTGTGGATGGGAAATTCCGCATAAAAAACGGAATCATAAAGAGACATAAAATTTCACGGGAAAGATCGTTGAAAAAGGCGATACTTCCATAAAAAGCTCCCCACGCATCGTGCATCAAAACACTTGAGAGAGAATACCAACCAAAAGCAGAAGCGTAAGCAAGCCCTTTCATTACAGAGAAATCGAGCCACCAAGCCGCAATCACACCTCCCATCAAACTACTCACCATAAAGATAATTGAGGCTTGGATGCCTCGTTTATTCAAAAAAACTTCTCGCAATGGAATGCCGCTATTTCTGAGTTGAATGCCTACGCCGAAAATCATTACTACCAGCACAACAGAACTTGCGTGCGAAGGAAATACAAAGAAATCTTTGGTGAAAAAGCCAAATAGCCCCCCGAGAATAGTCACCCCGATCAATTTTAACGACATCATTAATTGTGCTAACCGAGAAGGCATTTCATCTTGTGCAACAACTTTGCGAGCCATTGGCTGCCATTTATCATAAATCACAAGGCTTAAGATGTTGCAGGTATGAATAGAAAGGCTAAATACCAATGCTGCTGAGCCAATTTGTGGGAGTTTTTCGACAATATTATCCAACTGCCCAAGCGAAACACCGATGACGAGCAAAATCAAATAGAGGCAAAGGCTCACAATGCGATTGACCCAATACAAAATCATTGGGTGAGAAATGCGAGAAAAATAACCTAAAAAGAGAGGGATGAGCACAATCGACAAGCCGTATAACATTATATTATGCCTTGAATAATGAATTTTTATGGAAATTTTACCAGTATTTAGATAAAATAAAACTGGTTTTATATCCATTTGTAAGCGGTGTATTTTGAAGGAAATTTTACAAATGATGGCAGAGCAAAAAACGAGAAAAATTATCCATATTGATATGGATTGCTTCTATGCTGCCGTTGAAATACGGGAAAATCCTTTGTTAAAAGGTAAGCCCGTTGCGGTGGGTGGCAAAGCAAATCAGCGAGGTGTGCTCACCACTTGTAATTACGAGGCGAGAAAATTTGGTTTGCATAGTGCAATGCCAACTGCAACCGCCTTAAAACTTTGCCCAAACCTAATTTTGTTGCCTGTTAATATGCCGTTGTATAAATCGGTTTCTGCTCAAATCCATCAGATTTTTCGCCGTTACACACAAATTATCGAGCCACTTTCCCTAGATGAAGCCTATTTGGATGTAACCGATTGTGAACAACATGCTGGCTCTGCAACTTGGATTGCGGAAAATATCCGCCAAGCAATTTGGAATGAATTGCACCTTACAGCTTCAGCCGGTGTTGCTCCGCTTAAATTTTTGGCAAAAATTGCTTCCGATCAGAATAAACCAAACGGTCAATTTGTGATTCCGCCTGAAGAGGTGCAAAATTTTGTTAAAAATCTACCGCTTAAAAAAATCCCTGGTGTGGGTAAAGTCACACAAGAGAAGCTCGCACAAATGGGCTTGCTCACTTGCCAAGATGTTCAACAAAGCTCGCAAACGGTGATTTATCAAGAGTTTGGTAAATTTGGACAACGCTTGTGGGATTTCTGCCACGGCATTGATATTCGTGAAGTGGAGGTTGATCGCCCGCGTAAATCCCTTGCAGTTGAAAATACGCTTTTGCAAGATATCAACACACTCGCACAGGCAGAACTGATTATCGATGAACTTTATCACAAGCTACTTTTCCGAATTCAACGTAATTGGGCAGATACACCTCTGCATGAATTTAAAAAACTGGGCATCAAACTAAAATTTGAAGACTTCAACCAAACAACGATTGAACGCACCACAGATGGGCTTGAATTTGAACGATTTAGAGAATTATTGCATCAAGTTTGGGCACGTAGAAATGAGCGTAAAATTCGTTTAATTGGCTTAAATGTACATTTTCCAAGCAGAAAAATTACAAATCAGTTAAATTTATGGGAATAAATGTTGTCTGATAGCTTGAATTCTCAGACATTTCCCTCATTATAGGGAAAGTTTTTACCTTTATTTGGAGTTTAATCAATGGCAAAACGTGTCATTCTCTTTTTATTAACCAACCTTGCGATTACCTTCGTATTAGGGATTGTGTTAAACATTATTTTTAAAGTAACGGGTATTCAAAGTCAAAGCACTGCGGGTATTTTAGTATTATCGCTTGTGTTTGGTTTTTCAGGTTCTTTAATCTCCCTGTTCTTATCAAAAACAATGGCATTACGTTCAGTAGGGGCGGAAGTAATTCAACAACCTCGTAACCAAACAGAACAATGGCTGTTCAACACCGTTCAACGCCAATCTCAACAAGCGGGCATCCCAATGCCAGATATTGCTATTTACCACTCTGCTGACGTAAATGCATTTGCAACGGGGGCAACTAAAAATAACTCGCTTGTCGCAGTAAGTACAGGCTTGTTGGACAATATGACCGAAGATGAAGCAGAAGCAGTTATTGCTCACGAAATTGCCCACATTACGAACGGTGATATGGTAACAATGACTTTATTACAAGGTGTGTTAAATACCTTTGTGATTTTCCTTTCTCGTATGATTTCAACTGCAGTGGCAAGTACCAAAGATGAAAATGGCAACTCAAGCACAAACACAATGGTGTTCTGGATTGCAGATATTGTTTTACAAATGGTATTTGGTGTGATTGCAACCATGATTGCAATGTGGTTCTCTCGCTACCGTGAATACCGTGCGGATGCGGGCTCCGCTAAATTAGTAGGCAAAGAAAAAATGATTATGGCATTACAACGTTTACAACGTGTTCATGAACCTCAAGAAATGGAAGGTTCATTAGCAGCATTTATGATTAACGGTGTGAGTTCAAAAGAATTGTTTATGAGTCACCCTCCACTTGAAAAACGTATTGAGGCGTTGAGAAATTTATAAACTAAAAGGGCAGTTCTACATAATCGAATTGCCTTTAACATGCTGAAATAAATATCGAAAATACGCCGTCATAATAGATAAAACAGTTGCTAATGTTTATTTTTCAAAATATTAGCAACTCTTTTTATTTAAAAAAACTTTATAAACATAACAATAGCTACTAATTTCTTTATCGTGTAGCTGTGGAGGCTTTGAATTTGACTTATTAGTTTAAAGTTCCTAATAATTCTCCCATTCTAGTTTTATTGCCAGTTTGGATTTCTTTCGCAAAGGTTATCGTATTTTTAGGGAAAAGATTGATGACGGTTGAACCTAAACGGAATGCCCCCATCTCTTCACCTTTTTTCAGATGAATTGCTTTTTCACCTTCGGTTTCATAGTGATATTCCACCACTTCATTTGGGCGAGGCGGGTTGATGACGCCAGCCCATACAGTACTCATACTCGCTGTAACGGTTGCCCCTACTAAAATTTGCACTATCGATCCAAATGCGGTTTCAAACTCACAAATTACTCGTTCATTGCGTGCAAATAAATTTGGCACATGTTCGGCTAAAAATGGATTTACCGAGAATAGCTCTCCAGGAACGTAAATCATTTTTTTGAGTATGGCATCACACGGCATATGCACGCGATGGTAATCGCTAGGCGATAAATAAGTCGTAATAAAATCGCCATTTTTGAATTTTTCTGCCATTTCAAGATCGTTAGCAAGTAAGGTTTCAAGTGTGAAGAAATGCCCCTTCGCTTGAATAAGTTGATTTTCTACGATGCGACCATATTCACTCACACAACCATCCGCAGGTAAAGCGATAGTGTTTTCGCCTTCTACGATAGGACGAACACCTACTTTTAATGGACGGATGAAAAACTCATTAAAGGTTGCATAATCTGAATATGCTGTTTTTTCTGCTTCGTTTAAATTTACGCTATATTGTTTTGCAAAGAGTTTGATGATGAGATGAGTCACGGATCCCCATTTTTGTTCAGCAAGCCAGCCTGCTGCACGGGTAATAGAAAGTTGAGGTAAAAGATAGTGACAGGCAATCTTTATGCGTTGCCAGTAAGTTGGAGTTGGATAGGCTTTAAGTGCCATAGCATTATCCTTTCTGTTGTTTCGAAAATGGGCGATTATAACAGAAAAGCGGTTGAGACCAAATATGTAAAATGTTGTTGAACCGAACATGAGTTGAGTCTCTTCAATCCTCATAGACACAACCCACCCAATTCTGCTCGGTTCAACAAATCTGAGAAATGATTATAAAACAATACGTGAGCGGTTTTTCTCAAGTGTTGCTGCTCCAATACCTGAGACTTCTTTTAATTGCTCAATGCTTAAGAAAGCACCGTTTTTCGTGCGGTAGTCAACAATAGCTTGGGCTTTTTTCGCACCAATGCCAACCAGTTTGTCTTGAATTTCTGCGGCGGATGCGGTGTTAATGTTGACGGCATTCGGATCGACAGCAACTTGCTGAATAGTAACGGGTGTTGTAGGGGGGGCTGGTGCAGTTACAACGGTGGTTTGAGCAGGTTGCGTTGCTGGTTGTGTTGTGACTTCATTGGCAAATACTGCAGTTGAGAATAAGCCAATCATAAGAGATGTTGCAAAAGTGTTGATTTTTTTCATAAAGTCCTCTTGTAGATAAAATGGTCAGAAAAATGAACCGAAGCGAAAGATACAGGCGATGAAAAATAGTCGCAACGAGCAAAAATGAATTTTTCGAGCATGCTCGAAAAAAGAGAAAAAAGCGGTTGATTCTTTCTGTAAATTTGCGAAAAGAGAAAATGGATTTGATTGAGTTAAAAAGAATTATTAATTTTTTGGGAAAGATCGTGCTGATAAGAGAGAAATCCTTTAAAATAAATACAAATCTTATTTTTAATCCGTGGAATTTAATATGAGTCAGAATGAACGCAAAGAACCTACTTTTGGTGATTTAGAAACAAAAAATCCTAAAACAGTTATTCCTTCATTACGTATAACACAATCGCCAGGACATACTTTTACTCCTGTGATTCGCCCAGCAGGGTTAGTAAAATCTGAATTACCTAAAATGGAAGGTGGTGATGCAGCTCAGCCTGCAGGGTTTGCGTTTTCTCCTATAGAAGAGGCAGCTATATCCCAAACTGAAAATATTGTGGAAGAAGTAAAAGAAATGAAAGCTCAAAGTGTAGAAAAGGTGCAGGAACCTGTAGAAGATATGAAATCTGTGGCACAAGAAACTATAAAAGTGACGATTAATGCGGCAGAGCGTGTTATTCCTACAACAGGAGGAGGTGAAACAACAGCAGAGAAGAACACAAAAGAAGGTTCGTCAAAACACCGACGTTTGGGTATAGTTGCTTTATTAGCCGTTGCACTAGGTGTTGCATTCTGGTTATTAAAACCAAGCACACCAGAGACTGTTGAAGAATTACAATCTCAGCAGGGTGGTAGCTTACCTATTGAATTCCGCCCTGTAGATGAGGCAGAGGCTCAACGTCAAGAGGCTGAAGCAAAAGCTCAAGCTCAAGCACAGCAAGAAGCTTTAGCTCAACAACAAAATCAGCAACAAGCTCAGTTGGAACAACAAACACAGCAACCAGCTCAACAAGTCGTTTCTCCAGTAGAGAAAACAGCAGAACCGCAGCCTGTTCAACCTGTGGCAAATGAACTTGCTCAATCACAATCAACACTGCAAGCAAGTCAGTCTCAACCAATGACGGTTGTTACTGAAAAACCTGCGACTCAAGGCAGTGTAGTATATCAACCTGAAACACCAACAGCTCAAGTTGTTCAACCAAAAGTTGAGAAATTAAAAGCATCTCATCATGCAAATAATAAACAAGTAAATGCTCAACCAAAGGTTAAGGCGGTAACGAAAGCAGAGTTTGATACTAAGAAATCACAAAATGCTCAGTTAGATCGTTTAGTAAAAAATGTTGAAACGGGTAAGCCAGTTGTAGAGAAAGCCACACCAGCTCCTTCATTAGCAGCAAAAACAGAAGCTGCAAAAAGCCAAAATGTGGTTACGTTAAGCAAAACATTAAGTGTGCCTAAAGGCGTTTCATTAATGCAAGTATTCCGTGATAATCAGCTCAATATTTCTGATGTGAATGCAATGAGTAAAGTGAATAACAAAGTGAGCAGTCTAAAAGTAAATGAAAAGGTAACTGTGCGTTTAGATAAAAATAACCGTGTAGTAGAAATGACTATCGGTTCAGGCGGTAAATTTACTCGCCAAATAGATGGCACTTACCGCTTTAAATAATTAAGCTAAAGAGCAACGCCAATACGTTGCTCTTTTGTTATAGAAGGGAAAAATATGTCTTTAAAGCTTAATATTAGCCTATTTGTATCGGCATTATTGCTAATTTCTGGCTGCACAAAAGTCGCTGTTTCGCCTATTGAGCAGGTGCAGCAAGTTCAGCAAACGAATAGTAATAATGCTGAGCAAGTTAAAGAAGTTGCTCAACGTAGCGTGGTTAAAAACCAAGCGATGAACCTTTATTTGTGTCAAGATGATAAAGAAGTTCGCGTATTGAAAACTAAAGGTAAAAAGAACAGTATTAGCGTTACCTTTATGGATGCTACCCATACACTTTCGCCAACGGTCGCCAAAAATGGCAAGAAATATAGCAATATTCGTTGGGTATGGAGGGAAATGCGTTCTGGGGTGGCGGAGCTTTATGACAATAACAAAAAAGTCCTTGCAAAAGAGTGCATTAAACAACGTTAAGCATAAAACAAGCGGTCAAATTTAAGAGAAAAAATGAATATTTTAGTGATTGGTCCTTCTTGGGTGGGCGATATGATAATGTCGCATTCCCTTTATATCCAGCTGAAAAAAAATTATCCTGATTGCCAAATTGATGTGATGGCACCCGATTGGTGTCGTCCACTGTTGGCAAGAATGCCAGAGGTACGCAAAGCGATTTCAATGCCGATTGGACACGGGGCATTTCGTTTAGGTGAACGTTTCCAACTGGGGAAAGCTCTTCGAAATCAATACGATATGGCGATTGTGTTGCCGAATTCGTTTAAATCGGCACTCATTCCTTATTTTGCCAAAATTCCTGTTAGACGTGGTTGGAAAGGTGAGTTCCGCTATGGCTTGTTGAACGATTTGCGAACTAATAAAGAGCAATATGAAAAAATGGTAGAGCGGTATGTTGCCCTTGCTTACGACAAAGATCATAAATTCCCAACAGGTGGAAATGTTACGGGTATTATGACCCCTATGCCTTATTTAAAATTAGATGAGCAGGAGATTGCCGAAACTAAAGCGAAATTTGCTGAGTTACTGAAAAATGAAGGTGGTCGAGCGGTCTTTGGTTTTTGTCCTGGGGCGGAATTCGGCCCAGCTAAGCGTTGGCCGCATTATCACTATGCGAAATTAGCGGAAACTTTGATTCAAGAGGGCAAAGCCGTTCGCATTTTTGGTTCAAAAAAAGATGAAGAAGTGGGTGAGCAGATTATTCAAAGTTTGCCTAAAGAGTTGCGCATCCATTGCGTCAATTTAGCAGGAAAAACTGACTTAAATGAAGCAGTTGATTTGATTGCTGATTGCGAAATGATTATTTCGAATGATAGCGGTTTGATGCACATTGCGGCAGCACTTTTCAGGCCGTTGATTGCCCTTTATGGGCCAACCAGTCCACGATATACACCACCACTTTCACCTTTTGCTAATGTGATTCGCTTAATTAAAGGCGATTTAATCAAGGTACGCAAAGGGGATGCGGCGGGAGGTTACCATCAAAGCCTAATTGATATTACGCCTGAAATGGTGCTTGAGCGCATCAAAGGGTTTTGGAGTAGTTTTAAAAGAGTATAAAAGAGCAGTTAGTGGTCTAATTTTGCAAAAGTTTTGCGATTTTCGACCGCTTGCTAACCCATAGAAAAATGAAAGTCCTTATCGTTAAAACCTCCTCAATGGGGGATGTGATTCACACGCTCCCCGCCTTGACTGATGCCCAGAAAGCGATTCCGAACATTCAATTTGATTGGGTGGTGGAAGAGGCATTTGCGGAAATTCCCCGCTGGCATTCGGCGGTTAATCGGGTAATTCCCGTGGCAATTCGTCGTTGGCGGAAAAATTTGCTGAATCGCCAAACGTGGCAAGAATGGCAAGCCTATCTGAAAGTGCTTCGAACAGAAGAATATGATGCCGTGATTGATGCCCAAGGCTTGATTAAAAGTGCAGTGCTTGTAACCAAGCAAGCCAAAGGCACGAAATATGGCTATGATAAACATTCCGCACGTGAAGGCTTGAGCAGCTGGTTTTACGACAAAACCTTTTCGATTTCGTATCAACAGCATGCCGTGGAGCGTATTCGTAAACTCTTTGCCGAAGCCTTAGGCTATGCATTACCGCAAACTATTGGCGATTACGGCATTGCCCCTCATTTTGTAAAACAGCCACAAAATTCGACCGCTTATATGGTGGCAATTCACGCTACCACGCGGGCAGATAAGCACTGGAAAGAAGCCTATTGGGAAGAGTTGATTCGTTCGGTAACAATGCAAGGATTGAGCGTGCATCTACCTTGGGGAAATGCGGAAGAAAAAGCCCGTGCCGAACGGTTGGCGAAAATCTCGGCTGATGTGGTGGTCTTGCCTAAATTAATGCTCGCAGAGCTAGCACAAGAGATCGCCAATGCGAAAGTGGTAGTGTCGGTTGATACAGGCTTAAGCCATTTAACCGCTGCATTGGATAAGCCAAACGTGATTTTATACGGAGCCACCGATCCGAAATTGATTGGGGCTTACGGCAAAAATCAGCATTATCTGACGGGCAGCGGTATGGAAAACATTTTGCCGTATCGGGTGTTGCAGGTGTTGGAGAATGAGTTGTAGTCTAGTATAGATATTAATTTTTTGGATAACGCTCTAGGTATTTTCTAGAGCGTTGTTGTATATGAGAAATTAGTAAAGAATATACCCTTGTTTACTTAATGATTCTACTTTATCTTCCCACTCTTGAAGTTCTTTTTTAGGAACGCCATAACGATAACCATCAGCAGCCATGCAACTGGTGATAAGCGTGTCTTTTTCGGTGACTTCAACTTTATTCATGCCAACATCATAGGTACATTTTGCATATTTACTTTTTGCTATATCAGGACTTACGCCATCTTTGAACCATCTATCGACGGGTTTTTTTGGCATTGGTTGCATATTTGCACAGCCCGCTAAAGTTGTACAAATGCTTGCTAGAATAATTAATTTAGAGATTTTCATTATGTTGTTCCTAATTTAGT
>OBXT01000056.1_pt1 | contig 25561 bp, 20 predicted proteins | sample 1476621 | NCBI WGS metagenome assembly OBXT01 (sample SAMEA2580169, study PRJEB22360) | human gut metagenome | biome: human gut; feature: human-associated habitat; material: faeces | place: Denmark | collected 2008/2010
ATGATTGTCAGTCACCCTAACGAGGCTTAAGTATGAGTAATGAAAAAGTTTTAGCTGCACTATTTGAGCGTATTGAAATCGGCAAATCCTATTATTTTGAGGGAGCTTACTATCGTCTGAAAGACTATGGAGACCACATTTATGGCTTACAACGGGCTATTCCTGGGATGTGCGGTGAAAAAACGGCCTCCCCTAGCATCAAATTTTACTGGGAAAATGGTGTTCTGGAATACGAATTTTACGTGGATTTTGAGGCCAGTCCTATGATTATGAAGGCTTATAGTAGTAGTGATAGAGCTTTCTTTGAACAGGCCTTTGAAAATCTCTTACATGACTTTGAGGATTTCTTAGAGAATCAAGAAATCACTGAGAAATAGCCTTGAAGTGTTATTGTCGATATTTTCAGTGAATCTAATAAAGAAGTTTTTGTTTATTTGCTAATCTGTTGTGAAAGCCTTTAAAATGGGGCTTTTTTCTTTGTCAATACTTGAGTGATTTCTTGTTTAAAAGGGGCATTTGTGGTAAAATATGGAGATAAAGACTGTCGAAAGGAAAAAAGATGGCAAATATATTACGCAAAATCATTGAAAATGATAAAGGCGAAATTAAGAAACTAGAAAAAACTGCCAAGAAAGTCGAGAGCTATGCTGATGCAATGGCGGCTCTTTCAGATGAAGAACTTCAGGCAAAAACAGAAGAATTTAAAAAACGATATCAAAACGGAGAAAGCCTAGACCAACTCTTGCCAGAGGCATTTGCAGTTGTTCGTGAAGGGGCAAAACGTGTCCTTGGACTTTTCCCATATCGTGTGCAAATCATGGGTGGTATCGTTCTTCACCATGGTGACGTACCAGAGATGCGTACAGGGGAAGGGAAAACCCTGACTGCGACCATGCCTGTTTACCTAAATGCTATTTCAGGTGAAGGTGTACACGTTATCACCGTTAACGAATACCTTTCAGAGCGTGATGCGACTGAAATGGGTGAGCTCTATAGTTGGCTTGGTTTGTCAGTAGGGATTAACCTTTCAGCCAAATCACCAGCTGAAAAACGTGAAGCTTACAACTGTGACATCACTTACTCAACCAACTCAGAGGTAGGTTTCGACTATCTTCGTGATAACATGGTTGTTCGTAAGGAAAACATGGTACAACGTCCATTGAACTATGCCTTGGTCGATGAGGTTGACTCAGTTCTTATCGACGAAGCTCGTACACCATTGATTGTATCAGGTCCTGTAAGTTCAGAAACTAATCAGTTATATCACCGTGCGGATGCCTTTGTTAAGACCTTGACAGAGGATGATTATGCCATTGATATTCCAACAAAAACGATTGGTTTGAATGACTCAGGTATTGACAAGGCTGAAGAATTCTTCAACTTGGACAACTTATACGATATTGACAATGTTGCCTTGACTCACTATATTGACAATGCCCTTCGTGCCAACTATATCATGTTGCATGATATTGACTACGTGGTAAGTCCTGAGCAAGAAATCCTTATCGTTGACCAATTTACTGGTCGTACCATGGAAGGTCGTCGTTTCTCAGATGGGCTCCACCAAGCTATCGAGGCTAAAGAAGGTGTACCAGTCCAAGAGGAAACTAAGACTTCTGCCTCAATCACTTACCAAAATATGTTCCGTATGTACAAGAAATTGTCAGGTATGACTGGTACTGGTAAGACTGAAGAAGATGAATTCCGTGAAATCTATAACATGCGAATCATCCCAATTCCAACAAACCGTCCAATTCAACGTATTGACCATGACGACCTTCTTTACTCAACCTTGGATGCTAAATTCCGTGCTGTGGTACAAGATGTTAAGCGTCGTTATGAGAAGGGGCAGCCAGTCCTTGTTGGTACGGTTGCCGTTGAAACATCTGACTTGATTTCTAAGATGTTGGTTGAAGCAGGTATTCCTCATGAAGTGCTTAATGCCAAGAACCACGAAAAAGAAGCGCATATTATCATGAATGCGGGTCAACGTGGTGCCGTTACGATTGCGACCAACATGGCCGGTCGTGGTACCGACATCAAACTTGGTGAAGGTGTTCTTGACCTTGGTGGACTCTGTGTCATTGGTACAGAGCGTCACGAAAGCCGTCGTATCGATAACCAGTTGCGTGGTCGTGCGGGACGTCAAGGGGACCCAGGAGAATCTCAATTCTATCTTTCACTTGAAGACGAATTGATGCGTCGTTTCGGTTCTGATCGTATCAAACAAGTCTTGGAACGTTTGAATGCTGATGATGAAGATATTGTTATCAAATCACGTATGTTGACACGCCAAGTGGAAGCGGCTCAAAAACGTGTCGAAGGAAATAACTACGATACTCGTAAACAAGTCCTTCAGTACGATGACGTTATGCGTGAACAACGTGAAATCATCTACGCTGAGCGTTATGATGTTATCACAGCGGAACGTGACCTTGAACCTGAGATTAAGGCTATGATTAAGCGTACGATTAACCGTACGGTAGATGGTCACAGCCGCAATGATCAAGAGGAAGCTCTTAAAGGTATCTTGAACTTTGCTCGTCAGGCCTTGGTTCCTGAGAATGCCATCTCACTTGAAGATTTACAAGAAGTGGGAGAGGTAACGAAACGTAGTGTTAATTATGATGCTATTAAAGTTTACTTGAATGAGTTAGCAGATGATGTTTATGATCGTCAAATCAAGAAATTGCGTTCAGAGGAAGCTATCCGTGAATTCCAAAAAGTCTTGATTTTGATGGTTGTTGATAACAAGTGGACGGACCACATCGATGCTCTAGATCAATTACGTAATGCCGTTGGTTTGCGTGGTTATGCACAAAACAACCCAATCGTTGAGTATCAATCTGAAGGGTTCAAGATGTTCCAAGATATGATTGGGGCAATTGAATATGATGTGACACGTACAATGATGAAAGCACAAATTCATGAACAATCTCGTGAAAATGTGAATGAACGTGTTTCGACAACAGCAACAGGCAATATCCAGGCCCACCAAGCAGATGCTAATGGTCAAGAAATTGACTTTAGTAAGGTTGGTCGTAATGACTTCTGTCCATGTGGCTCTGGTAAGAAATTTAAAAATTGTCACGGTCGTAAACAATTTTAGGAAAAAATAGGTAATTATTATGGTTTTTAAAGCAGTAAGTGAAAAAATTGATTTTGATGCAGTTAAAGAATCAACGACATTAACAGGTGAAGCCCTTGCCAAGAAACAAGCTCGTGATAAAGAGCTTGAAGCAATCATCAAGGGTGAAGATGACCGTACGCTTTTGGTTATTGGTCCATGTTCATCTGATAATGAAGAAGCTGTTCTTGATTATGCTCATCGTTTGGCTAAACTTCAAGAAGAAGTTAAAGATAAAGTCTTTATGGTTATGCGTGTCTATACAGCTAAACCTCGTACAAATGGTGATGGCTATAAAGGACTTGTACACCAACCTGATGCTGAAGGGAAACCAAACCTAATTAACGGTATCAAGGCTGTGCGTAATCTTCACTACCGTGTTATCACTGAAACTGGTATCACAACTGCTGATGAAATGCTTTACCCAGAAAACCTTCCTTTGGTAGATGACCTTGTGTCATACATTGCCGTTGGTGCACGTTCTGTAGAAGACCAACAACACCGTTTTGTTGCGTCAGGTATTGATGTTCCAACTGGTATGAAGAACCCAACATCAGGGAACCTTAACGTCATGTTTAATGGTATCTACGCCGCACAAAACAAACAAAACTTCCTCTTTAACGGTGAAGAAGTTGAAACTCCAGGGAACGCATTGGCACACGTTATTCTTCGTGGTTCAACGAATGAATATGGTAAAAACGTGCCTAACTTCTACTATGATGATGTTCTTGAAACAATCGAACACTATGAACAAATGGGCCTTGAAAATCCATTCATCGTTATTGATACAAACCATGATAACTCAGGTAAACGTTACTTGGAACAAATCCGTATCGTTCGTCAAACCTTGATTAACCGTGATTGGAATGAAAAAATCAACAAAGTGGCACGTGGTTTCATGATTGAATCTTACCTTGAAGATGGCCGTCAAGATGCGCCAGATGTCTATGGTAAATCAATCACTGACCCATGTCTTGGTTGGGATAAGACAGAAGAATTGATTCGTGAAATCCACGATACTTTGTCAAAATAATAAGGTAACAGAAACCATATATGGGGAGTGAACCGTTTGGATGACCAAGCGGTTCGCTCTCTTTTCACAAAGAGAGGGAAATAGATGGGAATTCATCAAAATAGTCCGCTGATTGATGTAGCGGAAGTAAGGAAATTGCATGCTCTTACGGGAGACGCACTAGTAACTAAACAGGCTAATGATGAGGCCTTGGCAAAAATTATCAAGGGTGAGGACAAACGTATTCTCTTGGTTATTGGTCCATGTTCATCTGATAATGAAGAAGCCGTTCTTGACTATGCTCACCGTTTGGCCAAACTTCAGGAAGAAGTGAAGGACAAAATCTTTATTGTTATGCGTGTTTATACAGCTAAACCACGTACTAATGGGGACGGTTATAAGGGGCTTATCCACCAGCCAGATGCAGAGGGTGATGTAGACCTTCTTGCTGGGGTTAAGGCGGTTCGCCACCTTCAGTCACGTATTATTACTGAAACAGGCCTCCCAATCGCTGATGAGATGCTTTATCCGTCAAATCTTTCCTTCTTTGATGATTTGCTTAGCTACCACGCTGTTGGAGCACGTTCGGTTGAGGACCAAGAACACCGCTTTGTAGCTTCAGGTATTGATGTACCAATTGGCTTGAAGAACCCAACGTCAGGGAATTTGAATGTCATGTTTAATGGTATCTATGCGGCGCAGAACCAACAGCATTTCCTTTACAATGGCGCTGAAGTGAAAACAGATGGTAACTCACTTGCTCACGCTATCCTGCGTGGTGCCAACAATGAAAATGGTCAGAATATTGTTAACTACCATTACGAGGACTTGGTTAAGGCTTTGGACAAGTATAGTGCATTTAATCTGGAAAATCCATTTATTCTTGTTGATACTAACCATGACAACTCAGGTAAAAACTTTATGGAGCAAGTTCGTATTGTGCGTGAAGTCCTTCTTAACCGTGAGTGGGATGAGCGTATCGCGGATACCGTGCGTGGCTTTATGATTGAGTCTTACCTTGAGGATGGTCGTCAAGACACACCTGAAGTTTATGGTAAATCAATTACAGATCCATGTCTTGGTTGGGATAAGACAGATAGCCTTATTCGTGAAATCCACAATCGACTTTCGTTATAATTATGATTTTTGGACATGGTATAGACTTGCAGGAAATTTCAGCAGTTAAAAAGGCCTATGACCGAAACCCACATTTTGCAAAGAAAGTATTGACACCAAGAGAATGGGAGCGTTTTGAGTCCCTTTCTGGAAATCGTCAGATGTCATTTCTGGCAGGGCGTTGGGCTGGTAAGGAAGCTTTTTCAAAGGCTTGGGGTACTGGAATCGGAGCAGTTGGTTTTAAGGATATTGAAATTCTAAACAATGACAAGGGAGCTCCCGTGGTCACTCAGTCGCCTTTTGAAGGCAAGGTTTTTATCTCCATTTCCCATAGCGGTGATTTTGTTCAGGCAAGTGTTATTTTAGAAAAAACTAAGAGATAGATGTTGGAAGAGGATAGCTTATGATTTCGAGTTTACATCGACCAACCTTGGCAAAGGTTGATCTGTCAGCAATTTCAGAAAATATTGAACAAGTGGTTAGTCATATTCCTAAACAGGTGCAGACTTTTGCAGTTGTGAAGGCCAATGCTTATGGTCATGGCGCTGTTGAAGTGGCCAAGCATGTGTCTAAGCAGGTGGAAGGTTTTTGTGTTTCCAACCTAGACGAGGCGCTTGAACTTCGTCAAGCTGGCTTAGAGCAACCGATACTTATTTTAGGAGTCGTCTTGCCAGACGAGGTTCCTTTGGCTATTCAAGAAAACATCACGCTGACGGTAGCTTCGCTTGAGTGGTTGGAAATGGCTAAGAAGCAAGGGCTTGATTTGACTGGTTTGACCTGTCATATTAAGATTGATTCAGGTATGGGACGCATTGGGGTGCGTAGCCAAGGAGATGCAGATAGTTTGATTGCTGGTCTGAAGTCACTTGGTGCGGATGTCGAAGGTATTTTTACCCATTTTGCAACAGCTGATGAGGCAGATGATAGTAAATTCAAGCGTCAATTGGCCTTCTTCACGGATTTGGTTAATAACTTGGTGGACCGCCCTCGCTTGGTACATGCTAGCAACTCTGCGACGAGTATCTGGCATGCAGAAACAGTCTTTAATGCGGTACGTCTAGGTGTCGTTATCTATGGTCTCAATCCTAGTGGCAGTGTTTTAGACCTTCCATATAACATTCGTCCTGCTTTAAGCTTGGAGACAGCACTTGTTCATGTTAAGACCCTGCCAGCAGGTCAAGATGTGGGTTATGGTGCAACGTATACGACGACAGCTGATGAGGTTATTGGAACCATTCCGATTGGCTATGCGGATGGTTGGACCAGAGATTTACAAGGTTTCCACGTTGTTGTGGATGGCCAGCTTTGTCCTATTGTTGGGCGTGTGTCTATGGACCAGATCACTGTTCGACTTCCTAAGGTTTATCCCCTAGGAACTCCTGTCACTCTTATGGGGGAAAATGGGGGAGCAAGCATCACTGCGACAGAGGTGGCTGAAAAACGTGGCACTATCAACTACGAAGTCCTTTGTTTGCTTAGTGATCGTGTACCTCGTAGCTATGACTAATATAAATAAAGAGAAATCCAGTTTGATACTGGATTTTTTGATTTTAGTGAAGACCATTTTCATGTGTTATAATAGCTGATAAGGCTTCCTCTTTCACGAGGAGAAGAACACGATAGAAATGATAGAGGATATGATTCGACTAGATTCACCAATTGCGGATTTGAAAGGTTTTGGTCCTAAGTCCGCTGAAAAATTTACCAAATTAGATTTGCACACGGTTGGGGACCTCTTGCTTTATTTTCCTTTCCGATATGAAGATTTTAAGAGTAAGTCTATCTTTGAACTGATGGATGGCGAAAAGGCTGTTATTACGGGAACGGTGGTGACCCCTGCCAATGTGCAGTATTATGGCTTTAAACGTAATCGTCTGAGTTTTAAAATCAAGCAAGGAGAGGCAGTGATTGCCATTAGTTTCTTCAACCAGCCTTATCTTGTGGACAAGATTGAGATGGGGGCAGAAGTGGCTATTTTTGGCAAATGGGACCAGAAGAAGTCTGCTGTGACTGGTATGAAAGTTCTGGCTCAAGTTGAGGACGATATGCAGCCAGTCTACCATGTGGCCCAGGGTGTTAGTCAGGCCCAGCTGATAAAGGCTATAAAGGCAGCTTTTGATAGTGGGGCCTTGAATTTGTTGGAGGAGAGTCTCCCACAGGTGCTTATGGACAAGTATCGTCTCATGGGACGCCAAGAGGCTGTGCGTGCCATGCATTTTCCGAAAGATTTGGCTGAATATAAGCAGGCTCTACGTAGGACAAAGTTTGAGGAGCTCTTTTATTTCCAGATGAATTTACAGGTACTGAAGGCTGAGAATAAGTCCGAAACCAATGGTCTAGCAATTGCTTACGATGAAGCTAAAATCAAAGACAAAATTGCAGAATTACCATTTCCCTTGACAGAAGCCCAACAGCGCAGTTTATCGGAAATCCTAGCTGATATGAAATCTGGTGCTCATATGAACCGTCTCTTGCAGGGAGATGTGGGCTCAGGAAAAACAGTTATCGCTAGCCTTGCCATGTATGGAGCCTACACGGCAGGATTGCAGTCTGCCCTCATGGTGCCTACGGAAATCTTAGCAGAGCAGCACTATCAGAGTTTGCAAGGTTTTTTTCCTGATCTAGAGGTAGTGCTCCTAACTTCTGGGATGAAGGCGGCGGACAAAAAAGTAGCTCTTTCCAAAATCGAATCTGGGGAGGCTCAGATGATCGTGGGGACTCACTCACTGATTCAGGATACAGTGACTTATCACAGGCTTGGGCTAGTAATTACTGATGAGCAGCACCGTTTTGGGGTTAATCAACGTCGTATTTTCCGTGAGAAAGGTGATAATCCTGATGTCCTTATGATGACAGCGACACCTATTCCTAGGACCTTGGCGATCACTGCCTTTGGGGAGATGGATGTGTCAATCATTGACCAGATGCCAGCAGGGCGTAAGCCTATTATTACCCGTTGGGTTAAACATGAGCAACTAGATACCGTGTTGGCTTGGATTAAGGGTGAGTTGGAAAAAGATGCTCAGGTCTATTTTATTTCACCTTTGATTGAAGAGTCTGAGGCTCTTGATTTGAAAAATGCTGTGGCCCTTCATCAGGAACTCACAGATTTCTTTGGGGATTCAGCTACAGTGGCTCTGATGCACGGTCGCATGAAAAATGATGAAAAAGACCAAATTATGCAAGATTTCAAGGACAAAAAATCTCAAATTTTAGTATCAACCACAGTTATTGAAGTGGGAGTTAACGTGCCAAATGCTACGGTTATGGTCATTATGGATGCGGATCGTTTTGGACTTAGCCAGCTTCACCAGCTTCGAGGCCGTGTAGGTCGTGGCGACAAGCAGTCCTACTGTGTTTTGGTGGCTAATCCTAAAAATGATACTGGTAAAAAACGCATGCAGGCCATGTGTGAGACCACGGATGGCTTTGTTCTAGCTGAGGAGGATCTTAAAATGCGTGGCTCAGGTGAAATCTTTGGAACACGTCAGTCAGGAATTCCTGAATTTCAAGTGGCTGATATTGTGGAAGACTATAATATCCTAGAAGAAGCAAGGCGTGTGGCCAGTCAAATTGTATCTGACCCTAACTGGCGTGAGAATCCTGGTTGGCAGGTGATAGAAGTTCATTTGAGAAGTCAAAGTGAGTTTGACTGAGGAGGAAACCAATGAAAAGAAGCGGTTAAATCTCGATTTTTTGCTATCTTCCATGCCTTCTTTCTTACGATGATAGGTCTTATATTTTATTTTGCAGGTTTTACCTTATTTTATCCATGATAACAAAAACTCTCAGTAAACTCACTGAGAGTTTTAAGTTTCCTTCAAGCTTATTACAAGCTTTCTTTAAGTTAGGAAACCTATAATAAAACCATCAAAACGAGATAGGTTTTGATAATAAAACGTTTTGGCTAGGCCAAACCATTCCTAAAAAAGGAGGACAAAACAATGACAGTAAAAATTAAGGTAACCTACAACCGAAATTTCCAGAAGCATCCTCAAGACTTTAAGGTTTATCAAAACTAGTATTGATGCTAGGAAGAGGCTAAATTTACCCATATTCTACAACTTTCATCCCTCATTTTCCAAAATCCCTTTTTCCTTTTTCCTTTTTTCATAACGTAGAATCCCTCTTCTTAAACTCATAAAAAGTCTAGACGGAAGCATGACCAGTCTAGGCGATTAACATAAGTAAGCTAACCAGTTGAGATTTTCTTGTCTGGTTTTTCTGTTTTTTGAATCATTGAACAAATCTTATTTGAAAAGTAGTAAAATCTTATCTATAAACTAGTATCTTATATTGATATTCGATATAATTGATACTGTTAATGGTTAGCTAATGATTTAGTATGAGGTCAAGGTCTCCTATAGGCACCTTGGCTTTTTCAAGTCTATTCTTCAAAAAATCACAATGTATTTACAAATCGAGGTAACACATGAAAACTATCTTATTTTATGTTTTAATCGTCCTAGCCTTAGCTGGCTCTAGTTATTATGGTTGGCGGTCTGCCAAAAGTGCCAAAAGTCACCAGGAAACGCAAGAACAAAAACGTTTGCGTAGTGTTCTCTTATTCGTTAATGTCCTCCTTTTTGCGGGCTTTTTAAGTCTTGTTATTACCATTCTTAATGATGCCTTTATCCTGACCGGTCATGAAGGACTCTTACAACAAGGTTTGCGTATGCTTCTTGGTTCAGGAGTTACCGTGAAAAGTAGTAGCACTAGTCTGACACTTTTTGCAGCAATCATTGATTTCCTTCGTATGTCAGTCAACCTAGGATTCTTGTTGTGTCTACGTGCCTTTCTGATTAATCTGTATCGTTCTGATATTTTCATCGCTAAAAATGCTAAGTTGGTTCGCTGGTCAGCGCATTTGCTAGTTCTTGGGGCCTTTATCAATAATGGTATCTTTACATTTGGAACAGGCAACCAGAGTTATAGTTTCTTTAACATCAGTTATTTGCTAGTTAGTTTTGTTCTATATGCTGTTTCTATGATTTTGACTAAGGCTAATGCCATTGCTGAGGAAAATGAGTATACGATTTAGGAGGGCTTATGATTATTGTCAATTTGGACGTTGAACTTGCTAAGAAGAAGATGCGCTCGGGTGAGCTTGCAGAACGGATTGGTATTACCCCAGCCAATCTCTCGGTTCTTAAGACAGGCAAGGCCAAGGCAATCCGTTTTACAACACTGGACGCTATTTGTAAGGAATTAGATTGCCAACCAGGAGATATTCTTGAATATAGACCAGACGAAGAAAACTAAAAGCCTGAAGCAGTTCAGTCACTTCTCTAGTGACCATGCTTCAAGCTTTTTTATTTTTTCTTTAACCATGCGACCAAGGCTAGACTGGCTAGCACGGTACCACAGACTATGGTGATATATGTTTTTGAGACTGTTAGCTCATAGTGGAAATCTTTATTTTTCAATTTATCGGTTGCTTCAATACTAAGTTTCATGTTTTACCCCTCGATATAGTCTTTCAATTCTTGGCCTTTGAGTCCCGCACTAAGTGCAATGAGAAGTTTGAGACGAGCCTTTGGTGCGTTGAGTTCTTTAACAAACATAACGCCAGCTTCTTGGAGTTTGACCCCACCTCCTTCATAGGCGTAAACAGGTTCGGCGATACCGTTGAAGCAGCGGGAAACGAGCACAACAGGGACTCCTTTTTCCATCAGTTTTGTGATTTCTCTTGCGGCTAATGGTGGGAGGTTTCCAGCACCTAGTGCCTCGATAACTACACCATCAATCTTTTCAGGGTCTAGGAGACTGATGATTCCATCTCCGATACCCATCCCAGCATAGGCCTTGATGATTGGTACTGTTCCTGTGATTTGTTCCAAGTCAAAGCGAACACGAGGCTCAGCAGTTTTGAACCAGAGGATATCATGCTTCATGATGATGCCTAGTGGACCATGGGTTGGTGTGTGGAAGGTTGCCACGTTTGTGGTATGGGTCTTAGTCACATACTTGGCTGCATGGATTTCATCATTCATCACGACCAGGATTCCTTTGTCGGCGGCCTTGCCGTCGCTAGCAACACGTAGGGCTGAGAGATAGTTATAGACCCCGTCGCTTCCTAGTTCGTTGGACGAACGCATAGCACCAGTTAGGACGATTGGAATCTCAGGGACGGCCATGGTGTCTAGGAAGTAGGCTGTCTCTTCCAGAGTATCTGTTCCGTGGGTGATGACCACACCATCATATTGCCCAGCTGTTTCCTTGATTTTTTTGTAAATATCCAGCATGTGGTAGGGTGTGATGTGTGGACTAGGGATGTTAAGGAAGTCTAGGACAGTTAAGTCCAGATTATCTAGATCAAGCCCCACATGGTTCATGGGGTTATCAGCGTTTTGGCTGACCCTGCCATCATTATCCGCTGACATGGAAATGGTCCCTCCAGTGTGAAGGACTAGGATTTTTTTTGTCATTTATATTACTCACCATTATATTATATGTTATAATTTATTTTAGCATAATATGTTAGAAGGAGGGGAGCTCTGTGGCCATTAAAGCAGTCTTTTTTGATATTGATGGGACTTTTCTAAATGACCGAAAACGTGTGTCAAGTTCAACCAAAAAAGCTATCAGTCAAATGAAGGAAGATGGTATCTTGGTTGGTTTGGCAACAGGTCGTGGTCCAGGATTTGTTCAGCCTTTCATGGACAATCTGGGTCTGGATTTTGCAGTCACTTATAATGGTCAATATATTTTGACTCATGACAAGGTCCTGTATCAAAATCAGCTCCCTAAATCAACAGTCTACAACTTGATTCGCTATGCCACCAAGCACCGTAGAGAGATTTCTCTAGGGACTAGTACAGGTCTTGTTGGTTCCAATATTATCAGTATGGGGACGAGTAAGTTTGGGCAAATCGTTAGTCGTATTGTCCCTAAGTCCTGGGCTAAGATGGTGGAACGTAGTTTCAAGTCTTTGATTCGTCGTTTCAAGCCACAAAGTATTGAGACTCTTAAGACTATCATGCGTGAGCCTATTTATCAGGTGGTTATGGTAGCGACGGTGGGGGAAACACAAGATATTGAAGAAAAGTTTCCTCATGTGAAGATTACCCGTTCAAGCCCTTATTCAGCCGATATTATTTCAGCCGATCAATCTAAGTTGAAAGGTATCGATCATCTAGGCGAGGTTTTTGGTTTTGAACTCAGTGAGGTTATGGCCTTTGGGGATTCGGAAAATGACCTAGAAATGTTGTCTGGCGTTGGCGTTGGTGTTGCCATGGGTAACGGTGAAGATGAACTGAAAGACCAGGCTACCCATGTCACTGATACTAATAACCAGAATGGGATTGCTAAAGCCTTGTCACACTATGGTTTGATTCACTTTGAGACAGAAAATTCATTTACCAGTGATGATGACAACTTCAACAAGGTTAAGGATTTCCACAATTTGATGGATGGCTCAACTACTGATATGCCTCGTGTTTACGGTATTGAGGAAGCTAGTCACCGTTCGGACTTCAAGTTGGAAGAAATTGTCGAATTCCTTTACGCTTCATCAGGTGGAGACAAGCGTGTCTTTGGTCAGGCTGTCCTGGATTTGCATGCTGCTCTTGACAAGGCAGCCCTCAAAGTTAGTTCTAAAGAGCATTCAGAATCAACTATGGTTGGTCAGGTGGATGCTTTGACTGACTTGCTTTATTTGACCTATGGTTCATTTGTCCTTATGGGGGTGGATCCTAAGCCTTTCTTTGATACGGTTCATGAGGCTAATATGGGTAAAATTTTCCCAGATGGCAAGGCACACTTTGATCCTGTGACCCACAAAATTCTTAAACCAAGTGACTGGGAAGAGCGATTTGCACCAGAACCACACATTAAACGAGAGCTGGATCGTCAGATTCAAAAATCTCTACAAAGAAATAAGTAAGAAGATATAAAGGTTTGGACAGTTTGCTCCAAGCCTTTTTCTAATAAAAATGACATTTATTAATGGCTTTATTTGTGATAAAATAAAGTCATTCTATGTATTTTTAAGGAGATTATTATGACTAAAGCAGATTGGTTAGATTTTTTTGAAGCCATCAATGGTCGTTCAGCGACTGAAGAAGAAATTGCAGCGGCACTTGCAGCTGGTGAGTTCCAAGATGACGCCCCAGAAGTAGAAAGTGCTCCAGTACAAGAAGCGCCAGCGCAACCAGCTTTCGCCAATGTTCAAGAAACACCAGCCCAAGAGTCGCACCCACAGCCAACTTTCGCTGGTGCCCAAGAAGCGCAACAACAACCGACTTTTGCGAGTGCACAAGACGCACAACCGCAAGCTCCTTTTGCAACTGCTCAGGCAGCACAACCTCAACCAACCTTTGCGGGGGTGCAAGCTGCTCCAGTACAAGGAGTGCCAAATCAAGCAGTGCAACCACAAGCTGGTTTTGCGAATGCTCAAGCTGGTCAACAAGCAGCTTTTGCTAACGGTCAACCTCTTCAACCAGGTCAAAACGTTCAATTTATCAACGGTCAAGCTGTAGTTGTTCCAGCACAACCATCAGCATTTGCGACAACTTTCAAAAACTACTGGACATGGTTGCTTAATGCATGGCGTCGTCCAGCTGACATGACAGATTATGGTAAACACAATGGTTGGCTTAACTATATCTTCTTGTCACTCTTCACTGGACTTGCCTTCTTTGCAATCTTGAGCGCTGTGGCACGTAAATTTATTAGCCCAGTTGTATCAACAACAAATGCATTGTCTAGTATGTTTGGTTCTTATGGAACAGATAGTTACTCATCTTCATTTTCAAGTCATACATCTAGTATTGGTTTTGGGGCTTTCTTCGCAAGTATCCTAGCTGCCTTCCTCTTCATCTTTGCCTTCATCTTGGCAGGATTTGTGACACGTAAGGCCATCTTCCGTGACCCAGAGACTACTTTCTTGAATAGTTTTGACCGTTTTGGTCGCTTGACATCATTAGCCTTGCCAGTATTGCTTGTAACCATCTTGTTCGGAGCTATTGGACTTGTTGGCTTCCCACTTTTCTTGTTCTATGTTGTTTACTTCTTATTTGCACTTGCAAACCTCTTTACAATTGTTCCTGTAACAACAGCGTGGAAGGCTGATAAGTTCTATCAAATGATCTTGGCAGCACTTTTGAATGGTGTCATTTTGTCTATCTTATTTGCAATCGTATTTACTATCATGTCATCATTTACAATAGGTCTTCTATTCTAAGTAAAGCTCTAGCATTTTTTGAAAAAGCAAGTGTATAGAAGTCTTTATGGCAACAGAAGAAAAGTCGATTGATTTATTTGAAAAGGCAGTTGGTCGTCCGCCCCGTGTCTTGGAAATTGAAGAAGGCTAAAAAGAAGACCTTGATTTAAAGGCTATTAAAGGCATTGCTGCAATGGGTTTGGATCAGGAAGTTACTTATCCTGAACCAACAGAAGAAGTTGATGAGTATGACGTTGCCGAGGAAGTGTTTGAAGATGTACCGCTTGGTGACGAAGAGGAAAAGACTCCTTTAGAAACTGAGGAGCTTGCACCAGTATCTCAAGCAGAACAAGGTCAAGCTGAAGAAAATTCAGAGGCTGCCTCTAAAGAAGCACAAGCTATCTGGATGAAGGCTTTTAAAACCTATGTTGGACGTCAACCTCTTCCTGAGGAATTCCTACTTGGTAAGTCTTCAGGTTATGATGTGTCAACCATCCATCAGTTTATCTCAGATGGTAAGGCAGCGAAACCAGCCATGGCTAAAGGAAAGAAAATCCTGATTATTGCTGGTGTTGTTGTAGCAGTCCTAGCGCTTGCTGGTTATGGCTTTGGTTCTTATTACTACTCACGTGGTCAAGTAGCAGAACGTTATGAAGCAGCAGCTAAGAAGAGCTTTAGGGATAGCCTAGAATACCAAGTATGGTCTGATACTAAAAAGGAAATTAAAACATCCGAAGCCAAGTACACAAGCCTATAGCAAGAGCTAACTTATGTCTGGTTAACGTATGCAAAAGGTTGGCCGCCAGTTTCTTATTTTGCCTAAGTGGAGAGTCGTGGTAGATCCTGGAACGGTTGATTTAACCGTTAATACAGCTGATTTGAATGTGACTATTAATGGTATTGCTTATGCGACTACAGATGGCAATAACTACACGTCTAAATTGAACCATCTCTATCCAGGAACTTACAATTTTGTGGCTTCTGGTAAGGTCAATGACCAAGAAATCACGGTCTCATCTGAGGAAAATGTGACCTCTAAAACGGAAGTCAACCTTTCTGTAGAGTATCTCAGTTTTACTGTTAAATCTAATGTTAAGGATGGGGATCTCTACATCGGTGGTACTAAGATTGGAACCCTTAATTCAGAGAAATTTGATGTAAACAAGGTAGCAGTTGCTGGGCCATCAGCTGTTTATGTTAAGAAGAATTTCGAAGATGATAGCTCTATCAAGACAGAGACATTGTCTATTAAGAAAATCTCTGAAGGCCAAACGGTTACTTTAGATGCTGACGGAGTTCTTGACCGTGATACGGCAGACCGTTTTTTGACAGCAGCTTATGGTAAGTTTGATAGTTATGCCTCAAATCATAACACGACTACAGATGGTGTTTCTGTCATTTTCCTTAATGGTACTGATGATACCATGTATAAGGATGTAACGGCTGATATTGATAAAAATACTACAGGTGCTAAAAACCGAGCTGCCGATAGTATTACCTTCTCAGGCATTGACGTAACAGAAGTCGTTCAGACTGGTGAGAAGACCTTCAAGGTGACCTTCACAGCCGTTTATGATTTCTACTATGGTTATGATTCAAAATTCAAGTCATCAGGAGATATCAAAGATAAAATCTCTTGGTCATGTAATGTGGAATACGTTGGAGACGATGATAGCGATTCTAGCAGTAGTAGTTCTGACTACAGCAACTATCGTATCAACGGCAAGGCTGGCGAATCGCAACATGTGAGCCGTGAAAATACCGTGAAATAACAGTAGCTTTCTCAGTTAGTTAGCATTGAACAGATTACAAATAGGAGGTTAGTCCTCCACACTAAAAAATGGAGAACTTGGCAATTGCTGGGTTCTTTTGTTTGGCTGTTTTTACCTCTTAGGGGCTAAACTGTGCCACTTACCCCAAAAGGCCTTGTTTTGTGTAAAGTACTTGTTATAATGGAACCATCAAAAGGACAGGAAAGGAGTCTTATGAAAGTTAGAATCGAATTAGACCCATCCATGGATGAGCCTGAAATCTTGATTCGAGCTCCTCGGTTAACACAGGAATTAGCCCAGCTCCAAGAGTCTATTCTAAAGCAAAAGTTAGTTCCGTTAGCCTTTTACAAGGATCGCAGTGAATATTTTCTGGATTTGGCAGATATTCTCTTTTTTGAAACAGACGGGGAGAAAATTTATGGTCATACTAAGGATGAGGCCTATGAGGTAAAGCAAAAACTCTACGAATTGGAAGAATTGCTTTCGATTGCCTTTTGTCGGATTTCCAAATCGACGATTGTTAATGCTAAGCAGATTTATTCTTTGGAGAAGTCTTTTTCAGGGACCAGTACGGTGAATTTCTATCAGACCCACAAGCAGGTCCATGTATCAAGACGCTACTATCAAGTTTTAAAAGAACGACTAAACGAAATGAGGTAAGATAATGAGAAAGAAATTAATTGGGATCCTCTTGATCCTTTTGGCAGCTTTGGTAATTGTACAAGACTATTTTATACAATGGGAAATTAGTTTTTGGATGTTAGCTTGGGTAGTCTTACTGGCTATTTTGTCCCTTTCTAGTTTTTTGAAGCGACATTTTGCTCTTGGTTTCGCCTATGGCATTGTGGCTCTTTTTTCACTTAACGGGCAGTTCCATTTTCTTCCAGTATCTAATTTGGTCGTTATCCTCTCTTCTATTCTTGCAGTTATTGGCTTGAATATCCTCTTCAATTCTTCTAGTAAAACAAAGAATCGTTTTGGGTTGGGTTCTACTGGCTCAGAAGCTAACAATGGTGGTAATGATATCGATGTGTCTTTTTCAACGGTGACCAAATATCTCAATGATCAACACTTTACTCATGGAAGTGCGGATGTAAGTTTAGGATATGCTTCCGTTTATTTTGATAATTGTCATATCGAGGGGTCATCTGCCCAGTTTGATGTGGACGTTTCTCTGGGAAGCTTGAGTCTCTATGTTCCCAGTGATTGGCGAGTTCATATTAATGTGGACAACTCGCTCTCGGCTATTCAACACCAGGAAAATCCAAGTAATTTGACTAGCAAGGATTTCTACATCAAAGGGGAAGTTTCCTTGGGTAATTTAGAAATTATTTATGTTGGTTAGAGTTCGATTGATTAAGTTAGGAGAGAAGTTGCTAAGAGCATGACACTTTAAGTGGATAATACTCCTGTATTTCTAAGTTCATCCAATCTATCAGATTGATTCCCACTCCCTTTTTTCCTATTTTGTAGTCTCTTTATTTGTGATAATAGAGTATAGTGAAAAACTAGATTGGAATGATTATACTCTATTGGAGTTTTATGTGACGAATATGACATTAAAAAATCTAGGCGAATGCATGCTAAGACTGAAAGTCAGATAAACAGAAAATGAGGCTAGAAGGGAAATTACTATGAGAAAGAAAGCGGTTGGTTGATTTAGGAACAACTAACCCTGTCATGTCTGTTGTTAGTGAAGATGTGCTAGAGATTATTCTGATGGGGACGAATGACGATCAGGTTTTGCTATGAATGTGGTTGACTTGACCCTACGAGTGTCTATTTTCTTTAGTAATGCGATTGATGAGAGTAAGCAGGTGCCTGTAAGTCAAATCAATTTTAGTTTTCATAGCCATGATAAGGATGGTAGCTACCATTTCGTCATGGAAAATAGGACGTAAGAAGAAAAAGTTGACCTTGATGCCATTATGCAGGAAGAAAATCAGAAGAAGACCTCTGGTCTTAACCTTCACTCAGCCAAGAATATTCTTAGGAAGTATAGTGATGCCAAGCTGATTCCAAGCAGTGGTGACTACCTTTTAGGAATTAATTTTTAAATAAAGTTGTGGAGCTAAATCTTTTGATTTGGTTCTTTTTTGGGCTATAGGACCAGATATTTGGGACTTTTACTGTAGGGGATAAGCTTATGTCTGACCCATAGTCCAGAGGGCTAAAAAGGGATGAGGAAGGAGTCTGATTGTTGCTTAATTCTGTGTTATAATAGCAAGGATTAGTGGTTGTTAGCGCTAAGTGAATGGCGATCCTTGCTTAGCCCAACGACTGGTGTAGAGACAAGAAAGGGACGTCTTATGAAATTACTTTATACGGATATGTCTCAGGATTTAACAGAAATTCTGACGGAGCAGGCAACCAGCTATGCTCAAAAAGGGAAAAGGGTCTTTTATATTGCCCCTAATGCCCTGTCATTTGAGAAGGAGCGTAAGGTCTTGGAATACCTGCCTCAGTCAGCATCCTTTGAGATTACGGTGACTCGTTTTACTCAGATGGCGAGATACTTTATTCTCAATACGAGCAACCCCAAGATGCAGCTGGATGATACAGGTTTGGCCATGATTTTTTATAAGGTGTTGTCGCATATGGGCGATGATGAACTCAAGGTTTATGGCCGTTTGCGTAAGGATAGCAACTTTATTAATCAATTGGTGGACCTTTATAAAGAGTTGCAGCAGGCTAATATGACGGTTCTGGATTTGCAGCATCTGGATCAGGTTGAGAAACAAGAGGATTTGGTCAGGATTTTCAGTGTGGCTCAGGACCTCTTGTTGGCAGGGGATTTTGACAATCAATCAAAGCTCAGTGCCTTTTTTAAGGAAATTACCTCAGGTCATTTGGATAAGGCCCTGGGCAACACGGTTTTGGTCATTGATGGCTTTACGCGTTTTTCTGCCGAGGAGGAGGCTCTGGTTGCACTCTTGAATGATAAGTGCCATCAGATTGTCATTGGAACTTATGCCAGTCAAAAAGCTTATAGGGCTAACTTTGTTTATGGCAATGTTTATCAGGCCTCAGTGGATTTTTTGAGAACTTTGGCTCAGACCTATAAGGTGACACCCAACTACGTGACGACAGACAAAGAGGGCAATCCTTCTTTTGCTCGCATTAGCCGTCTTTTGGAGAGCCGTCATGATTTTAGTACGGTAGACGAGCAGTTGACCGATCAAGACAAGCAAGCCTTGCAGGTCTGGGAAGTGGTCAACCAAAAGGAAGAGGTGGCTCAGGTTGCCAAGAGTATTCGTCAGTTGCTGGCAGATGGCAAGCGATATAAGGATATTCTGGTCTTACTTGGTGATGAAGAGAGTTATAAGCTTCAGGTGGGGCAGATTTTCCGAAAATTTGATATTCCCTATTATTTCGGTAAGGAAGAAACCATGTCTAGCCATCCTTTGGTGCAGTTTGTGGATTCGCTGGAACGTATCAAGCGCTATAACTACCGTGCCGAGGATTTGCTTAATCTCGTAAAATCCGGTCTCTATGGTGGTTTTGCTCAAGAGGACTTAGATCTTTTTGAATATTATGTCAATTTTGCAGATATCAAGGGGCGTCACAAGTTCTTGTCTGATTTTACGGCCAATAGTCGTGATAAGTATGATTTAGACCAGCTCAATGCCTTAAGGTTACAACTGGTAGAGCCCTTGGACAAGTTGCTTAATAGTCGCAAACAAAAGGGTTCTAGTCTACTCAAGAAACTAGTGGTCTTTTTAGAGGCTGTGCAAGTGCCAAGTCAGATGGCTAGTTTGACTGCCAAGGCCAGTGAGGCCGAAAAAGAACAGAACGAACAGGTCTGGAAGGCTTTCACACAACTCTTGGAGCAGGTTGAGACTATTTTTGGGGAAGAAACTCTGTCAGTGGACGACTTTTTGTCCATTTTGCGTTCAGGAATGTTGGCCTGTGATTACCGTACGGTCCCAGCCACTGTCGATGTGGTTAATGTGAAGAAATACGATTTGATTCAACCACACTCTGCTCCTTATGTTTTTGCCTTGGGGATGACCCAGTCACATTTTCCTAAGGTAGGGCAAAATAAGAGTCTCCTGTCTGACGAGGAACGTAGTCGTATCAATGAAGCTACGGATGAACACCGGAGTTTGGATATTGTTACGCAGAGCAATAGTCAGCGGGGGCATTTTGTGGCTATGTCACTTTTTAATGCGGCTAGTGAACAATTGGTGCTTAGTCAGCCACAAATTCTCAATGAGACTCAAGATGACATGTCGGTTTATTTGAAGGAGCTGCTTGACCTTGGTCTTCCTTTGGTTGAAAAGGGACGTAATCGTTTCGAGGCCAAGGGTGACCAGATTGGGAACTACAAGGATCTTCTATCAACTGTCATCGCCCTTAACAGTAGCCATCTAGATGCTGATTTGGACAAGGAAACGCAGACTTTCTGGTCAGTTGCTGTGCGTTATCTCCGTAAGCGACTTGATAAGGACCAAGTCTTGATTCCAAATGTGATTGACGATGTGACGACGACCAAGGTGGATGATCAGGTCATGCAGCTGGTCTTTCCGGGGGAAGAACCACTGAAATTATCAGCCTCGGCTCTGACGACCTTCTATAACAACCAATATCTTTATTTTTTGCGTTATGTTTTGGGGCTTGAAGAGTTGGAGTCCATCCATCCAGATGCTCGACACCATGGGACTTACTTGCACCGTGTCTTTGAGCGTGTCATGGGTGATTCTTCGTCAGAAAACTTCGATGATAAATTGGAAAAGGCTATTGCTCAGACCAATCAGGAACAACCCTTTGAACTTCTCTATACAGAGGACCAAGAGAGTCGCCTGTCTCGTCAGATTTTGGAAGATATCGCTCGTTCAACTGCCAGTGTTTTGCGTGATAATGCGGCTGTTAAGGTTGAGCGTGAGGAAGCCAAGTTTGATTTGCTTTTAGCAAATAGCATCAAGATTACAGGGATTATTGACCGTGTGGACCGTTTAACGGATGGGGCTCTGGGTGTCGTTGACTACAAATCAGGTAAAAATGTCTTTGACATTCAGAAATTCTACAATGGCCTCAGTCCGCAGTTGGTAACCTATCTAGAAGCCCTCCGCCAGACCTATAAGGTTGATGCTGATCAGCTTTTTGGTGCCATGTATCTTCACATGCAGGACCCACAGCTTAGCTTAGCTCAGTTTGGTCTGGATAAGCTAGCAGCTCAGGCTCATAAGGAATTGACCTATAAGGGACTTTTTGTGGCTTCAGAAACAGAGCATCTGGCTGGTGGAAACTATGATTTACAAAAGACTGTCACCTATGACAAGGAGGACCTAGAAACCTTGCTAGACTACAATATCAAGCTCTTTACAAGTGCTGCTGAAGTTATTCGAAGCGGGAATTTTGCGGTTAATCCTTATACCGAGGATGGCAAGTCTGTTCAAGGGGATCAAATCAAGGCAATTACTCATTTTGAGGCCGACCGCCACATGGGACAGGCTCGAAAGCTCCTGCGTTTACCAAGTAAGGGCAAGAAGGAAGCTTATTTGGAGCTGATGGCAAAAGATGAGGACTATAATGAGATGCAAGTTGCTGAAAAAATCGTCCCCTTTCTAGTCACTGATCAAGCTGTGACAGCAGACAAAAAAGACCAGGAGGACAACCATGTTGACTAAAGCTTTTTTAAGTCCAACAGAGATTAAGGAACGCATTGCCCAAGAAGCAGCTTCTGACAAGGAACGCAAGTTAACACCTGAGCAGATTGAGGCCATTTACAGTAATGGTAGCAATATTCTTGTGTCAGCTTCGGCCGGATCAGGAAAAACTTTTGTCATGGTTGAGCGTATCCTTGATATGATTGGACGTGGCGTTGGTATTGACCAACTCTTTATCTCAACCTTTACGGTAAAGGCTGCAGGTGAGTTAAAAGAGCGTCTGGAAAAACGTCTGACAGAGCAGCTTGGACAAGCTGAGACGGATGAAGAGCGTGCCTTTCTTTCGGACCAGATTGCTAAGATTGGGACAGCTGATATTGGAACCATGGATGCCTTTACTCAGAAATTGGTCAATCAGTATGGCTATCTCCTGGGTGTGTCACCTATTTTCCGCATCATGACAGATCCTGCCGAGCAGACACTTATGAAAAATGAGGTTTATGCTGACCTCTTCAACGATTACATGCAAGGAAAGGATGCCCAGCTTTTCCAAAAATTGGTCCGCAATTTCACTGGACATAGCAAAACTAGTAAGGCCTTCCGTGATTTAGTTTACGATGTCTATAACTTTTCTCAGGCTACTGCAGGTCCTGAAAAATGGCTACGTCAAAATCTCTTAAAGGGGCAGACGGAGGCCAAGCCAGAACAGGCTAAAAATGATCTTTTAGACGGTCTTAAAGTTGGCTTGTTGGCTGATTTCCTAGCTTTCTTAAGAGACCATTTAGGTCTAGCTCAGCGTGAATTTGCCAAGGCTAAGTATCTGAATAATGTGTCGGATGCCATTAGCCTTCTTGAAGGAGCTCTGGCCAATGACCAAACGGATATGGAGGACTTGCTCAAACAACTCTTGACTTTGTCAGGAGGTACTGGTTTGACCAATATGACCCGTCCTAAAGACGAGGAACTCAAGGCCTACAAGGAAGCTTACAACAAGACCAAAAATGAGTTTGTGGCCCAGTTGCGAGAGGTTGATACCCAGCTAACGGTCCTCGAGGTTTTGACCAAGCATAATGATAACATCTTACCTCTGTTAGAGCTGCTTCAGGCCTTTGTACTTGATTTTTCGGACCAGTATTTACAGGCAAAGATTCAGGAAAATGCCTTTGAATTCTCGGATATTGCCCATTTTGCCATCCGTATTTTGGAGGAAAATCCAGAGGTGGCAGCTAGCTACCGTGACCGTTACCATGAAGTGATGGTAGACGAGTATCAGGACAATAGCCATACCCAAGAACGCATGTTGGAGCTCCTATTTAACGGCCACAACCGATTCATGGTGGGAGATATCAAGCAATCCATCTATCGTTTCCGTCAGGCAGACCCTCAGATTTTTAATGGTAAGTTCCAGCTTTTCCTTGAAAATCCAGATGCAGGTAAGCTGATTCTCCTTAAAGAGAATTTTCGTAGTCAATCTGAAGTTCTTGATGCGACTAATGGTGTTTTCAGCCACCTCATGGACCAGGAAATCGGGGATATCCTCTATGACAAGACTCACATGCTGGTAGCGGGTAGCCAGAAGCAAAAAGAACCCCATCCTGAAAATGAGACAGAGGTTCTGATTTACAATAGTGATGAAGCGAGTGTGACTCCTGACGAGGAAGGTGTTGATCAACCTATTAGTAGCGGCGAGATTTCCTTGGTTATCAAAGAAATCATCAAACTTCACGAGCAGGGTGTACGTTTTGAGGACATTACCCTCCTTGCGCCAACCCGCAACACCTATCTGGACTTGATGGCAAGCTTTGAGGAGCACGGAATTCCTTTGGTTCCTGACGAGTACAAGTCAAGTTACCTTGAGTCACTAGAAGTTATGATTATGTTGGATACTCTTCGTGCCATCAATAATCCTCTCAATGACTACGCCTTGGTTGCTCTCCTTCGTTCACCGATGTTTAACTTCAACGAGGACGACCTGGCTAGGATTGCTGTCCAGGCTGACAAAGGCCAATTCTACGATAAGCTTCTTGCAGCTCATACTAAATCAGGACTTCATCCAGAAGTTGTCACCCAAGGACTTGAGACCAAGTTGACTCTCTTAATTGAGACTCTATCAGATTGGCGTGATTACAGTAAGTGGCACTCGCTCTATGACCTCATCTGGAAGATTTACGACGATCGTTTCTATTATGATTATGTTGGCAGCCTTCCACGAGCTGAGCAACGCCAGGCCAATCTCTACGCCCTTGCCTTGCGTGCCAATGCCTATGAAAAGACTGGCTTTAAGGGACTTTCTCGTTTTATTGGTATGATTGATAAGATCATTTCTAGCGGTAACGACCTAGAGGAAGTGACAGACTTGGTTCCCAAAAATGCCGTTAGCCTCATGACCATTCACAAGTCCAAGGGACTAGAGTTCAAGTATGTCTTTGTCTTGCAGATGAATCGCAAGTTTATTGGTCACAGCAAGGACGGTCTAAGTGGCAAGTACATCATCAACCGTGAAAAAGGACTAGGCATTAAGTATCTAGCTGACCTCAAAGACCAGGTAAATACCAATTTGCCTAAGTTAAATGTTGTTCTCGAGACCTTAACCTTCCAGGAAAATCGTAGGGAAGAACGCCGAGCAAGTATCTCAGAAGAGATGCGTCTGCTCTATGTTGCAATGACCCGTGCAGAGAAAAAACTCTACCTAGTTGGTAAGGGCAGTAAGGAGAAATTGACCCAGCAATTTGGCACGGATGTTGAAAATAATCGTTTACCAGTAGCTCTACGTGACCAAATCGCTACTTATCAGGATTGGGTTATGGCTTTGGATACTGCCTTTATGAGAAAGGATCTCAAGTTTACTGTTCGCTTTGTTGAGGCTGAGGAGTTGATCCCAGAGGCTATTGGTCAGGTTGAAGTTCAAGCGGCAGTAGATGCCGATGATTTATCTAACAATCGTCAGACAGAAGAGATTAAGCGTGCCCTGACTGTCTTAGAAAGTGTTAAAAAACTCAACCAACTCTATGCACCAGCGATTGACCTACCATCGGTGCGTACTCCAAGTCAGCTGAAGACTTTCTACGAACCAGTTATGGATACAGAAGGTGTAGATATCATGGACAAGAAAGAGGAAGTCCAACCTCTTGAGACAGCAACCACTTTTGAGTTACCAGACTTTGGACAAAAGATTAAGGTAACCGGAGCTGCGGTTGGTTCTGCTACCCATGAACTCATGCAACGCTTGATTCTTTCTGATACTGTGACCCTCCAAGACTTGACACAGGCCTTGAGTCGGGTATCGGCAGATGATCAAGTTAAGGCGCGTGTGCAGTTAGAAAAGCTACTAGGCTTCTTTGACACCGAACTTGGGAAGCTCATTCTAGCTAACCGTGGTAAGTTGCGTCGTGAAGCACCATTTGCTATGTTAGCAGAAGATCCCGCTAGTAAAGAAGACTTTGTCGTCCGTGGTATCATCGATGGCTACCTTCTTCTTGAAGACCGTATTGTCCTCTTTGATTACAAGACGGACCATTTTACTCAACCTGGTGAGCTTAAGGAACGCTACAAAGGGCAAATGAGCCTATATGCTAAAGCACTTAGCCAAGCCTATCAAGTAGATAAGATTGATAAATACCTTATTCTCCTAGGTGGAAAAAACTTGGAAGTTGTAGAAGTATAAGCTATAGCATAACCATTCTTTCATTATGAAAGAATGGTTTTTTGGCTCTTTGTCAACTGTAGTGGGTGACGAAAAGCTAACATCTAGAGAGGACCTGA
>OBXT01000057.1_pt1 | contig 25202 bp, 21 predicted proteins | sample 1476621 | NCBI WGS metagenome assembly OBXT01 (sample SAMEA2580169, study PRJEB22360) | human gut metagenome | biome: human gut; feature: human-associated habitat; material: faeces | place: Denmark | collected 2008/2010
TATTTGGGGTTTAAATAGGTATAGCAAATAAAATAGGACGGACTCCTATTCGCCCTATTTCCTTTCAATTAAGCTATTAGATTTCTAACAACAAACGTGTTGGATCTTCTAATAAATCTTTCACAGTAACTAAGAACCCTACAGACTCTTTGCCATCAATTAAACGGTGGTCATAAGAGAGAGCCAAATACATCATTGGGCGGATAACCACTTGACCATCAACGGCTACAGGACGATCTTTAATGGCATGCATACCCAAAATTGCACTTTGTGGTGGGTTGATGATTGGAGTTGACATTAATGAGCCAAACACTCCACCGTTGGTGATCGTGAAGTTACCGCCAGTTAAGTCTTCCACGGTTAATTTTCCATCACGTCCTTTTACTGCTAACTCTTTGATCGTTTTTTCAATGTCTGCCATTGAGAGCTTATCGCAATTGCGGAGTACTGGGGTAACAAGTCCACGTGGGGTGGAAACAGCAATACTGATGTCGAAGTAATTGTGATAAACCACATCATCACCATCAATAGAGGCATTGATTTCTGGATAACGTTTTAATGCTTCCACTACTGCTTTGATGTAGAATGACATAAAGCCTAAACGTACGCCGTGTTGTTTTTCGAATTTATCGCCATATTGTTTGCGTAAATTCATAATTGGCTGCATATCTACTTCATTGAAAGTAGTGAGCATTGCTGTACTGTTTTTGGCTTCAAGTAATCGTTCTGCGATACGTTTACGTAAACGGGTCATTGGCACACGTTTTTCGCTACGTGCAGAATAAGCTACTGTGCTCACAGTGTTTTGTTCGGTAGCAATATTCGCTTTGGCTTGTTGAGCTTCACGTTTGGCAAGGTAAGCGTTGATATCTTCTCGAGTTAAACGACCGCCTACGCCTGTGCCTTGCACTTGGTTCGCTTCAATGCCGTGTTCTGCTAGTAAACGACGGATGGCAGGACCTTGAGAGTCCGCATCTGAATGGTCGTTTGCAATTGCTGATTTTTGGCGATCTGCTGGAGTAGGTTCAACATCATTATTTGCAACATTTTGGATAAAATCGCCCGCTTGTGCGGTATCAATTTTTCCTAACAATTGGGAAGATACCACAGTTGCACCCGTTGCTTGAGTGATTTCAACAAGTATTCCGTCTACTGGTGCAGGCACTTCAAGAACGACTTTGTCGGTTTCGATTTCGACTAAGACGTCATCACGGGTTACTCGGTCCCCCGCTTGTTTATGCCAAGTTGCGACAGTTGCATCAGCAACCGATTCAGGGAGTATGGGAGTAAGAATTTCAGTTGTCATATCTAGTTCCTTTTTTATCTCAAGCCTAAATTAAAGCGTTAAGGCTTGTTCAATCAATTCACGTTGTTGTTTGTTATGTAATGAAGCGTAGCCCACCGCTGGTGCGGCAGAAGCTGGTCTGCCTGCATAAGAAAGTTTTGCACCTTTAGGAATGACATATTCAAAATTATGTTTACTGCAATACCAAGCACCTTGGTTTTGAGGTTCTTCTTGACACCATACGAAATCAGTTACATGAGTATAAGGTTCAAGAATTTTTGCTACCTCTTCGTAAGGGAACGGGTAAAGCTGTTCAATACGAACAATTGCTACATCAGTTTGTGCTTTTTTGCGACGTTCTTCAATTAAATCGTAGAACACTTTGCCTGAACACATTACCACACGTTTTACTTGGTTTGGTTCAATGGCATCAATTTCTCCAATTGCATTTTGGAATGTGCCTTCCGTAAGTTCTTCTAATGAAGAAATCGCAAGTGGATGACGGAGCAATGATTTTGGTGTAATGGCAACCAATGGGCGACGCATTTTGCGGATAGCTTGACGGCGCAACATATGATAAACCTGTGCTGGCGTACTTGGGATACACACCTGGATGTTCTGTTCAGCACAAAGTTGTAAGTAGCGTTCAACGCGAGCGGAAGAGTGTTCTGGTCCTTGTCCTTCATAGCCGTGAGGAAGTAGCATCACTAAGCCACACATTCTGCCCCATTTTTGTTCGCCAGAGCTGATAAATTGGTCAATCACAATTTGTGCACCATTGGCGAAGTCACCAAATTGGGCTTCCCAAATGGTTAAGGTTTTTGGATCTGTGGTCGCAAAACCATATTCAAAGGCAAGTACGGCTTCTTCAGAAAGTACAGAGTCCCACACTTGGAAACGCCCTTGGTTGGCGTGTAAGTGTGTAAGAGGCACAAAGCCTGTACCGTCGTTTTGGTTGTGAACAACTGCGTGGCGGTGGAAGAAGGTGCCTCGACCTGCATCTTCCCCTGAAATACGCACGTGTGTGCCTTCATCTAATAAAGTCGCATACGCCATGGTTTCCGCCATTCCCCAATCGAATGGTTTGTTACCAGCAGCCATCTCTTTACGATCGTTGTAGATTTTTTCGACACGAGAATGGGCTTTGACATTTTCAGGGTATTCTGCCACACGTTTTGCAAGGGTTAAGAAACGATCTTGCGGGAATTGGTTTTCGTAAGAAGCTGTCCAATCGTAGTTGAGATATTGTAACCAATCGACAGCTGCCATATCCATTTCACGCCATTCTGGCACAACGCATTCGCCTTGGTCTAACGCATCACGGTAATTGTTCATCATTGCAATAGCTTCATCTTGATTGATCACACCTTCAGCTACTAAGCGATCTTCATACACTTTACGCGGTGTTGGATGTTTTTTGATAATGCTATACATCATCGGCTGCGTTGCTAATGGCTCATCCGCTTCGTTATGACCGTGGCGGCGATAAGAGATTAAATCAATGAAAATATCACGTTTGAAGAGGGTACGATATTCCACCGCCATTCGTGCTGCAAAAGCGACCGCTTCTGGATCATCACCGTTTACGTGGATGATTGGTGCTTGGATCATTTTGGCAATATCAGTACAGAACTCTGTTGAGCGAGTATCGTTCGGGTTCGATGTGGTAAAGCCGATCTGGTTATTAATCACGATGCGGATTGTACCACCTACGGTATAACCACGAGCGTTTGCCATATTTAAGGTTTCTTGCATTACGCCTTGACCTGTTACCGCAGAGTCACCGTGCACGGTAACCGCTAACACGTGGTCGCCTGTTTTATCGCCCGCTCGTTCTTGACGAGCACGTACAGCACCTACAACGACAGGGTTTACGATTTCTAAGTGAGAGGGGTTGAACGCAAGGGTTAAGTGAACATTTTTATCATCCACAGCAAAATCGGAAGAGAAACCTTGGTGATATTTTACATCGCCCGTACGGTTATCATCTGCGTGTTTGCCTGCAAATTCATCAAAGAGTTCACCAGGTTTTTTACCGAGTACATTGACCAACATATTCAAGCGTCCACGGTGTGCCATTCCCATCACCACATCATTCACACCTTGACGGCTGGCGTGGCGGATAATCTCTTTCATCATTGGGATAAACGCATCAGAACCTTCAAGTGAGAAACGTTTCGCACCAGGGAATTTCGCCCCAATGTAGCGCTCCAAACCATCAGCAGCAGTCAATTCTGAAAGTAAAGTTACTTTTTCTTCTTTTGAGAAAAGTGGTTTATTCAATACGCTTTCCATCTTCGCTTGGAGCCAGTTGCGTTGTGTCATATCTTGCACGTGCATAAACTCAAGCCCAATGGTGCCAAGGTAGGTTTCTTTTAATGCTTTCGCGAGATCGGAAAACTTCATCGTATCTTTACCAAACACATATTTACCGACCGTCATTGTTTCGTTTAAATCCGCCTCGCTAAAGCCGTGGTGATGGTAATCCAATTCAGGCACACTTGAGGTTTTCCAGCGGTAATAGTTGAGCGGGTCAAGGTTTGCTTGTGTGTAACCACGGAAGCGGTATGCGTTAATCCATTGCAATAGACGCACTTGTTTTGTGCTTGCTTCTGGATCCACAACGGTTACTGCTTCTGGGATATTTTCACGAGCAAGTTTGCGGAAATAATCACGCACTTGAGAATGAGGTTGCTCAACCACCGTAGTTGAAGGGAAGGAATCAAAAATGGCTTTCCAAGACGCATCAATGGAGTTCGGATCGTCTAGATATTGTTCGTAAATTTGTTCTACGTAAGCTTGGTTCGAGCCACCGAAAGGACTGGAGGCGAGCCAATCATCAAAGTTTTTGTATTGATATTGCATAGCAGTCTAACCTTTATGGGTTGTATAGGACTTCCCAATTATACTCTAATTTTGGAGTGAGAACTGTGAGCAATGTCATATTTTTAACAAACTTTTAGCAAATCGAAGAAGAAAATTGACCGCTTGAGATGCTCATACTGAATGAAGTAATGAGTATGCCTTCGTATTTGCTTCTGCCAAATCTCCCCGCTTTGCTAAAGAGGGGAGATTTGGCAGAAGTTATTGATGATGAGGAAATTTATTTAATTACACTGACAAACCCCACTACATACATCACCATGTAAATTATGATGATGGTTATGATGGTGCGAGTAAAATGCCACATTCTGAGCAAACTGATCGCCAAAAAAGTGAATGAAATGTGGATCGTTGGTAATCACTTCGGGCGTTCCTGCACAGCAAATATGACGGTTCACGCAAATCACTTCGTCTGTATTTGCCATTACAATATTCAAGTCATGCGAAACCATTAAAATCGCACAGTTCAGCCAACTGCGAGTATTATTTAGTAGCTGATAAAGTTCTGTCTGCCCAGAAATATCGACCCCTTGCATCGGCTCATCAAGCACTAAAAGTTGGGGTCTGTTTAAAATTGCACGAGCCATCAGGACACGCTGTAATTCCCCTCCAGACAACTTTTGCATACTATTTTCTGCTAAATGCTCAATCGAAAAGAGCTTTAACGCTTCATCAATCGCAAATGGCTTGCAATAAGGCTTAAGTAAGAGAAATTTTTTCACGGTAATCGGCATAGAGTGATCAAGGTGCAATTTCTGAGGCACATAACCGATTTTTAATCCTTTTTTATGTTCCACTTTGCCTCTTGTTGGTGTCAGTAACTTGAGTAATACTTTTAATAATGTCGATTTTCCCCCACCGTTTGGTCCAACAATGGTCATTATTTCGTTGGCGTAAATAGTTAAATTGATATTTTGCAACGCTTTATTGCCATTAAATTCCACTTCAATTTGTTTAAGAGAAACTAACTCTTCACCTTTGGTTTGGTTCGGTGATTTTTCTGAGCGGGTTAATGGTGTAATTTGATGGATTTTCATACGTTTTCATGAAAAATTTAGGGATTTATTCGGTGGTTCAAATTAACGGATTTTTATCTAAATGACAAGATGGAATTTTTCTTTTACAATCTTGTCGAAGACTCTCAGTAAATTTACATAAAAAAACGCACAGGATAGATTTTGTCACGTATTATTTTCGCAAGAGATCGAAGACGGAAAAAAAAGAAAATTAGAATATTTCTGTTTTTGATGGCGGTACTTTCTATTGGTATTGGCATTGCCCTTTCATTAAAAAAACAAACACCGCTGAATGCATCATCGCAAGAAAATGTCATTATTTTAGATAATTTAGATAACGATATAATCGATGACGTAGAAAATCCGAATTCAGACACTGAACAAGCAGAGAAAAAACAAGATTTAACCGAAGATCCTAATGCTACTTCTTACGATGATGAATTAGCCTCTGAAGATGATGAGGAAGAAGGTGAGGAGGGTAAATCCAAAGTATTACAAGAAAAATTGCCAGAAGAAGCAGAGCAATTGATTAGCGATATTGTCAATATTGCGGATGAAGCATTACGTATTCAAGATCAATTTAGCTATGTAGTTACCAAGGATGATAAATTAAGCGATGTGCTTGAGCAGTCAGGTTTAGGCGATGATGATGCGAGAGCATTAATTCGTCAATATCCTGCATTAGGCAAACTAGAAGCAGGGCAGCAGTTCTATTGGATTTTAGACAACTACGGCGAGTTGGAATATATGAACTGGTTGGTGTCTGAAAAAGAAGAACGCATTTATGAGCGGCAGGATAACGGCAAATTTAGCTATCAACGTATCGAAAAACAAGGTACGTGGCGACAAGATGTAGTCAAAGGTGTGATTCAAGGTAGCTTTAGCATTAGTTTGCATAATGTGGGCTTGTCGGATCGCCAAATCAATCAATTAGCAGTCGGATTACAATCACAAATTGCGACTAACAAATTGAAAAACGGGGATCGTTTTGCGATTTTGGTGAAACGTGAATATATCAATGGAACGGTAACGGACATTGGTAACGTAGAGGGGATTTTAATTGAAAGCGATGAAAAACGTTATTATGCCATTCAAGCATCAAATGGACGTTATTACAGCAATCACGGTGAAACGCTCACGAAAGGCTTTGCTCGCCAACCATTGTTGTTTACTGCACGAGTTTCTTCGCCGTTTAATCCTCGCAGATTGCATCCAATTACTAAACGTGTACGTCCGCATAATGGAGTCGATTTTGGCATTCCATCGGGTACGCCAGTAATTGCACCAAGTGATGGCGTGGTAGAACACGTTGCTTTCCAAGCTCACGGTGCAGGTCGCTATATCAAAATTCGTCACGGGCATATTACCACCGTGTATATGCATTTAAGTAAGTCATTAGTCAAACCAGGACAAACTGTGCGGAAAGGGGAGCGAATTGCTCTTTCTGGTAATACGGGCGGTTCAACTGGTCCGCATTTGCACTATGAGTTCCACATTAACGGTAGACCAGTTAATCCAATGACGGTGAAATTACCAGGTTCTGGCTCAGATATGGCAAGTAAAGAGCGTAAAAACTTCTTAGAGCGTGCGAAAAACGTTCAAGAGAAACTTAAACTTTAAAATATGAAGTAGGAAATTATGAAAAAAAATCAGATGGCAAAATTAGGCTTTACCCTATTCTCAGCAGGATTAATCTCTGCAAATGTAATGGCAGATGATGCGAATTTAAAAGCAACTCTTGAAAAAATGGGAGCAACGAATGTTCGCATTAGTGATTCGGCAATCCCTAATTTTAAAACGGCAAGTTCAAATGAAGGTGTGGTTTACATCAGCAACGATGGACATTATGTCTTAAATGGTCAGATCCAAGTATTAGAACTTAAAAATGGTAAGGTAACTGATATTACGCATCAATCTAAAATGACTGAGCTAAATGCGTTACAAAATGAGATGATCACTTACCCCGCTAAAAATGAGAAGTATGTGGTAAATATTTTTATGGATATTACCTGCCATTACTGCCATTTAGTGCATCAACGAATTAAAGAGTATAACGATGAAGGTATTACCCTTCGCTTTTTAGCTTTCCCGCGCGGTGGAATGAATACACAAACTGCAAGACAAATGGAAGCAATCTGGACGGCAACGGATAAAGTGAAAGCATTAAATGACGCAGAAAATGGCGAATTACCAAAAACATTAAAAGCACCGAGTATTGTGAAAAAACATTACGATTTAGGGATTCAATTTGGTGTTACTGGCACGCCTTATATGGTTACTGAAACAGGTAGTGTAATTGGTGGTTACGTGGAGCCAAAACAGCTTGCAAAAATGTTGGCGGAAGAAAAATAAATTGTGCAAAAAATTATAAAAAAACGACCGCTTTTAACGCAGGAAAAACTCTCTGATCATCCGCTGTTAAACCGTTTGTATCAAAGCCGAGGCGTTCAATCTCCTCAAGAATTAGAGCGAACATTGAAGTTTTTACATCGCCCAAAACAGTTGGCGGGCATTGAACAAGCAGTCAAAATTTTAATGCAAGCCTACAAAAAGCAATCTCAGATTGTGATTGTAGGCGATTTTGATGCGGATGGTGCAACCAGTACAGCATTGACTTTATTGGCATTACGTCAGCTAGGTTTTACCCAAGTAGAATATTTGATCCCCGATCGTTTCTCACAAGGCTACGGATTAAGTTTAAGCGTAGCGGAAATGGTGGTAGCTAAAGGGGCTGATTTAGTCATTACTGTCGATAATGGTATCTCTTCTTTTGAAGGAATTGAGTATCTGAAATCACAAGGTATCCAAGTTATCGTTACCGATCACCATTTACCTGCGGATAGCTTCCCAAATGCTGATGCGATGGTTAACCCTAACCTGCCCTATTGTGAATTTCCATCAAAATCTTTAGCAGGCGTAGGCGTCGCATTCTATGTAATGCTGGCACTACGTAGCAAGATGCGGGAAGAAAATCTATTTACGGGTACCGAACCCAATTTAGCTGAATTGCTCGATTTAGTGGCACTGGGTACGGTTGCTGATGTGGTGCCTCTTGATCACAATAATCGCATTTTAGTTTACCAAGGATTAAGCCGTATTCGCTCTGGGGCTTGTCGAGCAGGGATTAAAGCCTTGGCTGAGGTGAGTAAACGCGATTTAAGTCATTTACAGGCAGCTGATTTAGGCTTTGCGATTGCACCGCGATTAAATGCAGCAGGGCGATTAGAAAATATGTCACTAGGTGTAGAATTGCTCGTTGCGGATAATATGGATGTGGCTCGCCAATTAGCATTTGAGCTAGATAGTCTCAACCAAACTCGCAAAGAATTTGAACAAGAGATGAAAACAGAGGCTCTGTCGATTTGTGCGAAATTGCCAAAACTCTCGCAGAAAAATCAAGCCCACGGTATAACACTTTATCATCCTGACTGGCATCAAGGTGTGATTGGTATTTTGGCTTCTCGTATTAAGGATCAGTTTCATCGTCCTGTGATTGCTTTTGCCCAAGAGAGTGAAGAAAGCGAATTTATCAAAGGCTCTGCACGTTCTATTGCAGGGTTACATATGCGAGATGTGTTAGAGCGAATTGATACGCTTTATCCTGATTTAATTGTGAAATTCGGTGGGCATGCAATGGCAGCAGGTTTGACTATTCACCAAGATCATTTCCTTAAATTCCAGAAAATTTTTGACGAAGTGATTAACGAAATGATTGAACCAGAGCTATTGCAAGGCATTATTTACACTGATGGTGAATTACAAGCAGGAGAATTTTCACTTAAAATTGCCAATCTATTACAACAGGCAGGACCTTGGGGACAACATTTCCCAGAACCAACGTTTGAAGGCGATTTTAAAATCCTGCAACAGAGATTGTTAGGAGGAAGCCATCTAAAAATGATGCTAGAAAACCAACAAGGTATGTTATTAGATGCCATTTGGTTTAATATTGATACCCGATTATTCCCTGATCTTTCGATTAAACAAGCGAAAATAATTTACAAACTTGACATAAATGAGTATAAAGGCACTAAGAATTTACAGTTACGTGTAGAAAATGTAATTGTTTAATAATTATATTGAATAAATATAGAAATTCCTCGCATAGTATTGTAGAATTTTGGTGATTTCTTGAATACTTTGTTTTTATGAAGTGTTGAGATGGTTCAATAAATAGTCTTTTATTTATAAAGGAAATTCAAATAATGAAAAAAACAACAATTTTTCGTAGTTTTGCACTATCTGCAGCAGCATTAGCAGTAGCAGCTTGTGGTAACTTAAGCAAAGTTTCAGATGAAGGTTTTATTGAGAATCCAGTATTCCCTAAAATTTCTGAATCTGAGTTTAATCACGATGGCTCTCAATTCGGTTCTTGGCCAAACTGGGAAAATGTTCGTCAAATTGAACGCGGTATGAACAAGGACCAACTTTACTACTTAATTGGTCGTCCACACTTTGAAGAAGGTTTATACGGCGTGCGTGAATGGGACTACGCATTTAACTACCGTGAAAATGGCGTACACAAAATTTGTCAATTCAAAATTGGTTTTGACAAAAATATGAACGCTCAAAGCTTCTTCTGGTATCCAAATGGTTGTAATGGCAATTCATCATTCAACCTAAGTGGTGACTTCTTATTTGATTTTGACAAAGACGTATTAACGACTAAAGGTAAAGAAGTTGTTGATAACGTTGCAGCACAATTAAAATCATCAGGTGCACAACAAGTTAAGGTTGCAGGTTACACAGACCGTTTAGGTTCAGTTGAATACAACCTTAACTTATCAGATCGTCGTGCGAAAATGGTTAAAGCACGTTTAATCGAACAAGGTGTAACAGCACAAATCGAAGCGGTAGGTTACGGTAAAGCAAACCAAGTTAAAGCGTGTGATGGTATGAGCGGTCAAGCTGAAAAAGATTGTTTACGTCCAAACCGTCGTGTAGAAATTTTTGCTAACGGTGGTGTATTAAAACAAAGCGAAGGTGGCAATGTTGCAGGTCCTAATGGTCCAGCACCGCTTTACCAAACTCCAGCATATAACTCTGGTAAATAATTTACAGGATTTATAGTTCTGAGTAGAATATAAGGGTAGCCGATTGGTTACCCTTTCTTTTATTCATTTTTTACATAGGAATTTTTATGCAGTATCAAGCCATTGCCTTTGATTTAGACGGCACGCTACTTTCCCCGAACGCTACTATTCTGGAATCAAGTAAACAAGCTATCCAAAAGGTAAGAGAAAAAGGCATAAAAGTCTATTTTGTTACGGGGCGGCACCACACAGCTGTTCGCCCATATTATGTAGAAATGAATTTAGATACGCCTGTAGTGTGTTGTAACGGTACTTACCTCTACGATTTTCAACAAGATAAAGTCTTAGAAGGCAATCCGCTTACGGCTGAATTAGCTTTAATGCTTATCAATAATGCACAAGCAGAGGGCATCCACGTTTCTGTCTATTTCCGCGATGCAATGACCTACGAGGAACTTAACCCGCATTTTGTTAAATTACAAAAATGGGTGGATTCTTGCCCAGAAAATGTGCGACCTGATGTACATCAAGTGGAAAAATTTCAAAAAGAAATTGATAATGGGGAAACTGTTTGGAAAGTGCTAATTAGTGATCCTGATTTAGCAAAAATGCAAAAGTTTGTTGAAACTTTACCGCTTGATCAAGTGAGTCCTGAATGGTCTTGGGTTGATAGAGCGGATATTACTGCAGTCGGTAACAGTAAAGGAAAAATGTTAGTGAAATTGCTTGAACGTGACAGTATCGATCCTGCTCGGGTGGTTGCTTTCGGCGATAATTTTAACGATATTTCAATGTTACAACAGGTTGGGCTAGGTATTGCTATGGGGGGATCAGAAGAGGAGGTACAACGCAAAGCAGATAAAACCATCGGTTTGAATAGTGAAGATAGTATAGCCAAAGAACTAATGCAATTATTTCAGCTTTAAATTATAACGATAATATACAATGAACACATTCGTCGTTAATCCTAAAAATTCCATTGCCCGTCGTATTGGGCTTTATTTCTCCATTATTATTGCATTTGCTACGCTGATGAGCGGAATTTCTTTGGGTATTATGTGGAGTAATCATGCTGACGCAAGGCTGATTAATGTTGCAGGTTCTTTGCGTTACCAAACTTACCGATTTTTGCCTGAAATGGAGTATTATCCTGAAATTCGTCAAGTCCGTTTAGCTGAGTATCAAGCCAGTTTAAATGCGTTACACGATGAGTTACATTCAGATTATGTACCACAGCAAGTGATTCAAGGGTATAAGAGTCTGATTACGCATTGGACTCAAATGGTTGAGTATGTTGAAAATCAAGATAAAGCACAATACTTAAGCAATGTAGAGTATTATGTTGATGAAATAGATACTTTTGTCAAACATTTACAAGCGTTTGCTGAACTTAAGTTAATAATTGCGATAGGTGTAATTGTAATCTCAATGTTGCTAATTATCTCGTTTGCCTACTATGGGGTATGGTACACTCGTCGACGCATTATCTGCCATCTTGATCAGCTCGTTTTAGCTAGCCAACAAATTCAACAAGAAGATTTTAACCACGTCGAATTAGCGATCAACGAGCCCAATGAACTTGGTGTTTTGTCGAAAGCTTTTACCCAAATGGCAAGTGAATTGGAAAAATTATATAGCTCTCTTGAAGAAAAAGTGGCAGAAAAAACGCGCCGTTTGACCGCCGTAAATCGTTCCATTATGGTGCTTTATCACTGCTCGCAAATGTTGACTTCTAAGCCTATTAGCAAAGAGCTTCTACATCAAGTTTTGGAAACGGTGCTAGATAATGAACAGCTCAAAGGCATTGCGATTGAAGTTTATGGGGCAGATTATTGGAATGTTAAGATTGACCGAGGCTCGCTTTCTCACCATTGGCAACAACACGAAATCGCGATTGAAAATGAAAAAATTGCGATGTTACGTTGGAAGCCTTCTTTGCTTTGTCCTGATGAGCGCCTAATTCAGAGTGTATCAGAAATGATAGGGCGAAGTGTTTATGTTGTAAAAAACCATAAGCAGCAACAGCAACTTATTCTGATGGAAGAGCGGTCGATTATTGCCAGAGAATTGCACGACTCTTTGGCACAGTCGCTTACCTTCTTTAAAATTCAGTTGAGCTTGCTTAAGCGTAATGGCGAAACAGCTCAAGATTGGCAAAAACAAGCGAGCATTCTAAATGATTTAGAAAAAGCACTGAATGATGCGTATAGCCAATTGCGAGAGCTACTTTCAACGTTCCGCTTAACCATTGAAGAGTCTAATTTGACCAGTGCATTAGAGCGAATGTTGGATACCTTGCGTGCCCGTACTTCCGCCCAAATTCGCCTAAACTGCAAATTGCCTTCTTTGATGTTTAACGCTCAAGAGCAAGTGCACGTATTGCAAATTACTCGTGAGGCAGTCATCAATGCAATTAAACACACTGATGCAACTGAAATTGATGTGATTGCAGACACCAATGCCGAGGGTGAACATTACCTGATCATACAAGATAACGGCAAAGGTGTTGAAACCATTTTAGAACCCGAAGGGCATTACGGTTTAACCATTATGAAAGAGCGTGCTTCTGAACTACATGGTGAATTGAATTTCCACAATCGCCCAGAAGGTGGCTTTCAAGTGATGGTTGTATTACCAAATATGTTAGGGCAACGCTAATACAACAAGCGGTTAAGAAATACCATTATTTTGCAAAAGGACAGAAAATGCAGATTCGAAAATCAATAGAAACTGATTTCCAAAGCATTTTAGATATTTACAACCAAGCGATTCCAACTCATCAAATTACCGCAGATCTTGAATTGACCACTGTGGAAAATCGCCGTGCGTGGTTTGATTTCCATCTTTCAAGCGATAAATATCCGATCTGGACGGTGGAAGATGAAACAGGGATTGCAGGCTGGTTTAGCTTTTCCCCCTTTTATGAGCGCCCTGCTTTTGTGCATACATCTGAGATTAGCATTTACTTAGACACAAGAGCAAAAGGCAAAGGTTACGGCTCAAAAATTATCGAATTTATGCAATCTGAAATGTTAAATCATCAGATTAATACATTGATGGCGTATGTGTTTGAAATGAATCAAGTGAGCCAAAACTTGATGTTTAAGCACGGGTTTGAACAATGGGGCAGATTCCCGAATATTGCCAATATGGGCAAAGATGAACAAAACAACGATAAATGGCGCACACTTTTGATGTTGTCGTATCAGAAAATGTCTGAGTAGACGTTTAATTTAAATGCATCTTTGTTGATACGAGGTGCATTTTTCATTAGAAATACTAATCATAAACCTTAATTTATATCCAGTATACGTTTCTTAAAATATGACCTAGATCACATTTTTACACTGCATTGCTTGTTAAGATCACAAATAAGTTAACACACCCAGAGGGATTTTATATGAAAGACGTACGTATTGAAGTAGATTTATTAGGTGAAAGGGAAGTACCAAATGAAGCGTATTGGGGGATTCATACACTCCGTGCAATTGAGAATTTTAACATTTCAAATAACACAATTTCCGATGTGCCTGAGTTTGTGCGTGGTATGGTAATGGTCAAAAAAGCGACCGCATTAACCAACGTAGAATTGGGTGTGATTCCAAAAACAATCGCGAATGCGATTGTGCAAGCTTGCGATGAAATGCTAGAGAAAGGTCGCTGTATGGATCAATTCCCATCTGATGTTTATCAGGGCGGAGCAGGTACTTCTGTGAATATGAATACCAATGAAGTGGTTGCGAATTTAGCGTTGGAAATGTTAGGTCAGCCAAAAGGTCGCTATGATATTGTGAACCCGATGGATCACGTGAATGCGAGCCAATCTACTAACGATGCTTATCCAACAGGTTTCCGTATTGCAGTGTATAACAGTGTGCTTAAATTGATTGAGAAAGTCCACTATTTACAACAAGGTTTTGAAGCGAAAGCCGTCGAATTTGCTGATGTTTTGAAAATGGGGCGTACTCAATTGCAAGATGCGGTACCAATGACGGTAGGGCAGGAATTCAAAGCCTTTGCGGTGTTGTTGGAAGAAGAAGTTAAAAACCTCAAACGCACAGCAAAATTACTGCTTGAAGTCAATTTAGGGGCAACTGCCATCGGAACAGGATTGAATACGCCAGAAGGTTATTCTGAACTCGCGGTTAAAAACTTAGCAAAAGTAACCAATTTACCTTGTGTACTTTCTGATAATTTAATCGAAGCAACATCCGACTGCGGTGCTTATGTGATGGTACACGGTGCGTTAAAACGCTCGGCCGTAAAACTTTCTAAAGTATGTAATGACTTGCGCCTGCTTTCATCAGGTCCACGTGCTGGTTTAAATGAAATCAACTTACCAGAGTTACAAGCAGGTTCTTCCATTATGCCTGCAAAAGTAAATCCTGTTGTGCCAGAAGTGGTAAACCAAGTGTGCTTTAAAGTTATTGGTAACGATAACACTATTACATTTGCTGCAGAAGCTGGGCAATTACAACTGAACGTGATGGAGCCTGTGATTGGTCAAGCGATGTTTGAAACGATCTCACTCCTATCAAATGCGTGTGTGAATTTACGCGATAAATGTATTGATGGCATTACTGTGAACCGTGAAATTTGCCAAAATTATGTATTCAATTCAATTGGTATCGTCACTTACCTTAATCCGTTTATTGGACATCATAATGGTGATATCGTGGGTAAAATCTGTGCTCAAACAGGTAAAGGTGTACGTGAAGTGGTATTAGAAAGAGGATTGCTCACAGAGGCTGAATTAGATGATATTCTCTCTGTTGAGAACTTGATGAAACCAACGTATAAAGCAAAACGTTTTAACGAAGAAGAGTAAAGTCAGCTAAGTAGTAGATTTTGATGATTGGTTTAGGACTTGCAAAACGTCAATAATCGGCTATACTACGTGGCGAGTTAGTTAGACAATCGCTGGTTTATTGAAGCCCTTAACCGTGTTCGCACGACCTAGTGGGACAAGTAAACGAGAGGAAAGTCCGAGCTACACAGGGCAGAGTGCCGGATAACGTCCGGGCGGCGTGAGCCGACGACCAGTGCAACAGAGAGCAGACCGCCGTGAAAACGGTAAGGGTGAAAGGGTGTGGTAAGAGCACACCGTGCCGTTGGTAACAACGTGCAGCAAGGTAAACTCCACTCGTAGCAAGACCAAATAGGAACTCAATGGATGGCCCGTCCAGAGTTCGGGTAGGTTGCTTGAGCATAATAGTGATGTTATGCCTAGAGGAATGATTGTCCAAGACAGAACTCGGCTTATCGACTAACTCATCTTATTCCAGCGAACTGTTTTTAAGGTTTTAAAAGCGGTTCGCTTTTTTTCTATAAGGACATAATATGAAGTATTTTATTACGCTCTTCTTTTCGTTCTTCTCAATTGGTGTCTTCGCCCATCCACACGCGTTTGTCGACCTGAAAACCCAAGCACTGATTGAAAATCAAACGCTAAAAGGCTTCCGTATGTCTTGGACGTTGGATGAAATTGCTTCTAGCACGTTAATTTATGAAATGCAGTCGAGTGCAGACCCTGTTAAAGCCAAGCAAGATTTAACTAAAGAGATGATTGATACGGCAAAGCAAGACCACTATTTCAGCTATCTCTACAATCAGAAAAGCAATCTGATTCCGTTTACCGAAACGCCTTCTGATTACGGCTTTGTGGTGGAAAATAACCGCATTATTTTTTCGATGAACGTCTATCTAAGCGTGCCACAAAAACTGAGCGTTGTGCCTATTACATTGATGAGTTACGAGCCAACTTACTATATGGCGATGGAGTATAATGACCAAAGTGATGTGTCGATTGATGATAAAAAATGTGAAATTAAAGTGGTGCAACCGAAAGTGGATGATACCTTGAAACTTTATGCCTCAAGTTTGGACAAAGATCAGATACCAGAAGATCAATCACTTGGGCGTGCCTTTGCCCAAAAGGTAGAGATGAAATGCAAAAATCAAAATTAACCGCTACTTCTTTGCTCGTGTTAGCCTTATTGGCAGTCGCTGTTTATTGGGTTTATCCGCTCTTGCTGCATAACGTGATACTGTGGCAAAAAGCGTTTAACTTACAACTTTCTAGCTCACTTAATCAGCTTGGTCAACAACATCAAGAAGCGGGTATTACCCTTATTCTTATTAGTTTTTTCTACGGTATTTTTCACGCTATAGGTCCTGGACACGGTAAGTTTATTCTCACGAGCTACTTAGCTTTAGAACAGTCGAAACTTAAACAAGCGGTCAAAATTAGCTTGGCATCTTCCATTGTGCAAGGGATCGTTGCTATTTTGCTAGTGTCGATTATCATTGTTGCCTTTACGCTTTCTCGCACATATTTCAATTTAACGCTTAAATGGGTGGAGCGGGGTAGCTTTATGCTGATGATTTTGTTAGGGGTTTATTGGATTTATCAAGCGTGGCAAGGCATTCGCCCGCCTAAATTGCAGATTAGAAAAATCAGCCCAATGCAAATGCCCCAAGAAAAAACACCGCTTGTTTCACATCACATTCATCATGAGCATTGTGGTTGCGGGCATCAACATCTGCCTTCATCAGTGCAAATGAACCAATCAACAGGTTGGAAAAGCCAACTTTTCTTGATTTTGAGTATTGGATCGCGCCCATGTTCTGGGGCAATTTTAGTGCTGTTTCTCTCTTATACGCTCAATATTTACCTTTGGGGCATATTGGCTACTTTAATGATGGCACTTGGTACAGGCATTACACTTACAATCTTTGCGTTGATTGTGATCTTTGCACGTCATAAAGCCGTGCAATTAAAAATGTGGTATTTCCCTGCTAAATTTAGCTTTCTGATAGCAAGTAGTTTGAAATTTTTGACCGCTTGCGTGCTGATTGGAATGGGTATTTTGTTATTACATAGTAGTTTTATTGAGGCTACTACAGGGACGATTTTTAGACGGTAGTTTATCGTTTCTTACGATACTATGTGTTGGTTGCACAATAAAACTGATAAATTTTATTTGTATTATGATACCTATTAACCTAACCAACATCGCTAACATCTTTTACTAGGATCTGGTTTTTTATTCCTGTAGCCATATCTGCTAACACATCCATCTGATTAATCGTAATGTATTTGCCTTGAACAGTAATCATACCTGATTTTTGGAAGCGTCCAAGTAAGCGGCTAATAGTTTCAATCGTTAAACCGAGATAATTACCAATATCTCCACGAGTCATCGTTAAACGAAATTCACGAGCAGAGAAGCCTCGAGCTGCGTAACGTTGAGATAGATTGTGTAAAAATGCAGCTAATTTTTCTTCTGCACTCATTTTGGAAAGTAACAAAATCATTTCTTGATCACTTTTAATTTCGTTACTCATTAAGCGCATGATTTGATGTCGGATTTTTGGCATTTTCCCTGCAAGATCATCAAGAATATCAAATGGGATTTCGCAGATCATTGCAGTTTCTAAAGCTTGTGCGAAACCAACGTGCTTCATATTCATGATAGCATCAAAACCGATAAGATCGCCTGGAAGATGAAAAGCCGTGATTTGTTCCTCGCCATTTTCGCTTAATGTATAGCTTTTTAATGTACCAGAACGAAGGGCATAAATTGAGCGGAGTTCATCGCCAGATTGGAAAATAATTTGGGATTTTTGTACAGGTTTTTTACGCTCAATGATGTTATCAAGTTGAGTCAATTCATGTTCGCTTAACGTAAAAGGGAGGCAAAGTTGGCTAATACTGCAATTTTGACAGTGGATTGTACAGCCTGTTCTTCCTTGTGTTTTTGCCTCTGGCACAATTTTCATAACCATTTCCGCATAAATTCTATAAAAGTTTGATTTAACGCAAAGTTTAACATTTATTTTTGAATGAAGAAAGTATAACTTTTACCCCAAGAGAGTTAATTTTTCTTGTGAATTTATTCCAAAATTTTTCAAAAATGAGAAGTATCTCTCATTTTTCTTCACAATTATTTGCTAATATACAAGCAACAAAAAGACCAATACAGGGACAATAAGGAGTCTATTATGTACAAACACATCTTAGTTGCAGTCGATCTTTCTGAAGAAAGCCTTGTTTTATTACGTAAAGGTGCTGGACTTGCAGAAAAATGTGGTGCGAAATTATCTGTTATCCACGTAGATGTAAACTTTTCTGATTTATACACTGGTCTGATTGACATTAATATGTCAGCCGTGCAAGATAATGTTTCAGTTGAAACAACGAAAGCATTAGATGAGCTTGCAAGCAAAATAAACTATCCTGTTTCAGAAAAACTTAATGGCACGGGCGACTTTTCTCAAGTGATAGAAGAAGCCGTAAGTAAATATGGCATTGATTTATTAATTACAGGGCATCACCAAGATTTTTGGAGTAAGTTTATGTCGTCAACTCGCCAAGTGATGAATAACGTTGCTATTGATATGCTTGTTGTCCCTCTTGATGATGAATAAGTCTTAATTTTACATTGGTTCATTTTATACCGCTTGTAGTTAGAACAACTCAAGCGGTTATTTTTTGCTAAAAAATTGCTAAATTAGTAACAGATAAATAAAATTCATTGCTTTTATTGGATTATTTTTCACAAATTTGATTGAAAAGTGTGTAGAATAATGCAGTTATAAATAAACGATTTGAGTAATTTTTTAGTTTTTAAACAGAACGAGCGTTAATTAGAATGAAAACGACATCGCAAATTAGACAGTCCTTTTTGGATTTTTTCCATAGCAAAGGACATACTGTAGTAGAAAGTAGTTCGTTAGTTCCTGAAAACGATCCTACTTTGCTTTTTACCAATGCAGGTATGAACCAATTTAAAGATGTTTTTCTCGGTGTAGAAAAACGCCCCTATACTCGTGCAACGACAGCACAACGCTGTGTGCGTGCAGGTGGTAAACACAACGATTTAGAAAACGTAGGCTATACAGCTCGCCATCATACATTTTTCGAGATGATGGGTAACTTTAGTTTCGGTGATTATTTTAAACGTGATGCTATTCAATTCGGTTGGGAATTTTTAACTTCTCCAGAATGGTTAGCTTTGCCGAAAGAAAAACTTTATGTGACTGTTTATGAAACAGATGATGAGGCTTACGATATTTGGCATACTCTTGTAGGCATACCAGCTGATCACATTATTCGTATTGGTGACAATAAAGGTGCACCTTATGCTTCAGATAACTTCTGGGCGATGGGCGATACAGGTCCTTGTGGTCCTTGTACAGAAATTTTCTACGACCACGGTGAAAAATACTGGGGCGGTTTACCTGGTACACCAGAAGAAGATGGCGACCGTTATATCGAAGTTTGGAACATTGTGTTTATGCAATTTAACCGCTTGGCGGATGGTACAATGGAAAAATTACCGAAACCATCAGTAGATACAGGGATGGGGTTAGAGCGTATGACTGCGGTAATGCAGCATGTAAACTCAAACTATGAAACAGATATTTTCCAGACACTAATCAAAACAACAGCGGAATTATTGGGTGTTAAAGATTTAGACAATAAATCATTACGTGTAATTGCAGACCACATCCGTTCTTGCTCATATTTAATTGCAGACGGTGTTATACCTTCAAATGAAGGCCGTGGCTACGTTCTCCGTCGTATTATCCGTCGTGCAGTGCGTCACGGTAATTTATTAGGTGCAAAAGAAGCATTCTTCTATAAATTAGTACCAACACTTGCAGAAGTAATGGGACACGCAGGTGAAATCGTTGCACAGAAACAAGCTTTCATCCAACAAACATTAAAAGCAGAAGAAGAGCAATTTGCTCGCACATTAGAGCGTGGTTTAGCACTGCTTGAAGATGCATTAGCGAAAGTGGAAAACAAAACCCTTTCAGGTAAAGTAGCATTCAAACTTTATGATACTTACGGCTTCCCGCTTGATTTAACCGCTGATGTTTGTCGTGAGCGTGATATTTTAATTGACGAAGCAGGTTTTGATGCTGAAATGACAGCTCAACGTGAGCGTGCAAAAGCAAGTAGTAACTTTGGTGCAGATTACAGCAATATCATCAAGGTGGACGGTATAACTGAGTTTGTCGGTTACGATCATGTAACAGCTGATGCAACTGTAGTTGGCTTATTCAGTCAAGGTAAAGCGGTTGATGTAATTCAATCTGGTGAAACTGCGATTATTATCTTAGACAAAACGCCATTCTATGCAGAAATGGGTGGTCAAGTGGGCGATAGCGGTCTAATCTCATCAGAAATTTGCCAGTTTAATGTTGCTGACACCCAAAAATATGGGCAAGTGTTTGGTCATTATGGTCAAGTAGAATCAGGTGAATTACGCATAGGCGATAAAGTTTCTGCTGGAGTGAATGCAACTCGTCGTCATAGCATTGAGCTAAACCACTCAGCAACGCACTTATTGCACTCTGCATTACGTGAAGTATTAGGTGAGCATGTTGCTCAAAAAGGTTCATTAGTCAACGAGAATGGCCTACGTTTTGATTTCTCTCAACTAGAAGCAATCACTAAAGTTCAACTTGAAGAAATTGAGCGTATTGTAAACCGTAAAATTCGTGAAAACATCCCTGTCATCATTGAAGAAATGGATATTGACTCTGCAAAAGCAAAAGGTGCAATGGCTCTCTTCGGTGAAAAATATGGTGATGTGGTACGAGTGGTTGAAATGAGCGAATTTTCAATTGAACTTTGTGGTGGTACACACGTCCAAAGTACAGGAGACATTGGTTTCTTTAAACTCACCTCTGAAGGTGCAGTTGCAGCAGGTGTTCGCCGTGTTGAGGCAATTACGGGTGAAATAGCACTTGCTTGGATTCATCAATTACAACAAGTATTACAACACTCTGCAGAATTATTAAAAGCAGATAACACCTCACTTGTGGAAAAAATCCAACAATTACAAGACAAATCAAAACGCACTGAAAAAGAGTTACAACAACTTAAAGACAAACAAGCCGCTCTTACAGGCTCTGAAATTGCTAAACAAGCTCAGCAAATCAATGGCGTAAATGTGGTGGTAACTCAATTAGACAATACTGAAGCGAAAACCCTAAGAACGATGGTTGATGGCTTGAAAAATCAACTCGGAAGTGCCATAGTTGTTATAGGAACAGTAGCTGATGAAAAAGTGAACTTGATTGTAGGAGTAACCACTGATTTAACTTCAAAAGTAAAAGCTGGCGAGTTAGTCGGTGAAATGGCAAAACGAGTTGGCGGTAAGGGCGGCGGTCGCCCAGATATGGCAATGGCTGGCGGTTCTGAACCACAAAATTTATTACAAGCACTGAACTTTGCACAAGAATGGATTCAAGCAAAATTATAATTTAATACCTAGGCAGGGAAGAATGAATCAGACTTGCCTTGACCTTAAAATTTTATTGGGTCTTTTATCTTGGAGGTAGCAATGCTTATTTTAACTCGGAAAACAGGAGAAAGTTTACTCGTAGGAGATGACGTAGAAATTACCGTACTTAGTGTACGAGGAAGTCAAGTAAAGCTAGGTGTGAATGCACCGAAAGATATTGCAGTTCATAGACAGGAAATCTATCAAAAAATTAAAGATACTGAGTCACAACAATCTGAGTAATTAATAATAAGAAAGAAAATTATTTGAATTTTAGATTATCGGATCATTGTATTTCTACTTGAATATCTAAGCAATATATTTGATAAAAAAACCACTTACAGTATAATGTAAGTGGTTTTTTTATATAAACAAAGGAATAAAAATGAAAGTAATTATCCCTGTTGCAGGTTTAGGAACTCGTATGCTACCCGCAACGAAAGCTATTCCCAAAGAAATGCTTACCGTTGCAGATAAACCATTAATCCAATATATCGTCAATGAATGTGTGGCGGCAGGGATTAAAGAGATCGTCCTAGTGACTCATTCTTCAAAAAATGCCATCGAAAACCATTTTGATACGTCGTTTGAATTAGAAACGATGTTAGAAAAGCGTGTTAAGCGTCAATTACTTGAAGAAGTACGCTCTATTTGCCCGAAAGATGTTACCATTATGCATGTTCGTCAGGGAAATGCTAAAGGTTTAGGACACGCTGTTTTATGTGGTCGAGCAGTAGTCGGTAATGAACCTTTTGCGGTAGTTTTGCCAGATGTGGTTTTAGCAGAGTTCAGTGCTAATCAAAAAATGGAAAACTTGGCGGCAATGATCAAACGCTTTAATGAAACAGGGCATAGCCAAATTATGGTGGCACCAGTGCCAATGGATGAAGTAAGCAGCTATGGTGTTGCAGATTGTAATGGTGTTGAAATTCCAGTGGGTGGTTCAGCTGAAATTGTTAAAATGGTAGAAAAACCATCAAAAGAAGAAGCCCCATCTAACCTTGCGGTAGTAGGTCGTTATGTATTTTCATCCGCAATTTGGGATCTATTAGAAAAAACACCAGCAGGTGTAGGTGATGAAATTCAATTAACTGATGCGATTGATATGTTAATTGAACAAGAAACCGTTGAAGCATTCCATATGACTGGTAAAACATTTGATTGTGGTGATAAACTTGGTTATATGCAAGCATTTACAGAATACAGTTTACGTCATGATAAATTTGGTAAAGAATTTAAAGAATATATTAAATCTTTAGCATCAACTCTTTAAAGTGGTATAGTAGAATAAAGGCATAGTAGACAAAAGAGTTGCTAACATTTTGAAAAATAAATGTTAGCAACTCTTTTGTCCACATGACGTAGTTTTTGACGGATTAGCAACTATTTTGTCTGCTATACCTTTCTTGGCTATTTTGCAAAATTTGCGAAGAAATTGACCGCTTGAAAGAGAAAAGCTAGTTTAATTTACGACGGCATCGTAAATTAAACTTAATTTTAGAGGCTCCACACAGGCAAGGCGACCAAATCTTCCGCCAGCCATAATTTTTGCGGATATTGGTTAATAATCACGCCATTACCTAGCTGAATCTCGCCCTCTGGCAAATTCTCCTTCAAAATCCCAAAAGCTTTTACCATTTTTTTATCGGGGCTAGCGGAGGTTTTGATTTCCACAGGGTAAAGCGTGCGATTGTATTCAATCAGCAAATCAATTTCTTTCTGATTGGTGTCGCGATAAAAATAGATCGGGGGTTCAATGCCGTTATTGTAGAACGATTTAATGATTTCGCTGACAACAAAAGTTTCAAAAAACTGTCCGCTTTTTGCTCCTTGTTGAATGGTTTCAGGTGTAAGCCATTTCGTCAGCCACGCCATTAAGCCCGTGTCGAGCATATACACTTTCGGGGTCTTAATCGCCCGTTTCAGATGGTTATTGCTATAAGGTTTGAGTAAATAAATAATGCCCGAAGTCTCTAAAATCGTCGTCCAGCGTTTGATGGTGTCCACCGATACACCGACCTCCTGAGCCACATTACTATAATTCAGCAATTCACCACTGCGCGCGGCAATCGCCACCATAAAACGGGTGAAATCGGTAATGCTACTGATATTAGTCAATGCCCGCACATCGCGTTCAATATAGGTTGAAACGTAAGAGGCGTAATAAATCTCCCAGTTCATTTCCTGCTCGTAAAGGCGCGGCATATATCCCTGATGGATAATTTTCCAAATGTTTTCGACAGGCTGGAAATGTTTTTCACGGGCGGAAATGTATTCCATATTCGGCACAAAGGGCTGATGAAAATCAATCTGCTGAATTTCCCGCAATGAAAAACCTTGCAATTTCAGCACCGCAATTCTGCCCGCTAAACTCTCCGTTACATTCTGCATTAGCTGAAAGGCTTGCGACCCTGAAAGCAAAAACAGCCCCGATGTTTTTTGGTGATCAATCGCCAATTTTAGGCTAGAAAACAGCTCAGGTGTGTATTGCACTTCATCTAAAATCAGCTTACCTGAATGGTTGAGCATAAATAACGCAGGGTCGTTTCGGGCTTGGTTGAGTAACAAGGGATCATCAAAGCTGACATATTGATACTCTTCCTCAAACTGCTGTAACAGTGTGGATTTCCCCACTTGGCGAGGACCTGTAACTAAAATCGCAGGGAATTGTTTGATAAGTGATTGCAACAAGGGTTGCATTTGGCGAGTGTAGAAGTTCATAAGGTAAAATCTAGTTTTATTTACGATAGCTTCGTAAATTAAACTAGAAATTGAGAGAAGTAAAGAAAACCTTTAAAAATAACAAAGGTATTTATTAAAGAGTAATTTATCCTCACATTTTACAGTTGCTTTAGCCATAACCTTAAAAAATCCAGTCTGATCATAAATCATTGCATCTTTCCAGTTTTTGCTTTCGCCTAACTCATCCTTTATTTCATCATATACGCACTCACAGATTTCCTCTGATATATATCCCTGCGTGCACCCTTGAACAAATTGGGCTTTGTTAGAATCGCCACAAGCAGCTATAAAGACTGTTAAAAATAGTAAGTTAAATTTTTTCATATTAACCAAACAGTTTCATAACAATTACACAGCCAGTAGCAGAACCAAAAATTGTAGCAATAAAAGGTCCTAAAGCACCAAAGGAAAATCCATTGAATAAGCCACCTATAAACGATCCAGCATAACCTAGTATTGAGCCTAGAAGGAATGCAAATAATTTTGAGAAAAACCCAACATCATATATATCTGGCATATAGAACCAAGCTCCATAGAAAGAAAATAAAACGGCTATTACACCATAGATTTGACTCATAAATTTACTCCATTATGTAGTTTATTGAATTGCAGAACCAAGCATTATTATCATTTTTTACGAGATATGCTACAATCAACTAGAAGTTGTTTTTCTATACGATTTAATGTGTAGACTATCCCTAATGGTATTCCCTATGAAAAAAGTAAATGAAACAATCCGTAATCTAAGAGAGAAAAATAATTGGTCTCAAGAAGATATGGCAAGTAAATTAAGTATGTCAACTAATGGTTATGCTAAATTAGAACGGGGGGAAACTCGTTTATATCTGAATAAACTTGAGCGAATAGCAGAAGTATTTGATATTGATGTTTTAGAGCTAATAACGCCAAATGATAAGAATATAGTTTTAATTAGTGAACATAG
>OBXT01000060.1_pt1 | contig 23915 bp, 26 predicted proteins | sample 1476621 | NCBI WGS metagenome assembly OBXT01 (sample SAMEA2580169, study PRJEB22360) | human gut metagenome | biome: human gut; feature: human-associated habitat; material: faeces | place: Denmark | collected 2008/2010
TTCGAGTCCGACCCTAGGCACCACATTATAATCCTCGCTCATTGAGCGGGGGGTTTTCTTTTCTGCTTTTCTATTAATAAAATCAATACTTTACGATACTCAAACAACACTTCTCTACTCTTTTAATCTTATCCAGTATTGCCATTTTTATGTATTTTTATATATTTTTATGCGTTCATTACGCCAAAATTACGCCAAGCGGTTTAATTTTTGGCGAGTTTTTTACGTTTAGAGATTAAATAAAGTGGCAACAGTTAGAAAACGTGGTGATAGATGGCGTGTAGAGGTCTATCGAGACGGCAAAAGAAAATCCAAAACCTGCTCAACAAAGACAGAGGCCATTCTCTGGGGGGCTGAAGAAGAAAAGAAATTAGAGTTAATGGCTAAAGGTATGCAGCCAGAAACGCTATTTTCTGATGTGATTAAGCGTTATCTGAATGAGGTTACGCCAACAAAACGAGGCGAAAAGCACGAATTTAACCGCTTAACTCGTTTTCTGCGCCATCCCATCACAGATAAGTATATATCTGATGTTACTCGCCAAGACTTAGAGTTGTTGATTAAAGAGAGACTGAAAACTGTAAAAGGTGAAAGTGTTCGCAGGGAATTATCTACCATCGGGCATATCTTTAAAGTTGCTATTGAGCGTTGGGGATATATTCAAAACTCCCCTATGGTTGGGTTACAACAACCACAAGCAAGCAAGCCGAGAACACAAAGGTTCACACAAGAAGATATAGACGAGATTATCAAGATTAGCGGATATAATGAGAGCTTAAAAACCGCCAAGGCTCGTACTGGTGCGGCAATGTTATTTGCTGTTGAAACAGCGATGAGGGCTGGTGAGATATGCGGATTAACTTGGGATAATGTAAACCTAGAAAGAAAGACAGCTTATTTACCAATGACTAAAAATGGCTCTTCTCGCACTGTTCCGCTTTCAAAAAATGCGGTAAGGATATTGGAAAGGCTGAGAGATGAGATTGAGCAAGGTGATACTTGCTTTCAGGTGAAGTCTAATATTCTAGATGCAACATTCAGAAAGCTGAAAAAGACAGCTAACCGAGAATATTTGCACTTCCACGACACTAGACGAGAGGCTTTAACTAGGTTGGCTAAAAAGGTCGATGTGATGACGCTTGCGAAAATATCTGGACATAAAGATATTCGGATTCTTCAAAATGTCTATTACGCCCCGAATATGGAAGAAGTAGCGGAATTGTTAGATTAAAAAATTTACAAATCTTTACAATTCTTTTCTTGACATGTTCGCTAAATACGAACATAATACATCACATAAAGAGAACGCAATGGTGCGGCTCTAATCTCAAGGAGAAAATTTATGAAAACTTTATCAACCAATCAATTCGTTTTAGAGCAAGTTCAAGGCAATCTATTTAATGTATTCAAAAGACACTATGCTCCGGCAATCACTACTTCATACGGACAAGTTGAGCTACATGAAGATATTATTAAAGGCCTTGAAAATAATCCAATTAGCGGATACTGGGCTGATGCAGTTAAACAATGCATCGAAAAACATGGCAAACTTTACGAAAAATACAAAATTTAACCACAAGGCCGTCAAATGACGGCTTTGCTATAAGGATTAAATATGACACCACTTGAATTAAAAGTTGCGAGGAAACTGCTTGGACTATCAACGGTTGAAGCTGCTGAACATATCGGCAAGGTTAGCAAGCGTTCTTGGGAGTATTGGGAAAACGGACAAAGAACCATCAAGCCCGATGTTGAAGAATTGATGAATTTCTTGCTTTCAAGAAGAAGAGAGATTATAGCGGAAGTTTATAATATGGGAGAAAAGGCAAAAGGGATTTCTGTTATTTATTATAAAACTCCAGAACATTGCGAGAGCATTCTTGAATGGCGTTTTTCTCAATCTCTTGCATCTACTCTATCGTTAGACTTCGGCGCTAGACTAATTGAGTTTGATAAGCAAGATTTTGACAAATTCATTTTTGAGAATGGTTTGATTGATAACAAGCAATCTAGAGCAGCTTGGGCTGCATCTAGATAGCTTGAATTATGGAAGAAGTTGCCGAACTTCTAGATTAATTAAGCATCACTTGCACTGCTTACTTCTTTAATTGTCGCGTGAACTGTTTTTTTGGGATTATTAAAATCTGCTAGTTTGATAATAAAAAACTCTTTCTCAATGGTATTCGCATAAAATTCGATTGTATCTCCAGTCGTCTTATAGGTGTATGAGTTGTAATTTTCTAAGATAACGAGTGAATTTTTAAATTCATCTGGAAGATTGACAATAGCCATCACACCACTATAGAGTTCTTCTTCTGTTACTGCTGGGACAACAACTTTTAAAACATCAAGCCCACCGCTAGTTTTGCCAATACCTTCAATTTTCGCTTTAATCTCAGCAATATCTTTGCCGACTAAATATGCGAATGTTTCGTTTTTACTTCCAAAATTAGCCATATTTTATCCTATTGACCTAGTTTACCTTTTTCATAAGCTGCTTTTAAATCTAAGCTTTCTAACGCTGTCATTTTCTCAACAACCTCATCAAGACTAGATTTAAATTCTGTGATTTTTTGTATTAACTTTTCTGGCATTGTTTCGCCAGATTTAAGATTTCTGACTGCATCGGCTAATTCTAGCAACGTATCTAAATCAGCCGCCACGTCACCGCCTAATAAGTCAGATTTTAGCTGTGTAATCTTTTGCTCAATTAATGCAATAATTGCCTTATCTTGAGTGCCAAGATATTCAGCAAAGCTATTGAGTAATTCCGCTATTGTTTGTTGTGCCACTATAAAGCTCCTAGTTGGTAGTGAGTTTTTAATTCTTCAAGCGTTGGGAGTTTTTCCTTTCTCTCGCCAATTTCTTTTATTAACCGCACTTTAACCTTGATGTTAGGTTTCTGGCGTTTAACTAATCTAATAATCATCTCGTCTCCGTCACGTCGTGGATAAGTGTGAATTCACCACCGGCAAGCGTTCTCACTAATCCTTGCGGACTCGTGCATTGCAAATCCCAGTTTGCAGTTTCCCACTTCGCACCAAGTGTTTTATCGTGTGACAACGCAACAGTCACTAGATTTTCGCTTACAGTAATTTCGCCTGTTTCGGTTGATAGCTTGATAATCTCGCCTTTCTTCGGCTCAATCCACATATCAAATCGACTACCGGTTAAATCACTCTTCTGCTCATTATCTTCTAGTATTTCAAACGTCCATCCATCATCATCACCACGCACTGTTTCCAGCTCAATGTTTTCCATTTTTGCTCCAATAAAAAACCGCACGATGATTGCTCAAAGTGCGGTTGGTTGAATTTGAATAGATTAAATAACGATTAATCCGTTTTCTTTCAAATGTGTGTAGATGCGGTCAATCGTTACCTGTTTTAACGATTTTGATGTTTCTTCTTTCGTTAGCGGCTTTTCCATAATCGCATTTGCTGTTTCGCCATCAATCCATTTATATTCTGACGTAATAGGCGTGAAATCCGTTACAGAATCGCCACTATCGGCGCCAGAGCCGACTACATATTTGGCATTGATTGAGCCATCTTCTTGAATTGAGTAAGAGGCAATTGTTGAATAAACAGGATTTAAAATTTTATTAAATTGCATAAGCATCCTCATTTTTTTAGTTTGCGGTAAAGTGAATTTGGACTGAATTTGTGCGGATTGTTAAACCCTAGACATCCAGCGCACCATTCCGAGCAAAAATATTTGTTTGAGTTTTGCTTAAATGGCAAAAGCACACCAAGCGCACCAAACCAGTCATATTTCAGCCCTGCGGTTTGTTTGTAAAATAATCTGACTAAATCAGCATTAATATCAACTTCGACTAAATCCCATCTGTCGCTAGGTAATGGCATAAGTCTAAGCCTGACATCCCCATCAATATTACTTGCTGTGTAGCACTCAAATAACATTCTTCCGTTTTTCTCGAAATTGGGAATAACCATCTCGCAATGGCTGTAATTCCCTTTTGTCAAAAATCGGATTGTGTCATCACACAAGCGATAGACTATGTTTTTAAAGCCTTTCCGCTTGCGTTTGTGCTTGTAAAAAGCGATATACACTGACATTTTTAAACTCCATAAATAAAAACACCAACTCACTAATGCGAATTGGTGTTAGCTGCGAGCCACCATGAATGTGAACGTGGTGCCATTGATGTTTATATACCTATCGCTGGCTCTAAGTCTTATTCGTATTCTGTGTGCTCTATTTGGCTCTAGATCTATCATTGTTGTAATCATAACAAACTTTTGTCCGTTCTGTTTTTCTGGCGTAACATCATTGTAACTAAACCAATGACGTTTATCATTCAGGTATAATCTCATATTCACTCCCTCAAACCTATAATCGTCTCTCTCGGTATTGGCAGCGTATATACCGAATGGCAATGTTGCTGGGTATAATAAAGCTTTCCGCCAAAACGGAGCGGCTGGCAGATCTATAGTTAAATGAGTATTATCCAAATCATACCTATTATCTGCTCTATAAGCAGAAACGCTATAAAACTTGGCAATATCACCAATGATATTATCAGCTTTGATGGTTTGACCCTCGATATTCACACCTCGAATCGTACTACCCTCAATGGTTACGCCTCGAATCGTGCCACCGTTAATATTTGAGCCTCGAATTTCACCACCGCTAATAGTATTACCGTGAATATTTGTACCAGTAATCTCGCCGGCTGTAATTCTGCCAATGTTTGAACTAATGGCGGATAAACTGCCTATGTTCAGTTTGTCAGAGGTTAAAGAGCGAGTAACAATGTGATTTGAGTTAATGCTATTGGCTGCAATATGTTTAGCTGCCACTGCACCAGCTGCGATGTTGTTAGCGGTTACGCTATCAGCCCCGAGCTGCTTGGTAGTGATTGAGTTTGTAACAATCGAGCCACCGTCAATAGAGGTTATCGAGGTTTCTCGCCACGGACTAGGCGTGGTTTGACTTGGATTGACCTCCTCAAGCATTGCTCTAGCCATATAGCAGTCTTGGTATGCTTGCTTATTGCCAAATCTCGCAATACGGAAAATAAGACAAACCACACCACTGCTAGGTGCTGTGAACTTAACAAAAGCTCTATGAGCGCCGCTTGTGTTTAACCCATTTGCAAAGTGCGAAGAGCTAGCCTCAATACACGCCTCGCCATCATTTAACAGGATATTACTTCTTTCGCCAAACAATCCAGAGTCAGCAAGCCGGCGGACGTAATTTTTACTATCAGCGCTATATTCCTCGGCAATTAAGTACCCTCCACAATGATGACAGCCAACATAAGCAGAAAATATGTAGGTTTTGCCAGCGATAACATTAGCGAAAACTCGTGCATTATCCACCCAAAGCTGATTGTTTTTACTATCAACAGCCAACTGCGAAAATCCATTAACGGTCCATCTAGCAAAGCCAAATGTTTCGTTTTTGTATTGGCTATCTCTTGGTCGGTAAGCTTGGTTTGTGTTATAACGCAGATTTTCATACTCCACGCCAACACTACCAGCAGTCCAATATTTACGGATTTCCTCGTTATGCCAAACAAAACCGTGCCAACCGTCAGAATTACCTGTAAATAAAGGATTTTTAAGTAAATTACCGCCAAGTCCTAAGGCGAGCTTTTCGCCTGTTATTTGAGTTGCTGCAATATGCTCAGCTCTTACCGCTCCAGCCTGTAATGCCCCGGTAGTAACGGAGTTTGTCGCCAATTTAGACGCAGTAACTTCACCGTCAGCAATCAAATCACCAGCAACTACCACTTTTCCATTCTGGACTTTAAATATCGGCTTAGGTGTACCGCTAGCATTTGGCACAACTTGGAACTTATCAGCCATTACAATGACAGAGCTTTCTTCTTTGTTTGCACCAAGAGAAATACCTGCTATTGCTGTCTTGCCGCCAGAAATAACCTGCGTTTTAATTGTATGTGTAGCGGACAATTTACCGCTCACATCCGCAACCGTTTGGCTAATGGTTTGAACTTCAGCTTTCGCGCTCGCTACACTGCTAGTTAAAGCTGTGATTTGCTGTGCTTGAGCCTTGTCTTTTTCGGCTGTTGCTTTCTGGTAATTAGTTAATTCAGCAATACTACTTTCTGCATCTTCTGGAGCAGGTGTCCAATCCGTTGCAACTGTGCCACGCTCAAATTTAACCTTGTTGATGGTGTAGTTTGAATTGGCGCTACTTGGATAAAAATACAGATTTAAATGCGTATTATCTGCATAAATGCCATCATTTGTACCACCATTTGGTAACTTCCATTTCCCCTTGCCTTGATAAACACCGTCTGCGATTTTCTCTAAACTAAATAGCTCGCCATAGCCACGAGAGTTAAAAATACCAATCCCTGTGCGGTCTGTACCAACTTCACCGTATAGCGTAACAACAACATCATCACCAACAGCAGGAGCTTCGGTAATAACGTAACGCTGACCATAATCGCTACTTGTGATAGGCGTACCACTGTTTCGGATTAAGTTGCGACCACCAATAGACAGCTTGTCAAACTCGGCTTTCGCATCATTTTTCCAGATTGCCTGTAATGATGATTGAGCAATGCTCGCTACCTCGTTTTTGTTTGCTTTAGTGGATTTTATCTCGTTAATCGCACGACCAGTTTCGGTAATCTCACCAATCAAAGCATTGTCTAATTGGCTTTTGCTAACCTTGCCACTTAAATCACTAGCCTGAACCTTGGCTGTGTATTCTCGACCATTCCAAATATACAATTTCCCATCTTTGGTGTTGTAAACTTGGTTGTGACCGATGAAATTACTTGTGTTTAGCTCGCTTGCAGTTTTAATCAATTCAAGGTTTCGAGCCGGCAACGCTGTATCAATTACTTCATCAACGATATTTTGAGAGAGTTTTTTATTTAAAACCTCTAACTCTGCATCAATATCGACAGAGCTTTCACCTCTAATACCAGTCCGCTGATTAAATGGACCAATATTTACTCCTCTCGTATGTCTTAACCAGTAATATCTAACCTGTTTAGCTCCGACTTCGTGCGTGTAAGTTCGCGAATTAACTTTCGCTAACCGTTTAGCGGTCTTAATATCGTTTGTTTCGCTAACAAAAATCTCGGTAGAAGTTGCTTCATCAATCCAATCCCATTCGATTGTAATATTACCAAGTCCACCAGTGACAATTACACCTGTTGGAGCTGGCGGTTTGTCAATCGTAAATGTTTGAGTTCTTTCACCTAATAACTGTCCTTTCTCGTTTTTGATTTGGATAACAACGGTGTATTCGCCATTTTCCAAATCGTCAAAACTGATATTAGGCGATGACTGACCCAGACGAACATCATACAAAGCGCCATCTTTATAGATTTTAATGTCGTACTTAACTAACCCATTACCACCAGTGATATCAGTAGCAAAGCTAACACTACCATCTGGATTAGTGATAACGCCAATATTGCTAATCTGCGGAGCGCTTAGAATTGATGTGGATTTAGGTTCAAATTTTGCACCATTATCAACAATCGCTTCTTTCTGCGGTTCGTGCTGTAATGCTGTAATGGTATATTTGCCTTTACCGTCCTCTTTAACAGATAGGGCCTTAAATAACTGGCTTGTTACCTGTTGAGTGCTTAAAGACCACACACTATAAGCCTCTAAACCTGCTGGAGCTTGGTCTAAAGTAACTTCCGCGCCATTTACAGATATAATCTTAATATCTTGATGTTTAGCTTGAGCATTAATGTAGCTAAAGTAACTATTTCCATTGATAGAGATTTCTCTATCCAAAGTGACTTTTTTACTGTTAATTGCTAAAACTCGACCGCCAATATTTGTGCCCGCGTAATACGTATCAGCGACTTTGATAATGTCGCCAGGCACGTGCATTAAGCCTTCTGCACCAACGGTAAATGTGACGGTTTTTGTCTCTAATTTTTCGGTTTGCAGCAACCATAAACCTGTGCGGTGTGCTTGACCTCGAGATGTGCAACCAAAGGCGGTTATTTTCTTAACGTTTAAGCCATTTCTGCGGATTGATTCATCATCAGAAACGTACTCAATCGCTTTTTCATAACCATTATCCTTGTCGGCGTATTCGACTTGAATAGCGTTATGGCGGGCTTTTTTAGCTGAAAACGTGTAATTAAACTCGCCATTCTCTACGTTTGCGTTGGTGTAAGTCCAAACTGGATCTGCCGGTCTATCCATCACAACGGTTAGCTGCTGACCGTTCCAGACTGGCATTGCTCGGAAGATTGAGCAGATATCATTAATCACATCATACGCAGACCGCTGCTCGGTTAGCCACGCATTACAGGTAAATCTTGGCTCTCTACCGCCAAATCCATCAGGAACAAGTTGGTCACAATATTGAGCGACTTGGTATAAAGTCCATTTATCAGCTCCAAATTCGCCTAGCCTGTTTCCTAGTCCGTAACGCTTATTTGTGACAATATCAAATAAAACCCAAGCAGGATTATCCGTCCAATCCACTTTAAATGTACCATCCCAAACACCGGAATACTGTCTTGTTCTTGGGTTGTAATTACTAGGTATTTTTACTTTAATTCCTAACAGGTCATAGGTTCTATTAGGGATATTTCCAAAGTATTCAGAGTCAAATTTAACCCCAATTAAAGCAGTGTTTGGATATGTAAACTCTGTATCAATAACTTCCGTGTAACTGGACCACACCGTGTTATTTTGAAGTCTTTGAGAATTACTGTCTGCTGTTAAACGTTCAACCTTAATCGTGAACGGAACTGGGGGTAAGTTTTTAAATGTATGCTGTTGAAGATATTGTGAGCTATACTTACCAAAGATTGTTACAGGGTAAACTGTACTGCCAATGGTAATCGCAAGATTCACTTCGGTTTCTTTAATATCCCCGTTCTCTTCCATATTGGATAGGGATTGGACGCCGATAGTGAATCTCAATCTTGAAACCTTGCTATCTGTAATCGTTCTTGTGATTGGTAGATTGTTTTTAACCTGAGCGCCGACGGAAACTTCTTTTTCGGAAGTATTAAATCCGCCCAATACACCTTGAGCCTGGCTACCTACTCGACCTTGCAGCGAAAAGTTTTTGAAGTTGTATGAATTGTTGCTATTCTGAACTGGTGTATTATCTAGATAGACGGATTTCATTCCGTTTGCCAATCCTGCAACCTCACCCTCTGAGAGAATCTCAACAATCTTCACAAGTTGTTTGCTTCGGCTAGTTTCTTTAGCCTCAACTGGCGTATGCGCGCTACCGCCACCCTTACCCATTTCCTACTCCCACGCTGCTACCCAAGGATAGATTTTTCCGCTTTTATCTCTGTATCTGTCTTTGTCAGGAATTCCGCTATTTCCACCGCCGCCACTGCCGCCTGTGCCACCTATTTTGTTTCCTCTGTCTGCTAATGTTGGCTCTCTATCAACGTCCATTGTTTCAACGCCTTGAGATATGATTAATGAGCCAACTCGGATTAATCCGTAAGCAAGTGGCATAGGCTTTCCCTGTGCAGCCATATTTGATAAGTTTGAGAAGCTGGTAGATTGCACTCTTTCCTTTTCCTTTCCAGCTTTCATCTCTGGCATTTTGGTAAGCATTTGAGCTACACCGCCAAGAAGTAGTGATGCGCCAATTCCCCCAGCTAATAAGGCTGCATTTGACCCGATAATCCCGAGGATTAATGGACCTAAAACAAATGCGCCAGCTATAATTGCCGCACCAGCGATAACACCAAACAATCCGCCACGTTTTGAGCCTTTTAAAACTGGCGTAAAATGGACTGTTGTATCGTCTTTTAAGTGTTGGTTTAATCCTTGCTCGAGATAACGGTTATCTAAGTATTCTCTTCCCACCCTTACGGTAAATAAGCCTTGCTGGATGAACTGTCTTAACTTTGGAATTTGGCTTGTGAGAGCTTGAACGACTTCGGCTGGCGTTTTGCAATCTAGCCTAAATTCAGATCCAAACTGTTTAAGGGAACCGTAAAATCTAACGTTGACCATTCTTTATATCTCCAAATACTGTGCGTGTGTTTGAGCCAATAACCATCGTACAAATCGCGCTTGGATAAGCGTTTTGGTGCGTGATGAAGAACCATTTGTTCGCCTACATAGATTGCTGCGTGGTTCGGCACATTTGCCCCTACACTAATCAAAATTACATCGCCAACTTGAGGCTCTTTGACTTGCTCAAATCCGCACTTTTCCATATTGTCTAAGTAGAGATCGAAACCATCTTCCCACCAATAATCTTTACGCTCGAAATTAGGCATCTCATAGCCTGATAGACGATAGAAATCTCTGAATATTGTGTAACAGTCCATTTCACCGTGCTTAAACTCACGACCGATTAAAAATGGGATTCTGGGAAAAATATGAATTTGCTCATTACAAACTAACCAAAAATCTAATTGGCTGTATAGTTGAGTTTGTAAGTCTGATTGAGAGAGTTTTGGCTCGCCTTGTGGGTGTGAGTGAACCAATGCCACAATCTCGCCTTTCTCTGATGTGTTGATGTAATCTTCTGGCGTAATCTCAAAGTGATTTTCCTTATCTTCTGCCACGTTTTCGCAAGGTATAAAAACTTTTTCATTACCCATTAAAACAACAAAACCACAGCTTTCCTGTGGTTCTTTTGATTTTGAGTAACGGATTATCTCGTTGTGTAGTTTCCCGTCCATTATCTACCCCAACTTATCAACGCTAACAAATCCGCCATAGTTGTGCGTGTTGTTTCTTAGTTTGCAACCAGTCAGTAAACCACTGCACTTATCCTTTTTTGGGTCGGTTGTCGGCTGGTCTTTTTCATCTGCCACCGCTCGCCCTGTATAACCACACTCAACACCACGATAAAGCCAGCTGCAAGTCGTTGTAATCATTCTTGCGCCAATCAAAGCATTGTCTGTTTCTGACGGTAAAGCTAAAGTAAATTGAGCCACATCACGATTAAGTGAGGATAGCTGCTCAATTAAGAAATAACTTAATGCTTCCTGTGATGGGTCGGCTTGCTTATTACCACCCTCGAAATTTACCGCATCAAGATAGTGCATATAGACTAATCTTCGTCTAACCACACCACCTAAACACTGCTCAAAACGATTGCAAAGTGCGGTAATAAATCCACCAACATTGCCAAGTGTTAGCGTTGGGCGATTGCTTGGTCCGCTGCCTGACATTTCAAAGCCATCAGCCTTAACCGCAAATGGCTCATAAGTCTTGCCTTGCCATACAATAGATTGAGATTTTTCGTTCTTTCCGGCATAAAAGCGGTATAATTCACCACTAATTCCGTCACTATCTCGCAGCGGTCTTAAATCCACCTCAAATAGCTCAATCAGTGCATTTTGTTCTAACTTGGCAAGGTCTAACTTGAATTTATTGCTAATTAGTTGTGGCATTTTTGCTCCAATAAAAAAGCCGCTTTGAGCGGCTTTGGTATATTAGTCTTAATTGTAGTGGGGAATTTGTTAATTTAATTTTTGGCAAAAACAAATATATAGGCAATTATGAATAATATAAATGTCACAACAAGGATTTTACCTATTGGCAACTCACCACTTTCATTTCGTTGATGGTTTAATTGTGAAAAAAAATCTTGAAGATCTTCTATTTCATTTCCAGAATTAACATCAATCGCTCTTTGTATATCGTTCAGGTAAAAGACCGACTCTTGCTCAAGTTCTTCGCAATATCCCCAAATAGCATTTTTTTCTTGGTAATAATCAGTAATTGCAACATTTAATGTTACAACTTGCCCATCTACAACATAATCAATCAACACATCAAGGTAGCAATAATCCTCCTCTTTGCTTGAGGAAAATTCCAATTTATCGCGCTTAGAGATACCCGTTCCCGGTATTCCTAAATTACGATAAACGCCATTTTTTCCTATATTAATTGAGGCACCTTTAACCCCAGCCGTGACACTTACACCTGATTTACTTAGATTTAATTTTACTCCCGGTAAAATTTTTTTTGTTTTTCTGAATCGAATAGCCACACAATCCTCCTAACTCAATAAAATTGAATGGCTAGTGATCCTACCTTATTTCAACATTTTTATTTGTGATAAGGCTCTCAAATCAGTTAAAAACTTGCTTAAATTGTAGAGAATATTCAATATAAGGGCCGTTATCAACCTTAGACCATTCCGAGCAGAGAATTAATATTCTCTCAGCTTTACCAGGAGGAATCCACTCAAATGATTTATATCCACCATGTCGCGCAAGGAACGAATCAAGAGATTTAATCATCTCTCTTTCCCTAACTTTATGATAGCGAATTGTGGCGGTAGTTGATAATGGCAAAGAATTAATCGCTCTTGGTCTGCGTTGCTGATAACCGTCACCAAATTCAATAATATCGACTTCTGGTTTATAGTCTAACTGCATTCCCCATTGAACTTTGAAATTAAATAACTCTTTCATTTATTCACCTCAACATTCCGCCACTTCTAGATTCATTTCTAAGCACATCGTAAACTTGCGCTCTGGTTAATCTGGCAATCTTCTCAGCTAATGCCGGATCACTATCACCATCGCCAAAGTTATTTGTCTGGTTAATGACAACAGTCTTATTGCTTGAACCACCTAAAGCTTTATTTAAGTTTGAATTGCTTGTAATCTGTCCGCTTGCTCCAGGTGTAAACAACTCAGGGCCTTTCTCACCAACAAGATATGTTCTGCCACCTCCAACATAACCACCACTAGCGCGAGCGCCCGAGATGGTAACGCTTTTAAGTTGGTTAAGCACTGCTGCACCTTGACTTGCAACCGCTGCCATATTGGCAAATTTCTGTGCCGGCGTAATCGCTGTCGGGTCGTTCATCGCTTTCATTACTGCCGCGTGTAAGTTGATCAGAGATTCGGCGATTTGGAATGATTTAGATATTGCGAAAAGCGTTCTATACGCAGCGGATTGCTTACCGCCTGCCGATTCTGCTAAGCCAGCTAATCCATCAAATAGTGATGCAGCGATATTTAGCTGTGTCGTCATTGCTTGTCTATCTAAATCCTCTTTACGCTTCCGATACTGATCTTCTATTAACGCTTTAGCCTCTTCAAACTGCTGAACGTTGATCAACTGTTGCTCGTACAACTCTTGAGCTTTAACAAGCTGATCTTCTCGAGTAATATCACTTTGCACATACGGATCATTTCCAGAACCTCGAATATCATTAAAGAATGACCGAACTTTATTAGCTCTGTCATTATCTTCTTTAATCTCTTTCGCTTTCTGTTTCTCTAAAGCCTGATCGTATGCTTGGGCCTCTAGTGCTAGATAATGTTTTCTTAACTCCAACGCACTACTAAAATTACGCTCTTTAGCATCTTTCTCAGAAATAGCCATTCCGTTAATCTTGGCTATACGTTGTTGATGCTGCAACTCTAACTTCTGCATTTCGTTAGCGTATTGCATATCCAGAGAGGTGACATCGTTTGTCTTACTACGAGAACCGCGGCTTGACTTAATCGCGGCTTTCTTGCTTTCGCCTTTGCTTACCGTGGCAACTTGCTCATCGTAGTTTTGTTTAAGCTTATTAAGCTCAGTTTCTCTTAACTGCTCTATTGTTTCAAAGCCGCGTTTTTTAATCTCAACTTCGCTCAATACAAGATTTTGAATAGCTTTCTTGTCTTTTTCGTGTTGTTCAGTTAGTTTTTGTTGTCGAGATTTTAGCTTATCTTCAATCTTTTCAAGTTGCGACTTGCCGGCATTCTCTTTTTCTTCTTGCTCGGCTTTCTTCCGTTTTGATTCGGCAGCATCTGCCTCTGCTTTTTGTTTATCCTGCTCTTCTTTTAGTTTTGCTCGAGCCTTGTCTAAGTTGGCTTGCTGTTGATCCATTTGCTCACGCATTGCGGCCAACACTTCATCGCTACCATCAAAGGCGCCAGATTCAAACTGTTGTTCTAAGGATTTTTTAGATTTCTCTAAAATTGAAATTTCATTTTCAAGATTTTTTACATGGGTCGCAGTATCTACGCCTTTCATAGCCTTAGTCAGCTTAATAAAAGCGCCTGAAAGACTATCTACCGCACCTTTAAAGAATTTTGTGATACCCGTTGTTTCTGCAAACTGCTCTTTTAATTCGTCAGTTGCTTGCCCCAATGTATCAAGCGAGCCGGATAATGTATCTTTTGCAGAACCCTCACCAGTACCGCCAACGCGTTCTTGTAACGCTTTAAATATAATTTCTTGTGCTTTAGCCTTATCACCAGTTTCAACAAAAGAGTTGATTAAATTCTGCTGTTCTGATGTAAGTTCAATACCCTTTCTTTTCAGAATAGATATTGCCTCAGCTGGATTTTCTAAAGCTCGCCCAAGATTTCTAGCCTCGCTCGAAATATCAGTGCCAAACGTTTCGGCTAAATCTTGAGATAGTTTAATTGCCTCTTTAAATGATTCGCCAGTAACGCTTTTAAATGTCATCATTGCTGACATCGCTTGTCGCACACCATCTGTGCTAGCCAGCGTATTCATCGCGACAGAGCGAGCAAACCGATCCATTTCGGAAGATGAAAATCCAACAGCCGCCCCAGTTGCTCTTAATTGAGCCTCTGTTCTCGCCATGTAGCGTTCTGTTTCTTCAAAAACCTTTATGCCATCGCCAAATGAGCTTACAAATGCGATCACCGAACCTGTAGCTGCAACTGCCGCTGTTGCTAATCCACCTATAGCTAACTTCGTTAAGTTAATACCTTTTATTGAGTTGGCTAAACCATTTAACGCTCCTCTAGCCTTTGCCATCTCTTCGGTAAACTTAGCTGTCTCTGCCTCGAGTTTGATTTTTACATTGCTAATCTGATCCAATTCTCAATACTCCTGAATTTGCAGCGGATGCCTCCATCATTTCCTCGTCCGTCATTTCTCTTGCCGGTTCGTCAGAATTAAAAATGGAAAAATCTCTAGCCGTTACAACCTGTTTAGCGGCAGCGCAGTTATAGACCGAACTTGTCATTATTCCGTAACCATAATCAAGCATTTCAAGCGTGAACGGCCGTTTCCCGAAATATCTGTACCAAGAAAAATACTCCGCAAGAGACATCTCACGGAGCATTCTTCGATAGTCCGCACGTTTGAATTCGTGCGCAAGCTTTAAAACAAAATCAAGTTCGGCCTCTAGGCGTTTTTTGGCTCACCGTCCGCACTGTCTGCTTGTTCTACTTCTTCCTGACTTTCTGTTTTAGGGAATTCGCATAAATCTTGAACAGCATTAAGGACGAGATGGAAGTCGTTATTTGTGAGTGTTGTTAAGACTTCATTTTGTAGCTCGTCAATAGTCTTATCTGTCTTAGTATGCGATAGCGAGAAAGCAATTAATCGTGCATTAGCTAACAAATTATGTCTTGTCATTTTATTAAGCTTTGCGTTGATCTCTTTCTCTGTATCTTCCTCTTTAACTGGATCAGGTTTTTCGAGCGAACTCATATAATCGATATAATCAATATAATCTAAAGCAGACAGTGCTGATAACTGAAGAACTTGCCCATTAACTTCAAACTTAATTTGTTTTAACATGATTAATCACCTGCTTGATTTGTTTCAGCTAATAACGGTTTTCCAACATTGGTTAGCTTGATTGTGCGTGTCATTGTTTCATTTTGCGGAACAGCTTTCCCCAAAGAAGATACCCAAGCGAAATATACATCTCGAGTACCATTTGGATATACCACCAAGTAGAATTTTTTATTACCACTATCAAAATCTTTAACGATAGCTTGTTGAGCTGTATCACCAGGCAACCACGCAAGAGTAATAGAGGTTTCACCTGCTGATTTAGCCCCCTGGCTTGTTAATTTCCACTCTGCATTCGGATCGTCTAAGTAGTTATCTTCATAGCTTTCTGCGGTAACTTCACCAGGTGATAGCTCTTTAATTTTTGCAATACGATCCCAGTTTTCGGCTTTTTTGATTTCTGCCGCTGAAATTGTTCCACCTTGAATAGCTGTGGTTTCTTTCTCATCTTTCAAACGGAAAAACTGAGTTCCAGCACCTTTCATTGGTGTAGTGTCTTTTTTAGCCATTATTGACCTCGTAAGTGATGTTGTATTGGATATCGGCAGCGATCCACGTTGCCATTTGTTCATCTTGATCGTAATCAAACGAAGAGAATGAAGTTGTTTCAGTTAGACTGGATAAAGAATATTTCACTATTTCACTCTCATAGATTTCTTGGGCGAGTTTATCTAAATCATCTTCTCTAGATGCTGACTTCATAAATGCCGCAACGTGCAATGTAGCCTGTAACGTTCCATCAAGATAACCTGTAGGCGTTACATTACTGATAAACACAGCAACAGTAGGGCTTTGATTCTCAATATCTGAGAATGACGGCTTTCCATTACTGAACTCTTTAACCTTTGGCAGGTGAGCTGTTAGCCTATCAATAACCGCTCGTCTAATTTCTGAGTGAATTTTCATTTCTTAACCACAATTTGCATCTGTCTAATTAACTGATTCCTTAATTCCATAGGCATATCCTTTTCGTATGCGCGTTTAACTTCAGAATAAAAAGCCTCAGTTAGCGGAATCTTGAGTGGAATTTTAACTACATCGATTGGATAACGGTCTTTTCCTTGTCGTTGCATTACTTGCGTTCTTCCATTTTGGAGCGTTTGAATAAATGCTCTTTGGAAAAACCGATTGCCGACTTTTAATTGACCCTTATTTTCGCCCTTCCGAATGAATCTACCGTTACCTTTTACCATGCGAATAACAGGCAGATTGCCTCTATTAACCTTTATGAACGCACACAACCTATTAGATTTAGCGCGCTCAAGCCTAACTCGACCTTTTATTAGCCGCTTAGGAACATCCACTTTCTTGGATGTATCTATTACAGCTCTCACCATGACTTTGGCAGCAACATTGTTAATTGTCCGCGCCATTGCTTGTGGAACTGCTTTTTTATCAATGTCGGTTAATGCTTTCTTGGCTTTCTCGATGTCGTCATTAATTGCCATCAGTAACTTGCATCCTCTTCCAGTTGTAGAATGATTGTTCCTGAATTAAAGCTGAAACCGCTAACAATATACTCAATGTTATTTATCGTTACGCGATCATTCTTCTTAGGTTTGTACCCTGAAGATTTAAATAGCGTAAGCGTGCGATAAATACCATTAATCGGTTCAAACTCTTTTGGAACTTCATCTAAAACCGCTTTGTATTTTTTACCATTGATGACATAGACGGACATCATCACATCTGATATGACTTTGTCCGCCTGTGCGATTGCTACATCAAATGGACTAAGCGTTGATCTTGACATCTACGGTATCCACAGATGCACCACTTGCGCGCCACGCAACGCCTAAACGTTTATTACTACCAGCGGTAATTGTTGCACCATCGGTTGACCAGTAAACAATCGCGCCTTGCTTAATATCATCTGATGCTTTTGCTTTCACAGTAAATACACCAGTAGTTAAACCAACACCAACGCCGGCTTGAGCAATATCGCTTTCTGCGACAACTGCAAGACTTTCGATCATTGCTACATCACCGCTTTTCATCGCAGCGGTCGCGGTGAAGCGTACTGTATTACCATCTTGTAAATAATTTTTAGCCATATTCAATTAATCCTATGATTCGTTTAATAAAAAACCGCACCTTATTTAAAAGTGCGGTCACTATTTAATGGATTCTAAGCTACTTGTTTGTAACTTTAACGATACCGCGATAATCGATCACGTTCACGCCTGCATCAATGCGAACTTTTGTCGCTACACCGTCAACAGTAAAGCCTTGTTGTTGCTCGATGTATGGAGTGTCGATGCCGTCAAGATATGAAACCTCAATAGCCTCTTTATTGATCAAGTACCATTCTTTCGGATTTGCAATTTGTAAACGAGCAGATTTAATCGGATCTACAACACCTTGCAATGGATTAATGATACCTGAATTTATATCTGCACCCTCTACGCTTGTAGAGCCTAATAATTGTTTAGCGCGAGTGTATAAAGATGTTGGCGCTAACAAGAATTCAGGCTCGATAGCTAGAGGCTGACCGCTAGCATCAACGAAACCGTTCATCATTTGAATAGCTTTATCAATGTTTGCGATGTCTAGTGCGGCATTATCAAATGCATTTTTGTGTGATGCATCAAATAATTTTTTACCATCTTGAGCAATAGCGTTACCGGTTAATAGTGCGAATACTAATTTAGCAATAGTTGCTTTTGCTGCTTGTCCCATTTTCTCTGGGATTTTGGTTAAAAGGTGCATATCATCGTTCAAGATAGCTTGACGAGTGATAGAGAATAATTGACCGTATGTTGCAAGTGCTACATTCGCGCCCTCGTCACCGATTTTGCCATAGCTATATTCTTCACCCTCACCAACTTCAGGGAGATAGCTAAATCCACCAAGACCAACGCGTTTAGTTGTGCGGAAGTCTGTTAAAGTACCGCGAGTAGTGAATTTTTCATAATCTTCTACCGCACTTTCCCAACCTTTCAATAGTGATTTGTGAGCCACATCAATTAAGATTTGACCGAAGTCAGAGCTTGAGTGTGTGAATGCTAAGCCCACAATACCCATTGCATTTTGACCAGCAACACTAACGCCACGATCTGCAAGTGATGCTCGAGCTAATTCGCGCAAGCTCATACCGCTATATGCGTTAGCTTTTGTATTTGATTGGTCTTTATCAATGCCTGCACGGGCTAACAATGATTGTTTAACGCTGTCGCCAACAATATTACCGTTACCAACGTATGCGGTAGGCGCTGCACTTGGTGTAGTGTTTGAGCCTAATTTAGCAAGTAATTTGTCTTTGGCTTGCTCAGCAGTAATGCTTAAGTCGCCTAAGCACTCAACAAGTAAATCATTGTGAGTTGTGCCAAACGGAGCAAATACAGCTTTAATATCTGCATTGCGTTTGTTTAACTCAGCTTGTACTTGAGCTGTATTATCTACTGGCACAGTCGATGATTGATTAACTTGTGCTGTTGGTGCAGGAGTTGGTGTTGCTTGTGATGCAGGATTTGTACCAGCGTTGCCTTGTGGCTTAAACAACATATCTTTAATTGCTTTTGGCATATTTTCAAAGTCCTCTAGTTTTCGTGATTTAATAGACGCCATCGCCACAAGTGGTTCGGCTAATTTGTCGGCAAAACCTTGTTCAACGCATTCTTTGCCGTTGAGCCAAGTTTCTGCTGATAGCATTTCTGCTAATTCTTCAGGTGTTTTTCCTGTTTTGTTTGCGTAAGCTGGGATTAGCGTATTTTCGACCTTGTCTAATAAGTCGGCATACTTGCGCATATCCTCAGCATCGCCGCCTTGGATACCCCAAGGTTTGTGGATCATCATCATTGCGTTTTCGGGCATGATGACCTCATTACCCGCCATCGCAATAACGCTCGCCATACTTGCTGCCAATCCGTCAATGTAAACTGTCACATTGGCTGGATGATTTTTTAGCAAGTTGTAAATCGCGATCCCATCAAAAACATCACCACCTGGTGAGTGGATGTGTAGGTTAATCTGCTTGAGGTTGTTGCCAAGCACTTTTAGATCTTTCGAAAAGCTCTGCGCCGTGACGCCCCAAAATCCGATCTCATCGTAAATTGAGATCTCTGCCGTATCGTTGGCTTTGGCTTTGATTGAGTACCAAGACTGGTTATTCGTCTTTGTCACGTTCGCTACCATCGCCATTGGCGACAGAATCATCTTTTGTTTTTTCATTTGTCGTACCTGTGTTAGTTAAATCCGTGTCAAACTTCAGACCTAATTCTCGGTTCTCATCAACCTCAACCTTACGTCTGCGTTTTACTTCTGCTGGATTGCTACCGCTTGCTCTTACAGCTTGGCTTTCGGTTGCTAATCCACCTTTAATACGTTCTTTCCAGGCTTGTGCCTCTTTAGCTGGATCAATCCACGGCATAACTGGGCCACTATAAACAGCGTTATAAAGTGATGCAGGATCAATATCGACTGGCACCTCAATTTCGCCGCTAACAATCGCCATTTTTAACCATTCCCGGTAAATTGGACGAGATATATGAGCGACAAACGTATCTTGTAAAACGGAGTAACCCTCAAAGCTCTCTACCAACTCTTGGCGCTGACTTGAGTAAGTCCCGTTATAGTCACGGGCAATGCTTGAGTAACTTGAGCGAGTGCCCGCCGCCGTTGCTCTTAATTGTCCATTTCTAAAAGTTTCAAGGTTAACGTTTGGTCGGTTTGAATTGATTAACCCGATGTCCTCACCAGGTTTTAAATCATCAATGATTGCACCAGGAGCAATCTCAAAATCTCGCTCCGGGCTGTCTGCGCTGTAATACTCATTGTCTCCGTAAAGTGCGGCATCGCCTTTTTTGATGTACATCGTAAAGGCGGCGGCAATTCGCGCTGCCACACGCTCGCTCTCCTCGTAGTCTTTAAGGTCAGCAAGTCGGATAATTACACCATGTAACATCGATACGCCGCGCAACTGGTGCAAGCGTTTTTTAAACGCAAGGTGCAACATGTTTTCCGCAGGCACAGTTTTCACTCGCCCATAAGTGCGGTTATTTTCCTGCGGATTATCCATGTAAACACGGTAAGACACAGGACGGCGCCAAGCGTTAATCTCTATACCTTGGATTACATTAGCTGTGTCAGATTGCCACATCGGCACAAAATCAGGCTCTAACGCCTCGAGACTAAATGCAATATCAGTGCTATGATTTAGTCCAACTACACTACCGCGCACAAGCTGGATAAATACCTCACCATCTCGCAACCAAGTGCGCAACAACATCCGTTCCAATTCTGGCCTGGTAAATTGTCCAGTGACCTCTGGTCGCACAGACCATTCTGCCCATTTTTTTCGGATTTGCTCTGCTAACTCCTCGTCAACATCACCAGTTAAGTTAAGAGGTTGCGGCTCAATGTGGATGCCTCTGGAGCCGATAACTCGCTCTTCCATTTTGTCCAAGATGCCGATCACAATATCGTGATTTTGATCTAATGCTCTTGCTTGCTCTCGCAGACTGACTGCGCTTTGCTTAATGGATGAGTTAGCACCTTGGCTTTCCCGCTTAGCTTTATGCGTGCGATTAGGCATTGCAGCTTCATACGCATTCATCACATAACGGTTTTTAGCTCTTTGCGCTCCCCATTTAGGCGAGATTGCGGCAATTGTTTTATCTAATATTCCCATCGGTTAAAATCTCGCATATTTGATTCTGTGGCGTTTAATACGCTGTCTTGTTTCCGCTAACAACTCATTAAGCATTTGTTGATAGCGTTCACGTTGTTTAGTCCATTCGGACACTTGATAAGATACCGATCGACCGTTAAAGCTAACTTGACTTTGGGCGTTTTCGATCTTTTCATCAAGCGCTCGGATTTTTTCTTCAAGCTCGTCTTTATCGTAAATCACAGCCACCCACCTTTTTTCTTACTTCCGCCACCGCTTAACCAGTTGCTTTTTGCTTTGGTTTTCGGTTGCGGTTTAACTTGTTCAATTTCTACCGCACTTTCTGTTTTTTCTTCCGGTGCGGTTGTTTCTTTTCGGATTACATTAGGGTTTACGCTTGGCAATTTCGCCCAGTAAGGGACATTGTCCTCATCTCCCCACTTAATGCGCTCATAGCCTCGCAAAATAGCGATAGCATGGGCATAGCAAAATAAGTCAAATGCCTCATTGTTGCCTTTGCCAGGCTTGCGCCACTTGCCGTCTTGCCCTCGCTCCTCGTAGGTTAGCTCATCAAAAAACCATTCGCCAAGCCACGCAGGAAAATGGATATAGTTAGCGCCGACAGTCTCTCGACTCAGTGCATTACTAATGCGATCTTTGAGTTGATCTGTTTGGAGTAGATATAACGGCACATCGCCACGCGCTTTTGCGTGCCGGTCTGATCGAAAGGTGTTATCAGGATAAGTGCGGCTAATTAATTTTTGACGGCGCGTACTATCACCTTTGACGAGATACACTCGTTTTGATATGCCATCACGCTTGCATCTGCGCCAAAATTTATAAGCGTTATCCGTTACGCCATCCTCACCGCCACTATCCACAGCCATCGCAAGAATTGGCATAAACCCACCATCTAGCCCCTCAATGCGATATTGCTTATTGAGTACATCGCTAATAAGCAAATCCCAGTCCTCAGGGTAGGCGGACGGATCAATTGGTAGGCTTTCCCCATCTGAATTGCTCCGCATTGATGATTTAATGTTGTATCTATCAATGAGCCATCGTTCGCTGTTCTCGCCGTAACCCACAATTTGGACTACAAAGCGACGGTTCCGCCCACCCTGTACGTCAACCGCGGCCAATAAAAAACGGCACCCATAAGGCACCGTTCTTTTTTCGGTTTCTTCTCGCCGCTCCATTAGCTCATCACTTCGGCGTTGCTCAAGTGCGGAGCGTGGTAAATAAGGCAATCCCCAGTCTGTATTAGTTACTGCCTTTAGCGTTTCTTCACTGCCTGTCATTTCAAATTCGTGTTCAGCGGTGAGTAATTTATAAGTTAGTTGCGCCCATGTTTGATAAGCGGCCGCAGGTCCTTCTAGCCAAAATGACGCAATACGAGAGTTTCTTCCCTCGCCATGGATTACACCATCTTTATCTATCGTTTGCCCCTCTTTTAGCCACTTACCACCGATGTTTAATGCTCGTTTCTTATCAGGATCTACGAGAGATTGACAATGAGGGCATTGCAATCGAGCATTTTCGCTTGCCTTAACATAATCAGTGCCATCTCTATAACCGACCATGTTAGCCATTGATGGCTCAAACCATTCTGAACAACTAGGGCATTGCCAATAGAATCTGCGTCTATCGCCACGGTTATATAGTGACAAAATACCTGTTGTTGGCGGTGCCTCGTGAGTCGTTTTGGGATGATGTTTTATATCAACAATATCTTTGCCTGGAGAACTCTCTACAAGTGTCATTCCAGCACTCATAAATGTAGTTGTCCGTTTTGATGCTAAACTAAATCCATCCCCCTCACCGTCCACATCATCGGGCCATCGGTCGTAATCTGTTAACGCAACATATTTGTAATCGGATGATGACAATACGTTAATTGACGGCCAACCAATTTTTAATAGATTACCTGCCCTAAAATATTTATCGTGGACATTGTTATCGTTTTTACGCGGACTTAATCTTTTTGCAATCTCTGGCGAGCATCTAAAAGTGCGGTCTAAACGTTTACGACTATGTTCGCTGGCTTTCTCTTGAGTAAGTTGAACAAGAAGAAAATCCGATGGATCGCAAATAATTGAATACGCGATCCACCCATCAATCAATCCAACTGTTTTACCTGTACGGGCAGGACCAACAAAAACGACAGCGTCATATTCTCGCGAATTTAAACAATCCATTGGCTCAATAATATAAGGTGCTGTGTCTTTATCCCATTTAACAGAGTTACCACCACCAACAGGAACGCGCATATACTCTGCGACAGCCTCGGATACTTTCATTCGGCGTGGAGGTTTGAGCAGATTTGCTATATCTCGTCTAATATCTTTAGCTGATGCAAACATTATTGCTCCTCTGATTTGTCATCACCAGTCTGTATATGTGATGACATTTGCGATTTAACATCATCAATTACCTGTATTACACGGGTTAATTGTGACGGTGTTAATCCACAATCTCGCTCTAAAATATCTGGCAATGTATCAAGTGATTGCACTACAGCCTTAGCCAAAAAACTCATCTCTTGAGCAACTTCAAAAGCAGGGACTAGCTCTCCAGTGTCGCGCTCATATTTAAGCTTTTCGTTTTCCGCTTGCCAGAATGCCCGTCTCTCAACTGGCGACAAACTATCAACATCACCCGTCATTTTTTCAGCAAGTCCGATTTTGATTAAATCAGATATTGCGTATAGCTTTAATTTTGAGTTACTGCCGATAGCAGGTGTAAGACCTGCGACCCGTTGTGATACGGTCTGACGGTGCATTCCGACAAGTTCGGCAATCTGATTTATATTGAGTTTTAAATCAAATAAATTC
>OBXT01000063.1_pt1 | contig 23113 bp, 22 predicted proteins | sample 1476621 | NCBI WGS metagenome assembly OBXT01 (sample SAMEA2580169, study PRJEB22360) | human gut metagenome | biome: human gut; feature: human-associated habitat; material: faeces | place: Denmark | collected 2008/2010
CTCGGCGCCAGATCTCTGTTTCCTTTGGTCCGAATCCAAGCCCCCCAGCCATACTTTTCAATATTTTATAATTTCCTTAATTTTCCTTTTTGATTTTATTTACATTTTATTCTATTGTATTTGCTTCGTTTATCACTTTTGATTTCCTTAAAAATTCATTAAAATACCCCTAATTTTTTATAATTAAATTAAAGGAAATCACCATGCAAAAAATCAACCCAACAACTACAGTTGCTTGGCAAGCATTAGAAGCACATAAAGCAGATAATCTTACCATTCCACAGCTTTTCGCAGAAAATCCAAACCGTTTCGAACAATACTCTTTAAATTTCGCAGATCAAATCCTTGTCGATTACTCCAAAAACGCCATCAATGAAAAAACCTTAGGTTTATTACGCCAATTAGCAAGTGAATGCGGTCTAGCATCAGCAACAGAAGCAGTGTTCACAGGACAAAAAATTAACCGCACAGAAAATCGTGCTGTTTTACACACCGCATTACGTAACCGTTCAAACACTCCTGTTTTAGTGGATGATAAAGATGTTATGCCAGAGGTGAACGCTGTATTAGCCAAAATGAAAGATTTTTGTGAGCGTGTGATTTCAGGCGAGTGGAAAGGCTATACAGGTAAAGCGATTACCGATGTGATTAACATTGGTATTGGCGGTTCAGATTTAGGTCCTTATATGGTAACTGAAGCGTTACGCCCATATAAAAACCATCTCACAATGCACTTTGTGTCTAACGTGGACGGCACACACATTGCGGAAACCTTGAAAAAAGTAAACCCTGAAACCACGCTTGTGTTAGTGGCTTCGAAAACCTTTACCACCCAAGAAACCATGACGAACGCACACACTGCACGCGATTGGTTATTGGCTGCAGCAAAAGATGAATCTGCGGTAGCAAAACATTTTGCGGCACTTTCAACAAATGCAAAAGAGGTCGAAAAATTCGGTATCGATATTAACAATATGTTCGAATTTTGGGATTGGGTTGGCGGTCGCTACTCGCTTTGGTCTGCTATCGGCTTATCTATCGCTATTTCAATCGGTTTTGAAAACTTTGAGCAATTGCTTTCAGGTGCACACGAAATGGATAAACATTTCCGCACCGCACCAATTGAGCAAAACATTCCTGCAACTCTCGCATTAGTGGGGATTTGGAATAGCAACTTCTTAGGTGCAGAAACTGAAGCATTATTACCTTATGATCAATATTTACATCGTTTTGCAGCTTATTTCCAACAAGGTAATATGGAATCAAACGGTAAATTCGTTGGTCGTGATGGCAAAGCGGTAAACTACCAAACAGGTCCTATCGTATGGGGAGAACCTGGCACAAACGGTCAGCACGCTTTCTATCAATTGATTCATCAAGGTACCAAAATTATCCCTTGTGATTTCATTGCACCTGCTCAAACACACAATGCCGTAGGCGATCACCATGCAAAATTACTTTCAAACTTCTTCGCTCAAACCGAAGCATTAGCGTTTGGTAAATCAAAAGAAGTGGTTGAACAAGAGTTCTTACAAGCGGGCAAAAAATTGGAAGAAGTTGCAGAAATCGTGCCGTTCAAAGTATTTACAGGCAACAAACCAACTAACTCAATTTTGGTGCAAAAAATCACCCCATTTACATTAGGTGCATTGATTGCGATGTATGAACACAAAATCTTTGTTCAAGGTGTGATTTTCAATATCTACAGTTTCGACCAATGGGGAGTTGAGTTAGGTAAACAATTAGCAAACCGCATCTTACCAGAGCTTCAAAGCAACGAAAAAGTAACTAGCCACGACAGCTCGACGAATGGTTTAATCAACCAATTCAAAGCGTGGCGTTAATTTTGTAATTTAACTATGATTCAAGCGGTGCAATTCGTAAATCTTTTTGCAAATTGCACCGCTTATTTTTTGATATGGCAATTATTTTAGGCATAGACCCAGGCTCAAGGCTCACAGGCTACGGCGTGATTCGCCAAACAGGGCGACATTTAGAATACCTCGGCAGCGGCGTGATTCGTACTGCTGCAGACGATCTCCCAACACGTTTAAAACGCATTTATGCAGGCGTAACCGAAGTGATTACCCAATTCCAACCCGAAATGTTCGCGATTGAACAAGTCTTTATGGCAAAAAATGCCGATTCTGCCCTTAAACTTGGGCAAGCTCGTGGCACAGCAATTGTCGCAGCGGTTAATCACGATCTTCCTGTGTTTGAATATGCGGCTCGTTTGGTGAAACAGACGGTGGTAGGCATTGGATCTGCCGATAAAATTCAAGTGCAAGATATGGTAATGCGAATGCTACAGCTCTCTGCCAAACCACAAGCGGATGCGGCAGATGCTTTAGCGATTGCTATTACTCACGCACACTCGATTCAGCACTCCTTAGTCGTCGCAAAGCAGAGTAGCCAAAAAGTAAGTAGCGAAAAAGAGCAGATTTTAGCCCTAATGAAAACTCGTTACAGCCGCGGGCGTTTTCGTTTAAAAGGCTAATAGGAGGGGAAAATGATTACCAAACAATTCTTTGTTTTTGGGCGTGTGCAAGGCGTAGGCTTTCGCTTTTTTACCTTACAACAAGCGGGAAAACTTGGCATAAAAGGCACAGTACGTAACCGCATTGATGGCAGTGTGGAAGTCATTGCTCAAGGCACAGAAGATCAAATAGCCTTAATGCGAGCTTGGCTTTTGGATGGACCAAAAACAGCAACGGTAGAAAGAGTGGTTGAGAATAATTATTTTGAAGATAAGGTATTTGATACATTCTCAATTATTGGATAATAAAAATGCGATCATTTCTGATCGCATTTTTTGTTTTTTATTGCAAATTACTCCGCTTTTTCTACCGCTTTCACCGCAATCGCTAACTCTTCTAACGCTTGTGGATTCGCATAGCTTGGGGCTTCTGTCATTAAGCACGCTGCTGCGGTGGTTTTCGGGAAGGCAATTACATCACGGATGTTTTCTGTGCCAGTGATGAGCATCGTCAAACGGTCTAAACCGAATGCCAAGCCTGCGTGTGGTGGTGTGCCAAATTTTAATGCATCGAGCAAGAAACCAAATTTTTCTTGTTGTTCTTGTTCGTTAATGCCTAAAATGTTGAACACGGTTTGTTGCATTTTCGGATCGAAAATTCGCACGGAACCACCACCCACTTCGTAGCCGTTGATCACCATATCGTAAGCGTTCGCTACCGCATTCACAGGATTTGCTGCCAATTCTTCAGGGGTTAAGCCTTTTGGTGAAGTGAATGGGTGATGCATCGCTGAAAGGTTGCCCTCTTCATCACGTTCAAACATTGGGAAGTCGATAACCCATAATGGTTTCCACGCACTTAAATCAGTTAAGTTTAAGTCACGACCTACTTTTAAGCGTAATGCACCCATTGAGTCGGTTACCACTTGCCATTTATCTGCACCGAAGAATAAAATATCGCCCGTTTGAGCGTTGGTGCGGGCAATTAATGCTTTGATTACCTCTTCATTTAAGAATTTCGCCACTGGGCTTTGTACACCTTCTAAGCCTGCGTTCACATCGTTAATTTTCGCCCACGCTAAACCTTTCGCACCATAAATGCCGACAAATTGAGTGTATTCATCAATTTGTTTACGGGTTAAAGTTGCACCGTTTGGCACGCGTAATACTGTTACACGTCCATCTGGTGAGTTCGCTGGCTCGTGGAATACTTTGAATTCCACGTCTTTTAAAATATCCGCAACATCAACTAATTCTAACGGGTTACGTAAATCTGGCTTGTCTGAACCAAAGCGATTCATTGCTTCATGCCACGTCATCATTGGGAATTTGCCTAAATCCACATTTAAGCGATCTAACCATAAACCGTGGATCATCTTTTCCATAATGGCACGCACTTCTTCAGCGGTTAAGAATGAGGTTTCCACATCAATTTGGGTAAATTCAGGTTGGCGATCAGCTCGCAAATCTTCATCGCGGAAACATTTCACGATTTGATAGTAACGGTCGAAGCCCGACATCATGAGTAGCTGTTTAAAAAGTTGTGGAGATTGTGGCAACGCATAGAATTTGCCTTTATGCACACGGCTTGGCACTAAATAGTCACGAGCTCCTTCTGGAGTCGCTTTGGTGAGCATTGGCGTTTCGATGTCCAAGAAACCGTGTTCATCCATAAAGCGACGTACAAAGCTAGTAATTTTCGCACGAGTTTTAAGTTTTTCTGCCATTTCAGGACGGCGTAAATCTAAGTAGCGATATTTTAAGCGTTGCTCTTCAGTGTTGTTCTGGTTGAAGTCGAGTGGCAGCACATCAGCATTGTTATAAACTAACACATTTTTCACTAACACTTCGATTTCGCCCGTTGCCATATCCTTGTTGATTTGCGACTCATCACGAGCAATCACTTCACCTTGAATTTGCACGCAGGCTTCTGCACGCAGGCTAGATGCTACTTTAAATAACGCTTCATCTTTCTCATCGAAGAATACTTGCACCACGCCTTCACGGTCGCGGATTTGCATAAAGATAAAACGACCAAGGTTACGCACACGGTGTACCCAGCCACTTAAAGTTACATTTTGTCCAACGTGGCTACGGTTTAATTCGCCACAATAGTTTGTACGCATCATAATTATGTCCTTTTGAAAATTATCTCCCGATAAAGGGAATATAGCGGGAAAATTGTGGGAATTATAGCGGAATAGGCGAAAGATGGGTAGATAAAGGCTACCAAGCGGTGAAATTTCTTTAAGATTTTGCAACAACAAAAAAGAAAACCTCCGAATGGAGGCTTAGATTAATGATCCCTTTAGAACAGGGCAGTGTCTTTCGACTTCGCAGATTTTGCAACAATGCTATAAATCTTCCGTCTCAATCCCTTTGGAACAGGGCAGTGTCTTCCGACAGAGAAAATCTCACGATTAGTGAGAGCTGAAGAGTCTCAATCCCTTTGGAACAGGGCAGTGTCTTCCGACTGCAGTGGTATTTTGAAGCCTTGTGGCACAAGGCTTACGAGAGCCACTTCCCAACTTTTTCCGAGACTTAGAGAGTTGGGTCTTGATTTGATTAAATATTGTACAATTTTTAACATTCTATTCACTTATCAAGCGGTCGAAAACGGAAGGGATTTTACCAGAGTTTTTAGATTTTACTAGTCTTAATTCCTTAAAAATCCCCAATAAATCTTAAAGTAAGCCCAACACCTTACGTCCGTTAATTGAGGCGATGTTCGACATCTCTTCAAGATTAGTAAAGCGACAGCCTGCAGAAAGGAGACTGAGTTCTTGCCACATATCGCCCTCGCAGAGCGGTACCATATAGTCACAGATGTTATCTGTACCAATTGCAACGGTAATGCCTTCAGGGATTAGCTCGTCGGCTGGGGTTAAAGCGTTGTGGAACGGTTGTAAGTCTTCTTTACGACCGCTATCAATCCACGCCATTGGGCAAGCAATGACCATCATTTGACTATCACGCATTTTTTGATAGAGCATTTTGCGATATTCTTTAGGATGTGCACCGATAGAAATCCCGTGAATCGCTACTACACGACCCTGCATACCGTGTTCAATCGCTTTATCGCAAAGTTGTTCGGTCTCTTTCTCTTTTGGCGTGTTGAATTGATCCACGTGTACGTGCAGCATTTTGCCGAGTGATTTGGCTTTATCCATCAAAATATCCATCGCTTCTAAACCTTTGCCATAATCCAACTCATCACGATAAGGTAAACCACCAATCATATCCACCATTTCTGAGCCAATATCAAACCATTTTTTTGCGGTTGGCTCAATGACACCTTTTAACGTTTGGTTAGCGAATTTCAAAATAATATCGCTTTTGTACACCTCGCGTGCTTTGTGTGCTGCGATAATGGCACGATCTTCACATACGCCATCAATATCTACGAAAGTACCGAATGCGGTTACCCCTTGAGAAATCATCAGCTCAATCGCTTGTGAAAAACGGCGGTAATAGTCGTCTACGGTGGATTGACGTTTTATTTCATCTACTAAGTCCCATTTTTGCTGTAGATTAGCATTTTGGTAGATGGTAATTTTTTCTGGGGTCATGGTGAATGCACGGTCAGCGTGAGCGTGTGCATTTACCCAGCCTCCTTTTTTAATGATTTCATCACGAATATGACCTTTCAGTGTACGAATTAATTGGCTCATGCTTGCTATCCTTTATGTAAATTTCGGGCGAAAAAAAATCGCTTGTGAAAAAGCGATTTGATCAAATTAAGGAAAAATGAATAAAAAAACAGCTACGCCTCGAAGAACGATGCGTAGCTGAAAAAATAATGTATAAGGAGTTAATATATGAAGATTCATTTCTAGTTTCTACGTTTAAAACTAGGAGCGTAGTATAGCGATGTTGTTAGTAAAAAGCAAACGGTTGCAAGCGGTTGAATTTCTCTTTTTTTTTGCATAGAATTCGTTCTGTTCTCATCGGAGTGCAAGGATTAACAATCTATGCTGAGAGGTGTAAGCCAATCCGTAGAACCTGAACTGAATAATTTCAGCGTAGGGATTTGAGACGAGTGATCGACTTAAATCCTTTGATTTAAAATTTAAACAAAGGAAACATTATGAAAACTGTATCTTTGACTTTATCTGTCATTGGCTTAGCCGTTGCTACTGCTGCTTTTGCTACTGAAAAACCTGTACTCAATGTTTACACTTATGATTCGTTCGCTTCAAAATATGGACCTGCTTCGCAATTAGAAGCCAATTTTGAAAAAGTGTGTCACTGCGATCTGCGTTTTTTACCATTTGATAATGGTGTAACAATGTTGAATCGTGTTCGTTTAGAAGGTAAAAAAACCAAAGCTGATGTTGTGGTTGGCATCGATAATTTTACTCAAGCTGAAGCAGAAAAAAGCGGGTTATTTGCTGCAAATGAATTAACCCTACAAGATACTGCATTACCGATCACTTGGCAAAGCCACACTTTTTACCCATACGATTACAGTGAATATGCATTCATTTATAATAAAGAGAAATTAACAAATCCGCCGAAATCGTTAAAAGAGCTTTTTGAGCGTCAAGATTTACGCATTATTTACCAAGACCCGCGCACTAGCACGGTAGGGCGTGGATTACTTGTGTGGGCAAATCAAGTACTTGCTTCAGAAGGCGAGATGAGCAAATGGTGGGAAAGCTTAGCAAAACACACGGTAACTGTTGGTAAAGGCTGGTCTGAAACTTATGGTGCCTATTTAAAAGGCGAAGCAGATATGGTGTTGAGTTATACTACTTCACCGCTTTATCATCAATGGTATGAAAATGATAATAAAAATGTAGCAGCCATTTTTGAAGAAGGGCATTTGATGCAAGTCGAGCTTGCTGCCATTTTAAAAAGCAGCCAACAAAAACCACTTGCTCAGCAATTCTTACGTTTCTTACACGAGCCTGAATCGCAAAAAATTATTGCGAAATCGAATATCATGAAGCCTGTTGTGGCGGGTGAGATTGATCCCCTTTTAACATCTTTGCCAAAAATTAAAGTATTGGAAACACTACAGCCTAATGCGGATTTAGTTCGTCAGTGGTTGGCGAATTGGCAAAAAGCGGTAAGTAAGTAATACACATTCCCCTCTCCCCTTGTGGGAGAGGGCAATTTTACCTTAAGTAGAGAGAACTAATAAAAACAGAAAGGAATGCTGTTTTTTTTGCAAAAAGATTTGCCAAACGTATTAACTTCTGTTATCTATAGCGTCCTTAAAAATCCCTATACTTTTTCTACCCCTTTTTTGCTCCTTTTAAGGTAGGACTAGGGGTAACTTAACTAACAGGAGTGTAATATGGCAGTGGGCAATACCACGTCTTTAGGTTTATTATCTCTCGCAGGGGTAAAACCTTACGAACTGAAAAAGAATGAAGAATATATGAATGATGCTCAAAAAGAGCACTTCACTAAAATTCTGAAAGCGTGGCATTCTCAAATCATGGATGAAGCCGCTCGCACGAAAAACCAAATGCAGGAAGATGTGACTAACTTCGCAGACCCTGCAGACCGTGCAACTCAGGAAGAAGAGTTCAGTTTAGAATTACGCAACCGTGATCGTGAGCGTAAATTATTGAAAAAAATTGAACAAACTTTACACAAGATTTCTGATGATGATTACGGTTATTGTGAAACCTGTGGCGTAGAAATCGGCTTAAAACGCCTTGAAGCACGCCCAACTGCGGATTTATGTATTGACTGTAAAACCCTTGCTGAAATCCGTGAAAAACAACTTGGTTTATAAGATAAACAACGGAGAATGGTCGCATTCTCCGTTATTACTTTTAGCCTAATTTAAACGAGGTGAATTATTTTTAATTACATTAAATCATTTTTTTCTCGTCCTAAAAAAGTAAAAAAATCGGCAGAAGAGACTGCTATTTATACAGAGAAAAAAATTGATAATCGCCCAATGCGTCCTGCTGTTGAGCTAAAACGAACAGAACGAGCGACATCCAAAGGTAAAAAAGCTCAAGATGGCGTACCCTCCCATATTTTGCATAAAAAACATACCACCCACGCAGGGCAATATGGCATTAGTCCGAAAGATTTCCCGAAAAATGCGTTAGCTATTGTTGAAAAATTACACCGTGCAGGCTACGAAGCCTATATTGTAGGCGGTTGCGTTCGCGATTTATTGCTCGGTAAAAAACCAAAAGATTTCGATATTTCAACCAATGCTCGCCCTGAAGAGGTGCAGAAAATTTTTGGGCGTCAATGTCGTTTAGTGGGACGCCGTTTCCGCTTAGCACATATTATGTATGGTCGCGAAATTTTTGAAGTTGCCACTTTCCGTGCGGGGCACGAGAATCACACTAACGATAAAATCTCTAAAGTCAGTGATGAAGGAATGCTGTTGCGAGATAATGTTTACGGCACATTGTTTGAAGATGCAGGGCGTCGAGATTTCTCCGTCAATGCGTTCTATTACGATCCTCGCCACAATTTAATTTACGATTTCTTTAACGGGATTGAAGATCTGCGTGCGGGCAAATTGCGTTTACTGGGCGAGCCAACTCAACGCTACCAAGAAGATCCTGTGCGAATGTTGCGTGCAGTTCGCTTTATGGCGAAATTGGATATGTTTTTGGACAAAGAAACCGAAGCACCAATCAAAACTCTTGCACCGTTGTTAAGCAAAATTCCTGCCGCACGTCTCTTTGATGAGTCGTTAAAACTCTTGCAATCGGGCACGGGCTTCAAAACCTATGAATTGTTGCGTGAATATCACCTGTTTGCGCAGCTGTTCCCTGTACTCACACCGTTTTTCACCGAGCATCAAGACTCAAATGCGGAGCGAATGATCAAGCGAGCCTTGATGTCTACCGATGATCGCATTCGCGATAAATTACCGGTGAACCCTGCATTTTTATTTGCAGCGTTATTCTGGTATCCGCTGCGTGAAAAAATTGATGAGTTGAAAAACGAAGGTGGTTTGAATACGCACGATTCAATGATGCTTGCTGCAAATGAAATTTTAGACGAAAGCTGCAAAGCCGTGGCATTGCATCGTCGTCACACGGGCATTATCCGTGAGATTTGGGCATTACAATTCCAAATGACTAAACGCACAGCTAAGCGTGCCCTACAAACCTTGGAAGTACAAAAATTCCGTGCGGGTTTTGATTTACTCGTGATGCGTGCCGAAACCGAAGGTGGCGATCTGGTCGAACTCTCTGCTTGGTGGCACGAGTTCCAATTCAGTAACGATAAACAACGTGATGAAATGTTGCAAGCGGTGAAAAAACTGCCAAATTTTGCGAACGAAGAGATCAAGAAAAAGCGTCGCCGCAAAACATTTCGTCGTAAAAAACCTGCGAATAAAAAAGCGGAGGTAAATGCCTAATGAAAACCGTTTATGTTGCCTTAGGTTCGAACCTGAACGATCCGCTTAATCAACTTAAACAAGCAGTGCAATCGTTGCAAGCATTTGTAATTAACTTTGAAGTCAGCCCATTTTACGGCTCAAAACCTGTTGGCCCGCAAGATCAGCCTGATTATGTGAATGCGGTCGCAAAATTCGAGACTAATTTGACTGCTCTTGAATTATTGGACAAGCTACAACATATAGAGAATTCGCAAGGGCGTGTGAGACTTCGTCGCTGGGGCGAACGCACGTTAGATTTAGATCTCATTTTATATAGTGATGAACAGATCCAAAATGAGCGTTTAACTGTGCCACATATTGAAATGCAAAACCGCGAATTTGTGATCGTGCCGATGTATGATCTTTCGCCAGATTTGGTGCTCCCAAGCGGTCAAAAATTGGCAGAAATTTACCAACGGTTTAAAGATCATCAAATGGTGGTTTTTGAATCATAAAAAATGTTTGTTCTCTCCGTTCGCGGAGGGAGGGAAGTTAAATATAAGGAATAACAATGTCAAATCCATTACTCAACTACACAGGCTTGCCGCCATTCTCGCAAATTAAACCTGAACATATCCAACCTGCGGTAGAAGCTGTGATTAAAGAGTGCCGTGAAACTATTGAGCGCGTTTCACAAATCGACAATCCAACCTGGGAAAATTTCTATCTGCCACAAGTGATGGCGGGCGATAAATTTAACCGTGCGTGGTCACCCATCGGGCATTTAAATGGCGTGAAGAACTCGCCTGAATTGCGTGAAGCCTATCAAGCCTGCTTGCCGTTATTATCCGATTACAGCACTTGGGCAGGGCAACACCAAGGTTTGTATCAAAGTTATGTAAAGCTCAAAAACTCTCCAGAATTTGCGACCTATTCTGTGGCACAGAAAAAAGCAGTCGAAAATAGCCTGCGTGATTTTGAGCTTTCTGGCATTTCATTACCCGAAGACAAACAAAAACGCTACGGAGAAGTTTCCGCACGTTTATCAGAACTCGGCTCACAATTTAGTAATAACATGTTAGATGCAACAATGGGTTGGGATATTGTTGTGACAGACGAGGCACAGCTTAAAGGTTTGCCAGAATCAGCATTAGAAGCAGCAAAATTGTCTGCCCAAAGCAAAGGCAAAGAGGGTTATCGTTTCACCCTTGAATTCCCAAGTTATTACCCTGTGTTAGTCTATTGTGAAAACCGCGAATTGCGTGCAATGATCTACAAAGAGTACGCTACCCGTGCTTCCGATCAAGGTTCAAATGCAGGCAAATGGGACAACTCAGCGAACATTGATGAGAAATTAAAACTTCGTCTTGAAATGGCTCAATTGCTTGGTTTTGAAACCTATGCTCATCTTTCATTAGCGACCAAAATGGCGGAAAACCCGCAACAAGTGGTCGATTTCTTGGAAGATCTTGCAAAACGTTCAAAAGAGCAAGGCAAAAACGAAATTTGTGAATTGAAAAAATTTGTTAGAGAAAACTACGGTGTGGAAACCCTAGAACCTTGGGATATTGCTTTCTACAGTGAGAAACAAAAACAAGCGTTGTATGCTATCAACGACGAAGAACTTCGCCCATATTTCCCAGAAGATCGCGTACTTTCAGGCTTATTTGAGCTAATGAAACGCATTTTTGGCTTACGCATTGAAGAGAAACTTGGTATCGACACTTGGCACGAAGATGTGCGCTTCTTCCAAATTTATGACGAAACAGGCGAAGAGCGTGGCTCGTTCTACCTTGATTTATACGCCCGCGAAAATAAACGTGGCGGGGCGTGGATGGATGATTGCATCAACCAAAAACGTTTAGCAGATGGTTCATTACAAAAGCCCGTGGCGTATTTAACCTGTAACTTCAACAAGCCAATCGGCGACAAACCTGCATTGTTCACCCACGATGAAGTGACTACGCTTTTCCACGAATTCGGACACGGTATTCACCATATGCTGACCCAAATTGATGTAGGCGACGTGGCGGGCATCAACGGTGTGCCGTGGGATGCGGTGGAATTGCCAAGCCAATTCTTAGAAAATTGGTGCTGGGAAGAAGAAGCCTTACAGTTTATTTCAGGGCATTATGAAACGGGCGAACCGTTGCCGAAAGAGAAACTCACGCAGTTACTGAAAGCGAAAAATTTCCAAGCAGCAATGTTTGTGCTTCGTCAGTTAGAATTAGGTTTATTCGACTTCCGCTTACACTTAGCTCAACCGCGTGAAGGTTTGGTATTAGAGACCTTACAAGCGGTCAAAAAAGATGTCGCTGTTGTAAAAACGCCTGAATGGGTGCGCACCCCGCACAGCTTTAGCCATATTTTCGCAGGTGGCTATGCCGCAGGGTATTACAGCTACTTATGGGCGGAAGTGCTATCAGCAGATGCCTTCTCAAAATTTGAAGAAGAAGGCATTTTCAACCGCCAAACAGGGCAACAATTCTTAGATTGCATCTTAACCCGCGGCGGTTCCGAAGAGCCAATGGTGTTATTCGAACGCTTTCGTGGACGTAAACCAACCCTTGATGCACTATTAAGACACAAAGGGATTGCGTAATTTCAAGCGGTTAGATTCTATTGGACATTTGCAAAGCCGAATGGAATCTAACCGCTTATTATTTTTCCATTTTCAATACAAATAATGCGATCGAATAAGGCTCTGCTTTCTTCAATCTGATGGGTTACCATTAACAAGGTGAGTTTACGTTCTTGGCAGAGTTGTGCTACAAGTTGTTGGAGCTCTTCTCTGCGTTTAGGATCAAGAGCTGAAAATGGTTCATCTAATAATAAAATCGGTTTATCACGTAACAAGGTACGAGCCAGTGCGACGCGTTGTTTCTGTCCACCAGAAAGCTGATCGGCTCGACGATCTAATAATTCAGTGATGCCCATTTTTTCTGAGATATTAATGATTTGCGATTTTTGTTGAGTAGTTAATAACAAACGAGGTACTAACGCCAAGCCAATATTTTGAGAGACAGTGAGGTGTGGGAAGAGATTGTTATCTTGAAATAGCATAGAAACAGGACGATGGGAAACTTCTGTGTGCGTATGATTACAATTATCCAACCAAATTTCACCGCTTGTGGGCAATTCAAAGCCTGCAATCAAGTTGAGTAGCGTACTTTTCCCTGCTCCACTTTCACCAATAATGGCAATTTTCTCCCCCTTTTTCACGGAGAGGGTAAAATGCATTGGCATTTGCTCATAATCGAACTTAATATTTAGTGCTATCATTATCATATTTATTAAATGTTATAAAGTCGTTATTATGGCACAAAAAACCGCTATTCGGCTTAATTAAAATAACGGTTTATATTTATTGCATTATACTCCTAGCCACTTCTCTGCTTTGGAGCGAATTTGGTGGATCAGCTCTGGTTTATCCCTAAGTTTTTCGCCATAAGAAGGTACAATCTGTTTCAACTTCACTTGTAATTCGGGATATTTTTCCACAAAACATGTTGAGAATACGCTCAACATAGCATCAACTGAAGTAGAAGCACCAGGAGATGCACCAAGTAATGCTGCTACGCTTTTATCTTCGGAGGTAATCACTTCTGTCCCAAAGCAGAGAGACCCCCGCTCATTGGCTAAATCTTTGATAATCTGTACGCGTTGTCCAGCGATAATTACATCCCAATCTTCGCTTTTCGCTTCTGGATAAAATTCTCGTAATTCTGCCATTCGTTGCTCTTTGTTGAGCAAAGCTTGCTTGATCAGATAATTTGTAAGCGGAATATTTTTTATTCCTGCAATCACCATGGTTGCAAAATTATCAGGCTTGAATGAAAGCGGGAAATCAAGCTGTGAACCGTGTTTAAGATACTTCATTGTAAAACCAGCAAATGGTCCGAATAAAAGCGATTTTTTTCCTTCGATAAAGCGAGTATCTAAATGCGGCACAGACATTGGAGGAGCCCCAATTTTCGCTTTGCCATAAACTTTAGCGTGATGTTTTTCCACTATCTCAGGATTACGGCAGACCATAAAAATACCGCTCACAGGGAAGCCACCAATATGTTTTCCCTCTTTAATGCCCGTTTTTTGTAGTAATGGCAAGGTGCCACCGCCGCAGCCGATAAAGAGGAATTTGCAAGAATGTTGCAAAATTTGATCGCTTGAATCTTTCACGGTTAGTGTCCAACCTTCAGTAGTTTTCTGAATATTTTGCACTCGATGATCCAGTTTTAATTCGCAGCCCTGCTTTTGCAGATTTTTAAACAGTTTTCGTGTTAATTCGCCGAAGTTCACGTCTGTTCCGCGCTCAATCAATGTGGCTGCAAGGGGGGCATTTCCTTGACGATTTTGCATCATCAAGGGAATCCATTTCGCTAATGTTTCACGATCATCGGAAAATTGCATCCCTTCAAACAACGGATGCTGAGCAAGTGCTTCAAAACGTTTGCGTAAGAACTTCACATCTTTTTCGCCTTGCACAAAGCTCATATGTGGCAGCTTACGAATAAATTGGGCAGGATTTTCAATATCACCTTTTGCAACTAAATAAGACCACATCTCAAGCGAAAGTTGATATTTCTCGTTGATACTCAAGGCTTTTGTGATATCAATCGATCCGTCTGCTTTTCCTGCAGTGTAATTCAACTCACATAAGGCTGAGTGCCCTGTACCCGCATTGTGCCATTCATTTGAACTTTCTGTTGCCACAGCATTTTGGGCTTCAAAAATGGTGATACTCTGTTCTGGTAGAATCTCTTTAATCAGCGTGCCAAGCGTGCCGCTCATAATACCTGCACCGATTAAAACAACATCAGATTGGTTTGCCATAATATCCTTCTTATTTACTCTTTTTTAGGTAGCTTTATTATTCAATAATAATCGGGAAAAACCAGCTTTGCAAACGGTTGCGAAAAGATATTTTGCTGAATCGTTTTAGCTAAAAAATAAGCAGAATCAATTGGTTAATTTATGGCAAAATAGCAATAACTATTGGTAATGTAGCTAGGAGGAAAATATGAAATGGAAATTATCTGTAAAAGATATTTTTAATGCCTCACCTGTTGTGCCTGTGATGGTTATTAAGCAGATTGAAGATGCAGAGCCAATGACTCAAGCCTTGCTGGAAGGGGGGATTCGCGTATTTGAGATTACGCTTCGCACTGATGTGGCATTAGAAGCAATTAAGCGAATTAGCAAGGCTTTTCCCGAAGCTATCGTTGGGGCGGGAACAGTTATTAATATTGAACAGTATGATGCGATAGTCGAAGCGGGAGCTAAATTTGCTATCTCACCTGGGGCTACAGAAGAATTGTTGATGCATGCGGCAAAAGGTAAAATAGCCCTCGTTCCTGGCACGGCAACACCATCGGACATGATGAAAGCACTAGAGTTAGGTTACGATCATCTGAAATTCTTTCCAGCTGAAGTCAATGGTGGAGCAGCTGCACTGAAAGCGATTTCGGCAGCATTGCCACAATTGAGATTTTGTCCAACAGGAGGAATTTCTGAGAAGAATCTTGCTCATTATTTAGTATTAGATTGCGTGGCTACCGTTGGCGGATCTTGGATGCTACCGAATGATGCGATTGCGGCAAAAGATTGGGCAAAAGTCACTGCTTTAACAAAACAAGCGGTGGATTTGGTAGCAATAAAAGCAAAATAATTGGTATATAGGAAAAAAATCCCTAAGCAAAATGCTTAGGGATAAAGTAAAAAATAAAGTATAACTACTTTAACTTAACCAAGGAAATATCTATGAAAACATACTTTCTTACTTAATGGCGGTGAGAGGGGGATTCGAACCCCCGATGCAGTTTCCCACATACACGCTTTCCAGGCGTGCTCCTTCAACCACTCGGACATCTCACCGAATCAATAAAAAAGACGAGCTAATTCTAGCGTTTTTAGGCGTTTTTATCAAGATATTTTTAGTTTGTAAAATAAAGTCGGAATTTTACCGCTTGTTATGGTTTAAAGACCAACACCTGCACAACGTGGGGAATCTGGTCTTTGTTCGCCGATAGCTTGCCACTCTTCTGGTGTGTAAGTATGCAATGCTAATGCGTGAACACCGCCTTCTAATTCAGCGTTAAGACATTGATAGATCGCTTGATGCCGAGCTACGCCACGTTTGCCGTTAAATGCTTCTGTTACTAATGTCACTTTAAAGTGTGATTCTGAGCCACGTCCAGAGCTATGCATATGGCTTTCGTTTTCAATTTGTAAAAAAGTAGGATTAAACGTTTCAGTTAATTTCTTTTCAATAGATTGTTGGATGAGCATGATTAGTTCTCGTAGGATAGACTTCAGTCCACTATGTCTATATACAATTCGGCGGACTGACGTCCGCCCTACAAAATAGCCCACATTTTGTGGGCTATTTACGTTTTAAATTAATGTTTTTTGCGTAATGCTAATTGGCTTAGAACCACGAGTGAAAGTGAGAACACAATCATAATGGTAGCAAGAGCATTAACCTCTGGCGTTACGCCTGTCTTCACGAGTGAGAAGATTTTAAGCGGTAACACTTCGTAACTTGGGCTAGTTACGAAAGAAGAAACCACAACATCATCAAGCGAGATAGTGAAGCTTAATAACCAACCTGAGATGATGGAAGGTAACGCAAGTGGAAGAATAATTTTGCGTAAAATCGTCACTTCACTTGCTCCTAAATCTTTCGCGGCTTCCAACATTTTGCCATCAAAGTCACTTAGGCGTGCTGAGATGGTAATAACCACATAAGGTAAACAGAAGGTAATATGAGCAATCAATAATGAGATAAAGCCAAGCTGAATGCCTAACATCATAAAGAGTACGAGCATTGATACTGCCATAACAATATCAGGCGACATCATTACAATAAAGAGCAAACCGCCCACCATTTGTTTACCGCGGAATTTATAACGATAAAGGGCGATTGAGGTTAATGCCCCTAAAATCGTTGATAATGTTGCCGCAAAAAATGCAATGGTGACCGAGTTTAATGTGGCTTGAACAAGAGTATCGTTGTTAAATAAACGCTCTTTATGACAGTTCCAGCAAAACCTTTCCCATTAAAAGCCGTATCTGTCCGCATTAAACGAGTTTACTACCAAGATAATAATCGGAATATAAAGGTAGGCAAAAACCGCGAACATAAAAAGATTTCTAAATGTCTTTTTCATTATTCAAGCTCCACCTTTTTATTTAATAATTTATTCGCACGATAGTAAACATAAAGCATTAATGCCATTAAAATGGTTAATGCGATACTTACTGCAGAGCCCAACGCAAATTGGTTGGTATTTAAGAACAAGCTCTTAATAATGTTACCTACCAATGGTGTTTTACCGCCACCAAGCAAGTCGGCAACGTAGAACATCCCCATTGCTGGAAGAAGTACTAATAAACAGCCTGATACAATACCTGGCATCGTAAGCGGAATAGTGACGCGAATAAAGCGTTGGAATGCGTTTGCACCTAAGTCTTTCGCTGCTTCTAATAAACGTCCATCGATTTTCTCGATAGAAGAGTAAAGCGGTAGAATCATAAACGGCAGTAAGATATAAACTAAACCGATGATAATCGCAAGCTCTGAGTTTAATAAACGTAATGGTTCATTAATGATGCCTAACCACAATAATGCTTCATTTAGCAAACCTTTCACACCTAAGAAAATCTTGATGCCGTAAATACGAATAAGCGAGTTCGTCCAGAATGGCAACACCACTAAAAAGAGTAAAATTGGACGGACTTTAGCGGGCAGTTTTGCAGTAATAAATGCAAAAGGATAGCCAATAATTAAACAAAAGAAAGTGGCAATCCCCGCCATATACAAGGAGTTCCAAAGTACTGTGGCGTAGGTATCGTTAAAGAGTGCTTGGTAAGCACTTAAGCTAAACGCAAAGTCAACAAAATATTGGCTTTGGCGGTTTTCAGTTAAGAAACTGATGACAAACACGAGCACATTCGGCACTAATACGAAAAGTAAAAGCCAGCCTAAAATGGTTGCCACCGTTCCTTTTTGGAATTTATTATTCGTCATCGTTTAGGACAACCTCCCAACCTTCGTGCCACGTTAATGCCACTTTTTGACCCACTTCGTGGTCAATGTTTGGATCATCTTCATTGAAGAATTCGCTTACTAACACGTTCATACCGTTGTGATCAAGTTTCACGCTAGATTCAAGCGTCATCCCTTTGTAGTTACGGTCGATAATGTGACCGATGATTGCTTTTGAGCTTTCATCTTCGTCTAACTCTTCAATCACAATATCTTCTGGGCGCAGTAACACTTTCAATTTTTGATTTGGCTGAATGTCTAATTCTTCCACTTTAATGTTGCAGATTCGACCTTCCACGTTTGCTTTCACATTAGTGGCATCTATACGTTCAATCACAGTGGCATCGAACACATTAATTTCGCCAATGAAGTGTGCCACGAATAAGTTTTTCGGTTCTTCATAGATTTCACGTGGTGTACCATCTTGTGCGATTTTACCCGCATTCATCACGATGATACGATCTGACATCGTTAACGCTTCTTCTTGGTCGTGCGTTACAAAAATAAAGGTAATGCCTAATTGACGTTGTAATGCTTTTAACTCTTGTTGCATCTCTTTACGCAATTTGTAGTCAAGAGCAGAGAGTGATTCATCTAAAAGTAAAACTTTTGGTTTATTTACCACCGCACGTGCAATAGCAATACGTTGTTGTTGACCGCCTGAAAGCTGTGCTGGTTTTTGCTCGGCACGATCTTCCAAACGCACCATACGTAATGCTTCCATTACACGCGGTTTGATTTGATCGTTTGGTACTTTTTGCATACGCAAACCAAATGCCACGTTTTCAAAAATGGTCATATGCGGGAAAAGTGCATAGCTTTGGAATACGGTATTCACAGGGCGTTGTTCAGCAGGGATATTAGATACATCTTGACCATCAAGAATAATTGAACCCTCTGTTAAATCTTCAAAGCCCGCAATTAAACGTAACGCAGTTGTCTTACCACAACCTGAAGGACCTAAAATCGTTAAAAATTCACCGTCGTTAATGGTTAAATTCAAATTTTTCAGAATCGTTTTGCTACCATAGCTTTTGGTAACATTGCGAAGTTCGATAATGGGTTTGTTATCTAACTTTTCCATTTACTGTTGTTTTCCCCTATGAAGAGAGTTGAGAAAATGAATTGCAAATTCAATAAAAATTGTTTGATTTGCAACGCGAAATGAGAATAAATCAATTTGGTATCATATAGCGAATAACTTGATTTTGAAAGTAAAAATTTACTTTTTGAGCGATAAGCGGTGGATTTTCTGGCGGATTTCGCAAAATATACAAATCAAGAAAGAAATTAGACCGTTTACAGGCTTTAGGCTAAAATAGCTTCTAATAAAATAAATAGATAAAACAATGAAACTCAACAACCAACAAAAACAAGCTGTGGAATATGTCGATGGGGCTTGCCTTGTGTTAGCAGGGGCTGGCTCGGGCAAAACGCGGGTTATTATCAACAAAATTGCATATCTAATCGAACATTGCAACTATTCGCCGAGAAATATCGCCGCCGTAACATTTACCAACAAGGCGGCACGTGAGATGCGTGAGCGTGTGGCTCATTCAATCGGCAAAGAAAAAACTAAGGGGCTGATAATTTCTACCTTTCACACGCTAGGCTTTGAAATTCTCAAACGTGAGCATAAATTGCTCGGTTTTAAGTCTGGAATGACGCTGTTTGATGAACACGATCAAATTACTTTGCTCAAGCATTTACTGCCTGAAAACGTGGCGGAAGATAAAGATCTCTTAAAAGCACTGGTTTCCACCATTTCAAACTGGAAAAATGATCTGCTTTCGCCTGAAATGGCGATACATCAGTGCAAATCGGAGCGAGATTGCGTTTTTTTACACTTTTATCAGCTCTACCAAAATCAGCTGAAAGCCTATAATGCTCTAGATTTTGATGATTTGATTATGTTGCCTGTGTTGCTTTTCCGCCAATTTCCTGAAGCGAAAGTCCGTTGGCAGCAAAAAATTTGCTATTTGTTGGTGGATGAATATCAAGATACCAACACTAGCCAATATGAGTTAATTAAACTTATCGTAGGCGAAAATGCGAAGTTTACCGTCGTGGGGGATGATGACCAGTCGATCTACTCTTGGCGTGGGGCGAAACCTGAAAATATGCGGCGTTTACGGGAAGATTTCGACCTAAAAGTGATTAAATTGGAACAAAATTACCGTTCTAGTCAGCGGATTCTGCATTGTGCCAACATTCTGATTGATAATAATGAACATATTTTCGACAAAAAAATCTTCTCGGAATTAGGGCAAGGCGAAAAGCTGAATATTATTGAGGCGAAAAATGAAGAACACGAAGCAGAGCGTGTCGTGGGAGAAATTATCGCCCATCGTTTTTCCAAAAAAACAAAATATAAAGATTACGCCATACTTTATCGAGGCAATCACCAGTCGCGGTTGCTCGAAAAATTGTTGATGCAAAACCGTATTCCGTACAAAATTTCGGGCGGCACGTCCTTTTTCTCCCGTGCGGAAATTAAGGATATGATGGCGTATTTGCGTTTGGTGGTGAATCCTGACGATGACGCGGCTTTTCTACGCATTGTGAATGTGCCAAAACGTGAAATTGGTTCAGCTACGCTTGAAAAACTGGGCTTGTTGGCAAATGAAAAACATATCAGCCTGTTTGATGCGATTTTTGATTTTGAGCTGATTCAACGCTTAACGCCAAAGCCTTATCAAGCCTTGCAAGACTTCGCCAATTGGATCGTAAAAATTGCCGAGCAAGCGATCCATTCTGACCCGATTGTTGCAATGAAAGATATGTTGGGGCAGATTCAATACGAAGCTTATTTGTATGAACAAGCAACCTCGCCCAAAGCAGCAGAAATGCAAAGCCGCAATGTGCAAACGCTGTTTGAATGGGTTGAAGCGATGCTGGCTGGCGATGAAATTGAAGCTCCGATGACGTTGGAGCAAGTGGTTAATCGCCTGACTTTACGGGATATGCTTGAGCGTGGCGGAGATGATGACGAAGCCGACCAAGTGCAGCTAATGACGCTACATGCTTCAAAAGGGTTGGAGTTTCCGCACGTTTTTCTCATTGGAATGGAAGAGGGTATTTTGCCACACCAAAATAGCCTTGATGATGACAACGTGGAAGAAGAACGCCGCTTGGCTTATGTGGGGATTACTCGTGCTCAGCAAACGTTGACGTTTTCACTTTGCAAAGAACGCCGTCAATATGGTGAACTTATTAAGCCTGAACCAAGCCGCTTCTTGCTTGAGCTGCCGCAAGATGATTTAGTTTGGGAAAGCGAAAAACCACAGCTGAGCGAACAACAGAAAGTGGATAAAGTGTCCTCAAATATTGCCGATTTAATGGCAAAATTAAAAGCGAATAAGAGATAAAATGTCACTTTTTAAATCAACTAAACAAGAAGAGCATTGCCCCGAATGCGGGGCATTACTTCAAATTAAACAGGGTAAATACGGGCTATTTCTAGGCTGTTCATGCTACCCAGATTGTAGTTACATTAGACCACTACACCAAAGTTCGTACGTAATAAAAACGCTAGACGAAATCTGCCCTGAATGTGGTCATTTTCTTCAAATTAAGCAAGGGCAGAATGGGATGTTTATCGGCTGTAGCGACTACCCAGAATGCCACTTTATTGTGCAAGAAGAACAACCTGAAACAGAAGAAAAGTGGCTCTGCCCTGAGTGCAAAAAGCATCATTTAGTAGCAAGAAAAGGGCGAACAGGTAAGATTTTCTATGGCTGTGAAGGCTATCCCAAATGCCGATTTACCCTTGCAAGCCAGCCGATTGAAAAAGAGTGCCCTGCGTGTCATTTTTCATTAGCCGTGCTACGTAAAGGTAAAAAAGGTTACCTATGTGCGAACAAAGCGTGTCAGCATATTTTTGAAGAAAGAGAAACAGAACAAGCGGTGAAAAAAGATGAATAATTTGCAAAAAATCATTGAGAAATTTCAACAAAATGAAGTGATTGCCTATCCAACCGAAGCCGTATTTGGTTTAGGGTGCAATCCAAACAGCGAACAAGCGGTGCGAAAATTACTTGCTTTGAAAAAACGTGAAGAAAGAAAAGGGCTGATTTTAATCGCCCCAACGGTTGAACTACTTTTGCCTTATTTGGATGAAACTAAACTCAGCAATAACGAATGGCAACGTTTTGGTAAAATTAGCAGTCAAGCGATTACATGGATTATGCCTGCCAAACCGAATTTACCCCGTTTTCTCACAGGGCAGTTCAACTCTATAGCCATGCGACTTTGCCGCACCCCTGCGGTGGAAGCCTTATGCTTAGCAACGCAATCTGCGATTACCTCTACCAGTGCCAATATTTCAGGCTTACTACCTTGTCGCACAAGCGGTCAAGTTTACGCTCAATTTGGCAAGGATTTCCCTGTATTAGAAGCTGAAACTGAAGGGCGAATCAACCCTTCAGAAATTCGAGATATTTTCACCCAACAGGTTTTACGAGCAGGTTAAGCTTTTTCATATAAATGGGTAATCAACTGACCGTTTAAATATTCGCCAATATAAATCTGATTTATTGTCAAATTTTGAGCTTCAAGTTCGGCTTTAAGCCACTCTTCATCTCGGTTGATGATGTCTAAAATATCGTGGTCGAGTTGTCCATCAATAATCAGTGGGTAGCGTAAATCCTGATCGCCATATTGAATGATCGAAAGTTGCCCGTTTTGTTCTAATACGGCTCGTTTCACCGATGCGATTTCATAAATTCCAGCCGAACGTAATTTGAACATTAAATCGTGAGCTGAAATTCCGTTTTTCATACATTCTCCAGTTTGCACTTTGCCGTTGAGAATGACCCAAACAGGGCGACCATCGATGATGGATTTAACCAATCGGTTATGATTTTTAATGAAACGAAGGGTAAAAATCAGTAATGTCCATAAAATCAGCACTAGTGAGAATTGAAATATACCAATGTTGTCGTTATAAATGACAGCACCGATAATGCCACCTAGCACGTAGTTTTGTACTTGATCCATAGCAGAAGTTGGTGCAAGGTTGCCTTTTCCCATTAAATTAATTTGTAGCACTAAACCGATAATGCCTATTGCTAATTTGATTGCAAGAAATGTATAACCTTCCATTATTTTCCATCCTTATCAATAATATTGATATTGGGATTCACTAAATTTATTTCAGAGAGTGTGTAAGCTGTAAAATCGTTATTAAAATTAACCTGATAATATTTATCTTTAATATTTAAAATCATTCCATTTGTTAATTTCTGACTATTTAATAATACTTCTTCTGATTTTAAAT
>OBXT01000067.1_pt1 | contig 22230 bp, 20 predicted proteins | sample 1476621 | NCBI WGS metagenome assembly OBXT01 (sample SAMEA2580169, study PRJEB22360) | human gut metagenome | biome: human gut; feature: human-associated habitat; material: faeces | place: Denmark | collected 2008/2010
CTAATAGCTTGATTTAGCTAAATAAAAACCCTCATTTGAGAGGGTTTGATATGGTTCGAAATAAATATATGGTGCGACTAGCTGGACTCGAACCAGTGACCCCCACCATGTCAAGGTGGTGCTCTAACCAACTGAGCTATAGTCGCATGAATGCCATATATTCTATTGAAAAAGAGATTTGAATGCAAGCCTTTTCTGTTACAAGCGGTGCTTTTTAGAGCAAATCTTACATCCTGTTAGTTCTTAAATAGATCGCTTTATAGATCGTCAATTACCACATAGATTTTTGACACTGGGCCATGTACGCCAACAACTTTGATCAACTCAATATCTGCGGTCGCACTTGGACCAGAGATGATATTGATACAAGATGGCATACGTTCGCCTGCTTGTGCTTTTTCGTGCAGAATTTGGGCTAATTGTGCCACACGCGGTAATACTTTGCTTTTACGCACAACTACTATAGAAGTGGTTGGGAGCAAGCTAGTTGAGCGTCCGTTATCTTTGGTGGCAAATAACACAATACCGCCCGATTCCGCTAAACCATATTCGCCGTGGACAATACCGATGTTAGCTGCAGCGGATTTTTCGATATTCTCTTCATCTTTGCTAAAATTCCATACATAGCTGTCAAAGTTTGCTTTTACAGCATCAGTAATGCCAAGCTCTGCCAAGCGTACATCGTTATTTAACACTACACTACCACCGCCATATTTTTGGCAGACATTTAGCACCGCTTGTGCTACATCAGCTTCTTTGGTTTCCACTACATCAACCAACAATACTTTAGCAAAACTTATAAATTCGTTACACAACTCTTGTTGTGAAAGGTGCGTTAAGCGGGTTGTTGGGTGATCGTTTACTGGAGCTTCCATTTGATCTGGTACGAGTTTGCGTTCACGCCCCATTTTCGCCGCTAATTTATTTAAGAAATTCTCTCTGTTTTCTAGGTTCATTTTTATGTCCTTAGTTATAATGAAAATAGATGCAAAGTTTCTCTCTCCCATAAGGGGAGAGAGCTTGGGCATCTAATTACTTACGTTTCGCAAACCACTCGCGGAAGCTTTCGCCTTCAGGGGTTGGTAAATCACGTGCTTTTGTCCATTCACCTAATGCACCTGCTTGAATTGGGGCTTTACCATTGCGGATCAGTTTACCCATCAATTTGGCACCCACTTTCACACTGGCATTCCACACGGCTGGGTGTGAGTTAGCAAAGGTGAAACCTTTAATTTCAATTTGTTCAAGTTTCGGTGTGCGACCTTCTTCCACCAATTTCTCACGGTGTTTTAAGATAAGTTGTGCCAGTGGAATTTTTACAGGGCAAACGCTATTACACGCATTACAAAGCGAACAAGCATAAGGTAACTCTTTGAATTCATCGTAACCACCAAGTAACGGAGATATTACCGCTCCGATTGGTCCTGGATAGATTGACCCATAGCCGTGACCGCCGATTTGGCGATACGCAGGGCAAGTGTTCAAGCACGCACCACAACGGATACAACGCAAAACTTCTTCAAATTCGCTCTCTAAAATTTTTGAACGACCGTTATCAACAATCACTAAGTGAAAATCTTCAGGACCATCAACTTCGCCTTCTAAACGAGGGCCAGTTAACCAAGTATTATATGCTGTTAATTTTGCACCTACCGCACTACGGCAAAGCATGGTGATTAACACATCCACCTCTTTAAAAGTTGGAGCGATACGTTCCATCCCCATTACTGCGATGTGTGTTTTGGGTACCGTGGTAGCTAAACGTAAGTTACCTTCATTCGTTACTAAGCAGACAGAACCTGTTTCTGGCACAGCAAAGTTACAACCTGAAATCCCAATATCGGCTTCTAAAAAATCTTTGCGTAAGGTTTTACGCACAAAAGCGTTCATCTCTTCTGGTTGTTCACTGCCTTCATAACCTAAAACTTCATGCAATTCTTTGCGAATACGGTGGCGATCTTTGTGAATTGCAGGCACAACAATGTGAGAAGGTTTATCACCCACGATTTGTAGTAAATATTCGCCCAAGTCGGTTTCCACCACTTTGATGCCTTCTGCTTCTAAAACGTGGTTCATACCGATTTCTTCAGTCACCATTGATTTTGATTTCACAATGGTTTTCGCCTTTTTTTCTAATGCAACTTGGCGAATATAAGCGGTCGCTTCTTCTGCAGTTTCTGCAAAAAAGACTTTCCCACCATTTTGAGTCACTTTTTCGCTTAATTGGTAAAGGTATGCATCTAAGTTAGCTAAAACGTGGTTACGGAATTGTTTAGAAAGCTCTCGCCATTCTTCCCAGTTGCCTAATTCATCCACCATTTTTTGGCGGTTTGCACCGATAGTTTCTTGCGCTTTTACTACCGCTTTACGCATAATTTCATTATTAACTTGTTGTTCTACACGTTGTTTAAACGGCAAGTGACTGGTTTGTAAATGTGACATCTTACGCTTCTCCTTCTTCTTGCATTAGCACTTCTGCGATATGCATTACTTTTACGTTTTTACCTTCACGGCTTAAACGACCTGCAATGTTCATTAAGCAGCTGACATCTGCACCGACTAAATAGTCTGGCTCTACTTCTGAGATATTCACGACTTTTTCTGTTACCATTTCACCTGAAATCTCTGCCATTTTTACCGAGAATGTACCACCGAAACCACAGCAGGTTTGTTGGTTATGGATTGGTAAAAGTTCTAAGCCTTTTACGTTTTGAAGGAGCGTTAATGGCTCATTCACTACGCCTAATTTGCGGCTTAAACTGCAAGATGGATGATAAACGGCTTTGCCTGTTAAGCGTGCACCCACGTTGGTTTTGCCTAAAACATTCACAATAAAAGCGGTTAAATCGTGGAAACGATTTGCAACTTTTTCTGCACGTTTTGCCCATTCAGGTTCTCCAAAACGAGTGAAATATTCTGAGTAGTTTTTGATTGCATATACGCAAGAACCCGCAGGGGCTACAATTGGATAATCATTCACTTCAAAAGTTTCAACTAATTTTTTCATTCCGGCTACGGCATCTTTTGCATATCCGCTGTTAATTGCAGGTTGTCCACAACAGCCTTGTTTTTCAAGGAAAATCACGTTACAGCCTAGTTTTTCGAGCAATAACACACTGTTTTTCGCCACATTGCTTTTTATAATGTCTGCGATACAGGTTACATAAAAATTCACGTTCATTTGAATTCCCACCTAATAAATAAAAATAAGAAATAATCGTATTTAGAAAGCCATAAATGACAAAAGGAAGCAAATGCTTCCTTTTAGTGTTTTTCCTATAGCTTACGCCATAGGTTACGCATAAGTAAGCCCCTTTGGGACTTTCAAGCGGTTATGTTTTAAATTTCTTACATTCAGCAAGAGGTGCTGATTTATGCTTATCCTAGGGCGAAAGCCCTAGGAAATTATCTACACATTAAAGAATAATGGAATCACCGTTAAAGCAACGATTGCTGCAATAATACCGTAGATAAACATTGGTACTACAGTTTTCTTAATGATTGCACCCTCTTGGTTTTCGATACCTAATACAGAGTTTACTGCTACGATGTTGTTGATACACACCATATTACCCATTGCACCGCCTGCAGATTGTAATGCAAGAACAAGTGAAGAAGAGAGACCTGTAATTTCAGCTGTTGATAATTGTACACTACCGAATGTTAAGTTCGAAACGGTATTTGAACCTGAGAAGAATGCACCCACTGCACCTAAATATGATGCGAAGATTGTCCAATATTCCCCTGTTGCGTGAGCAAAGCTACGACCAATGATTTTCACCATTGACTCATCACCACCCACTAACATTAAGTTCACCATAATTAACGCACCGATTAGAGCGATGAATGGGTTACGAACTTGTTTTAAGCTGCTTGAGAAAATACCTTTCACATTGCTTGCAGACATTGAGAACACAGGAATTGCGATTAATACTGTGATTACAAATGGAATCAACGCTGGTACATAAAGCAATTTATAGCTTGCGTTCATACCTGTGCCGAAGATATTTTTCAGGCTGAAAATTAAACCTTCACTGATCTCAAAGTGACCTAATGAACCTAATTGCATACCGACCCATTCAGTTGCATTGTTCATCATTGCTTTGAATGGTAACTGTTTAACACGAGTTAAGATTAAGAAAACAATTAATAAACCTGTTGGTAACAATGCTTTTGCAACTTCTTTACCTGTTACGGCAGTGTTATCTAAAGTATTTTCTACTTTCGCTAAACCAATGCCTTTATTTGCTAAGAAGATTGATAAGAACATACCAATTGCACCACCTACTAATGATGGGAATTCGTAGTTTACTTGAGCAAGTAAAAAATAAGGTACTACGCAAGCTAATACGCTTAAGTAAATGAAAACGATATTTTGACGAATTTCTTTCCAAGTTACGATAAAACTTAACGCAATCACAGGAATGACAAATGCCGCAATCGAGTGAATAGTTGCTGTCATAGAACCAATCTCTAAGATTTTATCTTCTGGAAGGTTCAATGGACCGAAACCGAACCATGTTGGTGTACCTACTGCACCAAATGAAACTGGCACTGAGTTCATAATTAACGCAAGAATCGCCACACGAATTGGGTTAAACCCTAAACCAACTAAGATTGGTGCTGCGATGGCTGCTGGTGTACCGAAGCCACTTGCCCCTTCAATCATAAAAGCAAACGCCCAACCGATAATCATCAACTGTGCTACAGGGTTTGGGTTAATGTTACCTAACCATTTACGCAGTGTATTTGTTACGCCAGACACTTCCGAGAAGCGGTTAAAGAGAATCGCACCGAAAATAACCGTTACAGGCGTTAATACATCAACCACCGCTGATGCAATTTTTGCACTAATAATAGAAACATCAGTTGCAAAGAAGACCAAATGAATAATTAATACTACTGCTGCAATCCAAGGTAGAGCAACATAAGATGGAAGAGCATTACGTTTTACCATTAGGTAAATCAATAATACAATTGGGAAAATACTAAGAAATAGAGCCATAAGGTTCACCTACAAAAAAGAAATATTTTTTTCTGATAGCAATTGCTAGTCGGACTTGATTGTAAACAACTTATTAAATAAAGATAGGATAATGTTACAGTTTTGTGAATTAGATCACGCTTTTTAAGTTTAATTGGTTAAAAAATAGATGAAACATTTTCGAGATAATTCAAAAGAGGTAGGGATTTTTAGCCCAACTACCCAACTAAAGGCGTTTAGCGTGCTTTTTAGTATAGGTTATAAAATGAAAGTTATTCATAATAAAGAAAAGAAATTTTCAACTTGAATAAAGTGAAAGTTTGTTACAATTCTTATAACAGAGTTAAATAACAACAAAGGATTTTTTATGTCTCACCTTTTTCCTAATGCACAACCTCGCACTTCTGCACCATTTCGTTTTGATATTGTTGGCAGCTTCTTACGCCCTGAAGCATTAAAACATGCTCGTCATCAATGCAGTTGTGGCGATATTTCTTGTGCAGATTTAACTCAGGTGGAAGATCACGAGATTGCAAAATTAGTTGAACAACAAAAAGCAGTAGGTTTACACGCAATAAGCGATGGCGAATTTCGTCGTACATTCTGGCACTTAGATTTCTTGAGTGCCCTTGATGGTGTGGAAGAAGTAGATACAGAAAAATTCTCGGTACAATTTAAACATCACAATGTTCGCCCGAAAACATTGAAAATTGTGGATAAAATCGACTTTTCCGAAAGCCATCCATTTGTAGAGCATTTCCGTTCGTTACAAAAATTAGCGGGCGAAACCGAAGTGAAATTAACCATTCCTTCGCCATCAATGTTGCATTTAATTACTAACGTACGTGCAACGGATTATATGGCGATTCCACGTTATGAAAACAATAACCAACAATTGTTAGACGATATTGCCGATGCGTACATCAAAGCGATGAATATTTTCTACAAACTGGGCTGTCGCAATCTTCAATTAGACGATACCAGTTGGGGCGAATTCTGTGCGGAAGATAAACGAGAAGCCTACCAAGCACGTGGCTTTAACCTCGACCAAATCGCCAAAGATTACGTTTATATGGTCAATAAAATCATTGAGGCAAAACCTGCTGATCTTGCAATTACGATGCATATCTGTCGCGGTAACTTCCGCTCAACATGGTTCTCAGCAGGCGGTTATGAGCCTGTGGCGGAAACGTTGTTTGGTACTTGCCGTGTGGATGGTTTCTTCCTTGAATACGACAGCGATCGTTCGGGTGATTTTAAACCATTACGCTTTATTAAAGATCAGCAAGTGGTGCTTGGTTTAGTGACGTCAAAGAGTGGTGAATTAGAAAATCGTGATGAAATCATTGAACGCATCAAAGAAGCGACGCAATATGTGGACATCAACCAACTTTGCTTAAGCCCACAGTGTGGCTTTGCTTCAACCGAGGAAGGAAATATCTTGACCGAAGAACAACAATGGGCGAAACTTGCATTTATTCGAGATATTGCCCGCGATGTTTGGGGTGAGTAATCTTCATTTATTTTTAGGGCGGACATTAGTCCGCCGTTTTTATTATTTAATTGGCGGACTGAAGTCCTCCCTACGTTAATATGCAGCTAACCCTCCCTCCACTTAGTTTATATATCCACATTCCTTGGTGCGTACAAAAATGTCCTTACTGCGATTTTAATTCGCACGCTCAAAAAGGCATCATTCCTGAAGCCGAATATATCGAACACCTACTTGCAGATTTATCGCAAGATTTAACCGCTTACCGCGAGGCGATTAGTAATAGAAAAATCCACTCCATCTTTATTGGAGGCGGGACACCAAGTCTCTTTTCTGCAGAAGGAATTGGGCATCTATTGCTCAAAATTCAACAACAAATCCCATTTGAAGAGGGCTTAGAAATTACACTTGAAGCCAATCCAGGTACTGCAGAAGCAGAGCATTTTATCGGTTATGCAAAAGCAGGCGTAACCCGAATTTCAATGGGGATTCAGAGTTTTGAGCCTGAAAAATTGCTGAAATTAGGGCGAATTCACAACAGCCAAGAGGCAAAACAAGCGGTTAAATTTGCTCAAAATGCAGCAAACTTTGGCTTAAAGAGCTTTAATATTGACTTGATGCACGGCTTGCCAAACCAATCGGTAAAACAGGCATTGGAAGATTTAAAACAAGGCATTGCGTTAAACCCGCCACATCTTTCGTGGTATCAACTTACGATTGAGCCGAATACGATGTTCTACTACCACCAACCTATTTTGCCTGATGATGATGAGTTGTGGGATATTTTCGAACAAGGTCATCAACTGCTGACTGAAGCAGGCTACGAGCAGTATGAAACTTCCGCCTATGCGAAAAAAGGTTACCAATGTCGGCACAACTTGAACTACTGGCGTTTTGGCGATTATTTGGCAATTGGTTGCGGTGCTCATGGTAAAATTAGTTACCCAACGGGCGAAATCTACCGTTTTAGCAAAACCAAGCACCCGAAAGGTTATATGCGAGGCGAATACTGTTATTCGCAAGAGCAGATTGCTCCAGAAGATCGCCCATTCGAGTTCTTTATGAACCGATTCCGTTTGCTTGAGGCTGTACCTAAAGCGGAATTTGAGCAATACACGGGGTTGTCTGCTGATCTGGTTAAACCTAAAATGGATTGGGCATTAAGTCAAAATTACATTACCGAAACAGCAACTCACTGGCAAATTACTCAGCACGGTAAGTTATTCTTAAATGAACTGCTGGAGAAGTTTTTGGATTAATTGACAAAAAATTTAAGAAAATAACCGCTTGTGATAAGATACAAGCGGTTTATTTATGGCTAGATTTTGCAAGTTTCTGCTTAGCCCCCCTCTTTAGAAAAAAGGGGCAGGGGGAGATTTGATTGAGGTCTATTTATTTACGAGGTTGGATTTTATTCTGCCAAATCTCCCCTACCCCTCTTTACTAAAGAGGGGATTCATTTTAGGGGCTTATTATGGAACACTAAAAAATGAACACTCTACAAGCAGGCGATTTAGCGCCACAATTTACTCTTCTTAATCAAAACGAACAATCTGTTTCTCTTGCTCAATTTGCGGGCAAAAAAGTCCTTGTTTATTTTTATCCTAAAGCTCTTACTCCAGGTTGTACTACTCAGGCTTGCGGATTGCGTGATAGTCATACTGAGCTTTCTGAACTGAATGTAGAAGTGCTTGGTATTAGTCCCGATCTTCCGAAAAAATTGGCTCAATTTATTGAGAAAAAAGAGCTGAATTTTACTTTACTTTCCGATCCTGATCACCAAGTTGCCGAGGCTTTTGGCGTATGGGGTGAGAAAAAATTTATGGGCAAAATCTATGATGGTATCCACCGCATTAGCTTTTTAGTAAACGAACAAGGCGTGGTTGAAAAAGTGTTCGATAAATTCAAAACCAGCGAACACCACCAAATTGTGGTCGATTACCTAAAAGGAGCAAAATAATGGCACATAAAGCGATTTTTCTCGACCGCGACGGCACCATCAATATCGACCACGGTTATGTACATAAAATCGATGATTTTCAATTTATTGAAGGCGTAGGCAAAGCGTTAAAACAATTGCAAGATAAAGGCTATTTACTCGTGTTGGTTACAAATCAATCAGGTATTGCACGTGGTTATTTCAGCGAAGAGCAATTTACTCAACTTACTGAATGGATGGATTGGTCATTAGATGAAGATTATGGCGTGGTGCTAGATGGCATTTATTACTGTCCACATCACCCAGAGGGTAAAGGCGAATATCGTGAAGATTGCAATTGCCGTAAACCGAAAGCGGGAATGTTCTTACAGGCAATTAAAGATTTAAATATTGATCCTGAAAAATCTTATATGGTGGGAGATAAATTAGAAGATCTGCTCGCGGCTGAAAATGCAGGCGTAAAAATAAAAGTACTGGTGAAAACAGGCAAAGAGATCACCGAAGCAGGACGCGAAAAAGCCGATTTAGTGCTTGATAGTTTGGTGGATTTGGTCAGGTTTGTGAAATAACCACAAGCGGTAAGATTTACAAAATAATTTGCAGATCTTACCGCTTGTGTTTTGTTGCTTATTTATCTGCTATGTTATTTAACTTCAAGTAGAGATGTTTTATATAACGTTCTCAAAACTAGCAACAAAATAAATGACGGCATTCATCCAACTGTACTTTAGTTAAACTAAACACACCTAAGCCCCCCTGTTTAAATGCGATCCAATTAAATGGTACGGTGGGATATTGTGCGATTAAGTGAATCATACTATTGCCAACTTCACAAATTAACGTGCCATCTTCCGATAAATAATCAGAAGCCTCAGCTAAAATACGTTTAGTAATATCCAACCCATCTTCGCCTGAACCAAGTGCTAATTCTGGCTCAAAATGGAACTCTTCTGGCATATCATCTAAATCTTCCTGATCCACATAAGGAGGGTTGGTCACAATTAGATCGTATTTATCTTTCGGAATATCATTAAAAAGGTCTGAACTAATTGGGAACACACGATCTGATAATTGATAACGATCAATATTAAGCTGAGCCACATCTAACGCATCAAGCGATAAATCTACCGCATCAACCTCCGCTTCTGGGAACGTTTCTGCACAAGCAATTGCAATACAACCGCTACCAGTACAAAGATCTAGAATACGTTTAGGGTTATGGTTAATAAAGCCTGCAAATTGATCACGAATAAGTTCACCAATTGGTGAGCGAGGTACAATCACGCGTTCATCGACATAAAATTCTAAGCCACAGAACCACGCAGTGTTAGTTAAATAAGCGACCGGCTTACGCGTACCTAAACGAGCTTGAATAAGTTCAACTACACGCATTTTTTCTACATCGGCTAAGCGTGACGCATACATTGCTTCGGGCACATCTGCAGGCAAGCATAGTGCACTCAAAACAAGCTGCTGTGCTTCTTGCCAACCGTTCTCATAGCCGTGTCCGTAATAAAGATCAGAAGCATTAAAATAGCTATACGCCCAACGCATCATATCTTGAATGTTTTTTAAATCTTGCAATGCACTTGAAGCAGAAATCTCTTCAAGCAACTCTAAATTGTGTTGATACATACTATCCCCTTAAAAATAACGGGCATTATCCCTTTTTAGCTTGGATGTATCAACTTTTTTATTGTGCTAAAATAGCCCCAAACAAGGGGAAAATAATGACAGAGATAGATGATTTCGCACTATTCCGTGAGGCGATTAAAGGCACAAAAAAAATCAAGCAAGATACTTTTATTCCAAGCCAACCTCCACGTAAAAAAATCAATGAACTGCGTGAAATGCAAGAACAAAAAGATACCGAATTTTTCTTTTCGGATGAATATGAACCACTTTTGAAAGAAGAAAATGAAAAAGTTCGCTATTTGCGTGAAGATGTCGATCCTTATATTTTAAAACAGCTTCGCCGAGGTGATTTCCAACCAGAACTGTTCTTAGATCTGCATGGTTTAACCAAAGAAAAAGCGAAAAAAGAGTTAGCTGCTTTAATTTTAGCTTGCGAACGTGAACACGTTTATTGTGCGAGCATTATGACAGGGTTTGGTACTCGCACACTTAAAGATCAAATCCCTCGTTGGTTAGTCCAACACCCGAAAGTGTTAGCTTTGCATCAAGCACCAAAAGAGTGGGGTGGAGATGCGGCTATTCTGATTTTAGTGGAGCAACAAGAGAGTTTGGAACGTCGATTGTTTGAGCGCTAAGCGTTATCATTCCTACTTCGCATACCGCTTTTGTCTTTCTGCTAACCACTCTGATGCGGAAAGGGCGATTAAAGAAATTACAATCGCAATCGCACAAAGGCGGGCTGCAGCGAGTTCTCCGTCAGGCGTTTCGATAAAGGTGAAAAGAGCTGCTGGAATCGTTTGGGTTTGATTTGGAATGTTTGATACGAAAGTGATAGTCGCACCAAATTCTCCAAGCGAACGGGCAAAACCTAATACCGCCCCAGCGATAATGCCTGAAAATGAGAGTGGAAGATTAAGCGTAAAAAAGACTTTAAGTGGGCTTGCACCTAATGTTCTAGCTGCTTGTTCAAGTTTAGGATCAATTGCATCAAAGGCTTGTTTGATAGAACGCACCATCAGCGGAAAAGCCATTACCGCAGAGGCTAATACCGCACCTCGCCAAGAAAAACTGAAAGAAAAGCCGAACCACTCCCACAAATATTGCCCAATTGCACCACGCTTTGCCATTACAATAAGCAAGAGATAGCCAATCACTACAGGGGGTAAAACAAGCGGTAGATGCACAATGCCATTTAGCAATTGCTTGCCCCAGAATTGTTTGCGTGAAAGTATCCAAGCAATAAAAATGGCAACAGGTAGAGCAAAAAGAATCGCAATCGTGGCGACTTTAAGGCTTAAATAAATAGCATTGAGTTCGGGTTGAGAAAAGAAAAACATAGACAGTTTCGGTTGTTGCCGAGGGTATAAATACCCTCGGTTAGACATAATTCAACCTCATTGGGGTTGTAAGTTACAAATTATTGTACTGGATAAAAGCCAGCTTCTTTAAATTTCGCTTGAGCTGCAGGTGTTTTTAAGAAATCGAGGAATTTTTTCGCTTCCGCTTTATCACTTACTGTTGCAGCAGGATAAACCACTTCGCCATAACTTTCATTTGGAAACGTTGCCACGATTTTCACTTTAGTTGCAGAGACTTTTGCATCGGTAGCATAAACAATCCCTAATGGAGCCTCGTTGCGTTCTACATAAGATAACGCATCACGCACATTTTTTGCTCGAACTAACTTGCTTTCTAAGCCATCCCAGAGTTTGTAATATTCCAGTGCTTTTTTTGCATATTTGCCCGCAGGTACGTGTGATGGATCGCCTACCGATAAATACCCCCCTGCTAATTCCTTGTTAAAATCGACCGCTTGAATGCTTTTTGCTTGAATTTTACTTTCAATCGGTGCAATCAATACAAGGTCATTTTTCACTAAATTATGCACATTTTGGGTTTTTGCAGGTTGTTTTTCTTTAACGTAATCCATCCATTTTGTATCAGCTGAAATAAATACATCCGCTGGAGCGTCTTGTTCAATTTGTTTTGCAAGCACAGAAGAAGAGGCAAATGAGAATGTAACTTTATCTTGCGGATTGGCTTTTTCAAAATCTTTGTTGATTTCTTGAAGCACGTTGGTCATTGAGGCTGCAGCAAAAACAGTAATATCTTGTGCAAAGCTAGCGGCAGAGAAAAGAGAGAGAGCACTCACAAAGCAGAGTTTTTTGAATTTCATTTTGGGTTCCTTTTGAGATGAGCACGAGAGCAACAAGCGGTAGAATTTTTCCTAATTTTAGCAAAACTCTCGTGCAATCCGTGGCAAAGAAAATTAGGAACGTAATCCTACACCTTTCTCAATCAGTGAAAAGGCAAACCAGTATAACATAATACATAACGATCCCAATACCAAAAATGTGTAAAAAATGGGCATATCACTGATACCTAAAAAGCCATAACGGAAACCATTGATCATATATACAATGGGGTTGAACTTGGACACTGCTTGCCAGAAATCAGGCAGTAATGAGATCGAATAAAATACACCGCCCAAGTATGTAAGTGGTGTTAAAACGAAAGTGGGGATTAAACCTACATCGTCAAATGTTTTCGCATACACCGCATTAATTAATCCACCTAGTGCGAAACTAATCGTTGTCAGTAAAAGCGTTGAAAAAATCATCATCCAAGAGTGGATATCAAAGGTGATAAACAACAAAGCAACCAGCATTACCAAAATGCCAGCTAGCCCACCGCGAACAACACTGCCTACGACATAACCCCAAATAATGTTATGCGTTGAAAGAGGGGAAATGAGCATCTCTTCAGAAGTTTTGGTAAATTTGCTCAAGAAAAATGATGAGGCGGAATTGACATAAGAGGCTGTGATTGCGGTCATCATCACAAGTCCAGGGGCAATAAACTGCATATAGCTTACCCCGTGCATATCACCAATACGTCCACCAATTAATTGCCCGAAAATCAAGAAATAGAGCGTGGTAGTAATAACCGGTGGTACGAGTGTCTGTCTCCAAATGCGAATAACGCGTTTGCTCTCTTTAGTTGCGAGCGTAAAAAATCCAGTTAAATTCATATTAATTAGCCATTTTGAGGAAAAGTTCTTCCAAGCGGTTCGATTTATTTCGCATACTTAACACTTCCACATTTTGTGCAGTCAATTGCGTAAATAAGTTGGTTAAGCCTTGAGCACGCTGTACTTCCACTTCTAACGTGTTTTCATCCAATAATTTATGCGGATAATGCTCAATCAAAAGCGGCCTGTTTTGAGGCATATTTTGCAAATCCAGCATGAAAATTTCGGTCTCCAATTTTGCCAGTAAAGACTTCATTGATGTATTTTCAATCAATTTTCCGTGCTGAATAATGCCTATATTTCGGCATAGGTTTTCCGCTTCTTCAAGATAGTGCGTGGTAAGAATAATAGTAGTGCCTTGTTGATTGAGTTCCCGCAAAAAATCCCACAGCGAACGACGAAGCTCAATATCCACGCCCGCAGTAGGTTCATCTAAAATCAGCAATTTTGGGTTATGCATTAAAGCCCGAGCAATCATTACCCGACGTTTCATCCCACCCGACAATTCGCGAGTTAAATGCGTACGTTTTTCCCATAAATCCAATTTTTTCAGCCACATTTCTGCACGCACTTTGGCTTCTTTTAATGGAATGCCATAAAATCCCGCTTGCTGCGTGAGCACATCCAGCACTTTCTCAAATTGATTAAAATTGAACTCTTGCGGCACTAAGCCGATTTGCTGTTTGAGCTGTGTTTTTTGGGTATCTAAATCATAACCGAAGACTTTTACCGAACCACTGGTTTTATTCACGAGTGAACTAATAATGCCAATGGTCGTTGATTTGCCCGCCCCGTTATGCCCAAGCAAGGCATAAAAATCGCCCTGCTCGACGGTAAGATCAATGCCCTTTACCGCTTGAACTCCCGTAGCATAGGTTTTGATAAGATTTTTAATTTCTAATGCATGCATAGTTTTTTATATGTATATATCTAGGGCTACACACCCTAGGTTAATGATAAAAGTGCACCTTACAGGACACAAATTCCTCGATAGCACAAGCGTACTTTATGCGTAACCTAGAACGGAAGCCCTAGGCTTTCGCTACCGCCCTAATCGTTGATTCATCCAGCTCGGCATCAAACGCTTCGCGTAATAATTTCAACTTAACATCATTCAGCAAGGCATTTCTTGCTTCTTGGGTTAATCCCTCAAAAATAGCACGGCGAATTTCAAGCGGGGTTTTACGTTTGGGATTATCAGCAATAGTGAGTTGATAAGTAAGCCCTTTTCCCGACAACGCATCAGCTAAACTTTGGCGTGCTTCTGGACTATCTAAATGTGCCATATTCGGTTTTAGCACTAAATGAAGCTCATGATCTTGCTTTTCTGCCAAGTAGCTATTTAATGCAATCTGGCGAGTCAATCCGCCTAATTTAAGCTCATTAACCAATGCCGCCCATTCATCTTGTTGGCAAGCTAACTCAATGGTTTTCGCTACTAATTCGGGGGTGCGTTCTTGTAAAATAGCTTGCTTAATATCGGAGGGTTTTGCTGTTTCTTCTTGATTTTCTAATTCGGGGTTGAGCCAAGTCCAGCGATACTCTTCGTCATTGGTAACGACCGTTTGCTTCGGTTGTTTTTCGTGCTCAAGTTCGGCTTTTTCGGTTTCCGCCAAATACATAAACCGCTCTTGCAAATTCATTTTTTTGGCAGGAGCATGGTTTGGCATTGAAGGCATTACGGCATTATTCGGCTTTTTTTTTTCGGTTTGTGCTAGCTGATCTTGTGTCTGTTGTAGCTGTTTTCTCGCTTGCATTGCCGCTAATGCAGGTGACATCGTAGGCACAGAGACAGGAGGCGTTTGAACTTGAGGAGCTACAGCTGGAGTGTAAACGGTTGGGTTTTCTTGCGGTTTTGCAAATTGTGGTGAATTTTCTACCACCTGTGCTGTTGACTGAGCCACTTTTTCACTTGGTACTAAGCGTGCTTTAAGCTGAGCGATATTTTGCTCAGGTGATACTGAAGGCCGGCTTGCAGGGGGTATGTTTACTGTTTGGGTTTGCACCTGCACACGGTTAATCTCTTCCACACGTTTTGGGTGGAAGGCTAATGCACGTAAGAAAGTCATTTCCACACCTGCACGAGGTTCTGGTGAGAATGGTAACTCTTTTTTGCCCATCAACATCATTTGATAGAAAAACTGCACATCTTCAGGGGCAATCTGTTTTGCTAGCAAATGCAATGGCGTTTCGTCAGTTTCAGGCGATTTAACCAATTGCAATAGAGCGATTTTATGCAAGGTCTCTGCTACATCACTTAATAATTGCGACCAATCGACGCCTTTTTCCGCTACTTGTTGAATGATAGAAAGTATTTTTTCACCGTTGGCTTGTGAAAGTGCCATCACCAATTCAAGCGGTTGATGATCGTCAATCAAACCGAGCATTTGGCTGACTGCTTCAAGCGTAATATTGGCATTGCTGACTGCAATCGCTTGGTCTGTTAAACTTAAAGAGTCACGAATACTGCCTTGAGCAGCTTTGGCTAATTTCTCAATGGCAGGCAGTTCGTAAGGGATGTTTTCTTGTTTTAAAATAAACTCAAGATGATCAGCGATTTGATGCTGATCTAATGCACGCAAATGGAATTGCATACAACGCGATAAGATCGTAATCGGCAATTTTTGCGGATCTGTCGTCGCTAACAAGAATTTGACATATTCAGGCGGTTCTTCCAACGTTTTCAATAATGCGTTGAAACTATGACGAGAAAGCATATGCACTTCGTCAATCAAATAAACCTTAAACCGCCCAACGGTTGGCTTATATTGCACGTTATCAAGTAGTTCACGGGTGTCTTCCACTTTGGTGCGAGAGGCTGCATCGATCTCAATTAAGTCAATAAAACGCCCTTCTTCAATCGCTTTACAGTTCGCACACTCGCCACAAGGTGTTGCACTAATGCCCGTTTCGCAGTTTAATCCTTTCGCAAAAAGACGCGCAATTGAGGTTTTACCCACCCCGCGTGTGCCAGAGAAAAGATAAGCGTGGTGCAGGCGATTTTCACGTAATCCGTTTTCTAATGCGGATAAAACGTGTTGTTGCCCCACCACTTCGGAAAAACGTTGCGGACGCCATTTGCGTGCTAAAACTTGATAACTCATTGATAATAATGACTCGATTAGTGTCCTTCGAAATTCACTAAAGTGAATGATTTAATCCCTTCTTGCTCAAGTCGTTCACGACCGCCCAATTCTGGTAAGCAGATCACAAAAGCGGCGTGTTCGACTTTACCGCCTAATTTACGGATAAGTTTTGCGGTTGCATCAATTGTACCGCCTGTTGCTAATAAATCGTCAATCACCAAAACATTGTCGTTTGCATTCACAGAATCAGTGTGGATTTCAAGTGTATCTTCGCCATATTCTAATTGGTACGATTGTGAAATCACTTCACGTGGTAATTTTTTAGGCTTTCGAACTAAAACGAAAGGCACGCCTAAAGCTAAAGCCACAGGAGCACCAAAGATAAAACCACGTGATTCTGTACCAACAATTTTGGTAATCCCTTTATCTTTAAATTCTTCTACAATCGCATCAATGCTTGCTTTGAAGGCTTCTGGCACTTCAAGTAATGAAGTAATATCGCGGAAAATAATGCCCGCTTTTGGATAATCAGGAATAGATTTGATAGAAGATTTGATTAAATCTAATTGGCTCATTTTTTGACCTTTTATAAATAACAAAATAACCTGAAGAATTTAGACAAAAATAGATGAAATTACAAGGAAAATTGCAATAAAGAAGCAAAAAATAACCGCTTGTAAAAATTATTCATTATAAGCGGTTGTTTTTTCAACATAATTTGCAAATTGCTATTACAAACACTTCGCTGGTTTTGGCAAGCCCGCAAACTTTGTTGCTTGCTTAGCAGGCCCGTCGGGAAATAAACGTTGTAAATAACGACTACTCCCCTTCTCTTCGCCAAATTTTTGCGACATTGCTTTAACTAGCATTCGAATTGCTGGAGAGGTTTTATATTCTTGATAAAACTCTCGCACCAGCTGAATAATTTCCCAATGCTCAGGCGTGAGCGTAATGCCATCACGCTCTGCCATCAATGTTGCAAATGTTTCTGACCAATCATCAAGGTTTAACAAATAACCATCATTATCTACTTGATAAAATGTGCCATTCAGCTCAATTTGTGCCATTAGTCATCATTTCCTAATACGCCAAAAATTTGTAAGAAACTCACAAAAAGGTTGTAAAGTGAAACGTAAAGATCAACGGTTGCACGAATATAGTTGGTTTCGCCACCTTGAATAATATTGCTGGTTGTCAGCAAAATCGCACCGCTTGAGAAAATTACAAATAAGCCACTTAATGCAAGGCTTAATGCGGGCATTGCTAAGAAAATATTTGCGATAACGCCCACTAAAACAACCACGAAAAGTGCTATCATCATCCCATTTAAGAATGACATATCTTTTTTGGTGGTTAATACGTAAGCTGAACAAGCAAAGAAAACTAATGCGGTAGCACCTAATGCTAATACAACTGCATCACCTAAGCCTGCACCAACATAGCGGTTAAGAATTGGGCCTAAGGTATAGCCTAAAAAGCCAGTTAAGGCGAATACGCTCACTAGACCTGTGGCACTATTTGCCGTTGCATTAGTTAAAAAAAGTAAGCCGTAAAAGCCTACTAATAACCCCCACCAAGGTAATGCGGGTGCGTTTGTGCTCATTGCAACAAAGGCAACAACAGAAGAAAAGACAAGTGTCATTCCCAATAATAAGTAAGTGTTACGAAGCACTTTGTGGGTGCTAATCAGTGATTCGCCACGTGCGTAGCTATGTTCTAAACGGTTTTCCATAAGTTCTCCTTCAACTTGTTTGAAAAACGAAATATTTTCTCTTATCTATGGGCAAAGAACCATAAACTAAATGCAAATTATCTATAAATTATACGAAAGTCAATCGAAATCTACAGTGAAAATATGATACACTTTCGCTAATAAATTTTCCCAACCTGCAAACATAATGAAATTAAACTTTCCAACCTATCTAACCCTTTTCCGTTTGGCTTTAATTCCACTTTTTGTAGTCGTTTTTTATTTGCCAATCACATATTCCCCCGAAATCACAACATTCATCTTTTTTATTGCATCCATTACCGACTGGTTTGATGGCTATTTGGCAAGAAAATGGAATCAAACCACTCCACTTGGTGCATTTTTAGATCCTGTTGCGGATAAAGTTTTAGTCGCAGTTGCCTTTGTTTGCGTGGTGGAATATTACCACACTTGGTGGATTACCATTCCTATCTGCATTATGATTGCCCGTGAAATTATTATTTCTGCTTTGCGTGAATGGATGGCTGAACTGGGTAAACGCACTAGCGTTGCTGTTTCTATTTGGGGAAAAATTAAAACCACTGCACAGATGCTTGCTTTAGGTGGAATGCTCTGGCGACAAAGCGATTTAATGGAAACGCTTGCGTTTATTCTACTTTATATTGCAGCTGCATTAACAATTTGGTCAATGTTGCAATATTTGAAAGCGTCTAAGGGAAGTTTGTTGAAATCATAATTTTTTATTCTTTGAGAACAGAAAAAAATGACTATCTTCTACTGATTCAGATAGTCATTATTCTTACTTTTACTTAAGCTGAAAGCTCATCCGCAATCTCTTCCGCTTGCTTTAACACATACTCCACCGCACCTTCTGCCTGATCAGGCGGATATTTATATTTTTGTAAGGCACGTCGAACGAGTAATCGAATTCTTGCCCGTACTGCTTCTTTGTGTTGCCAATCAATACTGACTGAGCGGCGTAAAATATCGGTAATCTCTTTTGCTAGTTTAGAAAGCACTTCATCGTTCATCAATTCTTTGGCGCTCTCATTTTGAGAAAGTGCATCGTAAAACGCTAATTCTGCCGTGCTTAAACCGAGTTTTTCGCCTCGCGATAAGCGTTCGGAGAAATCCCGCCCCATCTGCACAAGTGCATCAAGAATTTCCACCACGCTCAAATTGTGATTGTGATATTGCGTGAGGGCTTCTTGCAAACGTTGCTCAAAATCTTTTTGTGCGGTGAGGTTTCTGCTGGCTTTGGCTTTAATTTCCTGCTTCAAATAACGCTCCATCGCCAACACCCACAGGCTTTTGGTCTCGCTGTTTTTGATCGCTTGCAAAAATTCGTCGGAAAGCAAATTAATCTGCGTTTGTTCTTTGCCCAACAAATCAAATAAATCAATGCTACCTTCAGATACAATACTTTGATTGATTAATGCTTTAAGCTGAATTAAGCGTTCCGTTGTCCCTTTTCCGTTTTGTTCACGTTTGGCAAGCACAGCACGCACCGCATCATAAAAAGCCACTTCTTGACTATATGGTTCGATTTCAGGTAATGCCCCACATAAAGCGTAACCTTTTTTCAAGCTTCCTGCCGTTTTCAAAAAGGCTTTTTTACGTGGCTCAATATCGTCTGCATTGTGCCAATGTTGATCGTGCGCTTTGCCTTCGTTTGGTAATTGATCCAGCGTAGCAATATGGTTTGCTGCTGTCGCTATAGCTTTTAGCAACAATGCAGGTTCTTGTTCAGAAATTACCATCTGAACATCAAATGCTTCGCCTTCAATTGGTGTCGCAAACAAAGTTCGGATAAATTCAAGCTGTTCTTTCATTTTAAAGAACACGCTTTGCACATCTTCCGCTAATTGACCTTTGCCAGTAGAGTTGGTGTATTGCTGTGTGGCTGCTCGTAATTCTTCTGCCAAACCAACATAATCCACGATTAGCCCACCGTTTTCGCGACTTTTGTTAGCGAATACACGATTTACTCGTGCGATGGCTTGCATTAGGTTATGCCCCTTCATTGGCTTATCAAGATACATAGTGTTACAGCACGGTGCGTCAAAGCCTGTCAACCACATATCACGCACAATCACCACTTTCAGCGGATCGGTAGGATCTTTGAAACGGCGTTCTAATGTTTGCTTTTCCTGCTTACTGTAAATATGTTTTTGCATTTCAGGCGTATCGCTTGCCGAACCTGTCATCACAATTTTAATCGCACCCTCATTGATATTATCCGAATGCCATTCAGGGTGCAGAGCGATGATCTGATTATACAAATCCACGCAAATTTGACGGCTGGAAACGACTATCATCGCCTTGCCGTCTTGTTGCTGATTGCGTTTTGCAAAATGTTGCACAAAATCGACCGCTAAATCGTGCAATCGTGCTTCTGAGCCGAGTAATTTTTCTCGCAAGCGTAATTTCGGGTTTTCTTCGCCTTCCAGCAGTTCATCAATTTCTGCAAATAATTCATCGTGATTAGCATTCTCCGCTAGCTTGATTTGGCGAGCTTCGTAAATAATCGGCACGGTTGCACCGTCTTCCACCGCATCTTGCAAATCGTAAATAGATACATACTGACCGAAAACATCTTGTGTATCGCGATCTTCAAGGCTAATTGGCGTACCCGTAAAACCAATAAACGAAGCATTTGGCAACGCATCACGCAAATGACGGGCGTAACCCGCCTGAAACTTGCCGTTATGCAGCTTTTGGGTAAAACCGTATTGACTGCGGTGTGCTTCATCGCTAATCACGATAATATTGCTGCGTTCATTTAAGACAGGGAAGCGGCTTTCTTCCTCGTTTAAGGCGAATTTTTGAATGGTAGTAAAAAACACGCCTCCCACTTCATTTTGTGCGAGCAGTTGGCGTAGTTGTTCTCGGTCTTCTACTTGTTGCGGTGTTTGTTTGATTAAATCTTTGCCAGAAGAAAAGGTTTGGAACAACTGACCGTCCAAATCATTGCGATCGGTGACGACTAAAATCGTCGGGTTTTTCAATTCAGGTTGGGAGAGCAATTTGCCTGCATAAAACAGCATTGAAATGGATTTGCCCGAACCCTGCGTATGCCACATCACGCCAATGCGTTTATCGCCTTGCTCGCTCGTAGCAAAAATCGTGGATTCTACCGCTTCATTTACGCCGTAATACTGATGATACGCCGCGATTTTCTTGATTAACGCTCCGTTAGAACCGCGTTCAAACAGCACAAAATAACGTACATAATCCAGCAGTTTTTGCGGTGTCATCAAGCCGTTTAACAGATTTTGCAATTCATCGCCAAAATCCAACCGCTTACTTTTTGCCTTTTCGTCCACGACTTTCCACGGCGTAAAGCGTTGGAAATCTGCCGAAAGCGAACCCAAACGGGCGGCAATGCCGTCTGAAATAATCAGAGCTTGGTTGTAAACAAACAGCTCGGCAATTTCATCTTTATAAGTCAAAAACTGATTAAACGCTTGTAACAAATCCGCCGATTCACGCAACGGATTTTTGAGTTCAAATACCACTAACGGCAGACCATTGACAAAACCGATAATGTCAGGAATTCGTTTGCCCCCTTTACGGCTACGGATTTCCAATTGATTGACGGCGACAAAACGGTTGTTTTCCCAATGCTCGAAATCTACCAAGCGTGCCATCTCGATTTTCTGCTCATTTTGTCCGTGGTTATTGGGAGCCTGATATTCAACTCGTACACCATCACGCAACAGCTTATAAAACGCCTGATTACGCACCACCAAGTCGCCAATATCACTTTTTGTCGCGGATTTCACCACAGAATCCACCGCACTTTCAGGCAGCTGCGGGTTGAGTTTACGCACCGCCTCACGCAGTTGTTCAATAAAGATTACACCGCCCAAATCGCCACGAGCAAACTCGCCTTCATGAACAGGCAAGTCTTTACCGTAGCGATATTCCCAACCGAGGGATTGCAGGCGTTGAAGGGTAAGTTGTTCGATGTCGTTTTCGTTGAGCATTTTATGATTCTCCATCATTTAATAATTCCAATAAGGCTTCAATACTTTCATTATGATCACCGTTATACCATATTGGGAAAATATTAGATTTTGCTAATTCTTCTTTTCTTTCAATTCTATTCACATCGTCCTTTTCAGGATCTGAAAATAAAAAAGCATAATGTCTAGGTAGATTTTCACTGCCTTTTTCTTGAACAACTTCGGCTAGAGCGTTAATTAAGCGATCAATAGTTAAACTACAACCTATAAATAATAGAGAACTTGAAAATAAGCTTTCTACACAATTTTTCAATTTACTAGTTTGGTCATTGTAGTGTTTATCGTAGTCATTTTTTGTCAGTATTCTATTTTGTGGTTTATCAA
>OBXT01000068.1_pt1 | contig 22206 bp, 19 predicted proteins | sample 1476621 | NCBI WGS metagenome assembly OBXT01 (sample SAMEA2580169, study PRJEB22360) | human gut metagenome | biome: human gut; feature: human-associated habitat; material: faeces | place: Denmark | collected 2008/2010
TGAAGAATGTGTATAATAATTTCTTTCAGTTCAGGCATAAAAAAGATAGCAAATATAAGAATATTATTTCTACCTTTCTCTATATAAGATCACTATCTGACTCAATGTTTTCGAGAATGTGTTATCGAGATCTAGATGGCGTTGGGTGGCATTCTAATTTAAATAATAAAGATGCAATTCTTTATAGCGGTGATGGTTATTTAAAAACAAAAAAGCAAATTGATAATTTTGAGGAAAGTTTAGGTAAAGATCGAATAGCTAAAATCGCTTGTTTACAAGTTCCTCATCATGGTTCGCATTCAAATTGGAAATTGAGCTTGTCTGCTAGTTATCAACCTAAAATAAGTATATTTAATGCCGATCCTTATGCTAGATACCATCACCCACATCTTCTAGTTTGGTTAGATTTTGCAAAATATAAACCTATTTTGGTCAATACCAAAAATCATCTTACGATTACATTAAGTTAATTAAAGGAAATTAAAATGAAACTCACAAAAACACTTTTCACTACCGCACTTTTAGGTGCTTCTGTATTTTCTTTTCACTCCACCGCTTGGGCGGATACGCCGGAACAGCAATTCCAACAAGGTCTCGAAGCTACAAAAAGGGGCGATTATCAAATCGCCTTTAAACTTTGGTTACCTCTGGCGGAGCAAGGAAATGCAACTACTCAATTTAATGTGGGCTTGATGTATGCTGAGGGACAAGGCGTAAAACAAGATGATGTTGAAGCGATAAAATGGTTTCGCAAAGCAGCAGAGCAGGGACTTGCACAGGCTCAATATAGTTTGGGCTTGATGTATGCTGAGGGACGAGGCGTCAAACAAGATGATGTTGAAGCGGTAAAATGGTATCGCCAAGCCGCGGAGCAGGGAGATGCAGATGCTCAATTTAATTTGGGCGTGATGTATGCTAAGGGACGAGGTGTTAAACAAGATTATTTTGAAGCGGTAAAATGGTATCGCCAAGCCGCGGAGCAGGGAGAGGTAAAGGCTCAATATAGTTTGGGCTTGATGTATACTGAGGGACAAGGCGTCAAACAAGATGATGTTGAAGCGGTAAAATGGTATCGCCAAGCGGCGGAACAGGGGGATGCAAAGGCTCAATTTAATTTGGGCGTGATGTATGCTAAGGGACAAGGCGTAAGACAAGATAAAGGGCAAGCCAAAGAATGGTTTGGCAAGGCTTGTGATAATGGTTATCAAGATGGTTGCGAAAATTATGGCAAGCTAAATAGAGGGGAACGCTAATGCCAACTTTACAATGCGAATTTTGGAATGTAGGGTAAGGGTTATTTTCAAGTGGGCGTATTCAAATGGGAGATGCCCTAGTTTTTTCATTCGGTTTATGATTGCAAATTCTCCATCATGGTTCAACGCCAATGTTAGTGAATAAAAATAAAAGATTATCCATTCATTCAATTTAATAGGAAAACAAATGAAACTCACAAAAACACTTTTAACCTCCGCACTTTTAGGTGCTTCTCTCTTTTCTTTTCACTCCACCGCTTGGGCGGATACGCCGGAACAGCAATTCCAACAAGGTCTTGAAGCTACAGAAAGGGGCGATTATCAAACCGCCTTTAAACTTTGGTTACCTCTGGCAGAGCAGGGAGATGCAAAGGCTCAATTTAATTTGGGCTTGATGTATGATAAGGGGCAGGGCGTAAAACAAGATGATGTTGAAGCGGTGAAATGGTATCGCAAAGCCGCGGAGCAAAGACTTGCACAGGCTCAATTAAATTTGGGTAATATGTATCGAACCGGAGAAGGCGTCAAACAAGATGATGTTGAAGCGGTGAAATGGTATCGCCAAGCCGCGGAGCAAGGACTTGCACTGGCTCAATTAAATTTGGGTGTGATGTATAATAAGGGGCAAGGCGTAAAACAAGATTATTTTGAAGCGGTAAAATGGTATAAAAAATCTGCTGAACAAGGTGTGGCTTTAGCACAGTATGAGTTGGCTGGTATGTATATTACAGGCTGGGGAGTAAAACAAGATTTTGCGGAAGCTTTTAAATGGTTAGAAAAAGCAGCGAATCAAGAAAATGTTGAAGCTCAATATCAATTGGGTTTAATGTATCATAATGGTTTTGGGGTTAAACAAAATGATGCTCAATCTATAAAATGGTTTAAGAAAGCAGGAGAGAGCGGGCATTTAGCTGCACAAAAACAGTTAGGTGCTATCTATTTTTCTGGAGACATTGTTAAGAAAGATGAGAAAGAGGGGGTGAAATGGTATCAAAAAGCAGCAGAGCAAAATGATGGCGATGCTCAAATGATTCTTGGGTATTCTTATGCAGGTGGTCTTGGTGTAAAACAAAATCTTGCTATAGCTAAAAAATGGTTTGGTATGGCTTGTGATAATAAAATCCAAGAAGGTTGTGATACGTATCGTGAATTAAATCAGGGAGCAAAATAATGAAGAAAAAATTAACCTTAGCCGTTTTATTATTGGCAGCGATTGGTGGCGGAGCAGTGTATTTTACCCAATATTACCCAGAGCAGGCAGAAATTCGGAAGTTAGAACGTTTATTAGAGCGTAGACAGCATTATAAAGATCAAAAAGCGAGTAGTGAATTAAGCCAATTCCCTGCTGAGCGTTTGCGTGTGTTAGCAGAAAAAGGTTATCCAGCTGCACAATTTCAGTTAGCTGAAATCTATAAAAGTAATGATCAAGAAGAATTTGCTAAAAAATGGTATGAGAAAGCGGCTGCACAAAATTATGCTGAGGCTTATTATCAATTATCTTATTTAGATGAGCAAAGAGAAGATGAATATCGTGAAAAAGCTGTTCAATTAGGAAGTTATTATGCGAAAGAGCTCCAGGCATCCATCTTGTATGGTAAAGGAGATAAGTTAAGTGCAATGATGTTATTCACCCAAAATGCTGAAGCAGGATTTCCAAACTCTCAAGCAAATTTAGGAGGTGCTTATTTTTATGGTGATGGTGTGCAACAAGATTGGCAGAAAGCATTTTATTGGTATAGTGAAGCTTACAAAAATATCAAAATAAATAACACATTTGATGTGCTAGTTACAGTATTTGGAGGTGGAGGGCTTGATATTTACCAAAATTTAGCTACGCTTTATTTATTAGGTTTGGGTACGCCAAAGAATGAAAAAATGGTTGAAGAATTGTTGGATAGATGTAAGGGAAAATTGACTTGCAAAGATAAAAAAATTACGGATATTACCGATTTAAAATTGAATGTTCTTAGTCGTGATGATTTACCAAAACAGCCCGATCTTCAAGAAAAAATTGAAGCAATTAAAGAAGAGTTGGTATTAAGTAAAGATCCGAAAGTGTTAATCAAGCTAGGCGAGTTGGAAAAAGATAAAGCTAAAGCAAAAACATATTTTGGTGATGCCTGCGATTTACGCAGCCAAGAAGGGTGTGATAAATATCGAGAGTTAAACGAAAAAGAACAAGAGAAATAATTGCCCAAGCGGTCAAATTTTTCCCACTATTTGCAAAACGTGAGAAGAAATTGACCGCTTGTTTTTCCTTAAAAAGAAGCGTAAACTTCCTCCAATTTTTAGTCGGGGTGCCGAAAGGCTGAGATGATACCCGTGAACCTGAAACAGTTAGCACTGACGTAGGAAACTAATATGCCAAGTCTATTCTTATCAATCACGATCTTATCGTTCTTATCTTCCCCGATTTCCATCACTACTTTCACCCACTAGCTTGTGGGCGTTTGTGTTTGTTACACGCACAGAATAGGGAAATTGTCATGAAATCCATCTATCTATCCAAAATCCGTGAGCAGAATCCGCTCATTCATAACATCACCAACATTGTGGCAGCGAATTTTAGTGCCAATGGTTTGTTGGCATTGGGGGCTTCGCCATTGATGTCGGCGAATGTCGAAGAAATGCAGGAAGTACCGAAAATCAGTCAAGCGTTGGTTATTAATATCGGCACGCTGATTGGCAAGGAGCGAGAGGCGATGTTATTAGCGGGCAAAACCGCGAATGCGGTTGGGATTCCTGTGGTGTTAGATCCTGTGGGTGTAGGGGCGACCAGTTATCGCCGTGAGACCATTCGTGAGCTTTTAGCCGAGGTAAAATTTGCCCTGATTCGTGGCAATGCGGGCGAATTGGCTGCGATTGCAGGTGAGGCGTGGCAGGCAAAAGGTGTAGATGCAGGTCAGGGCGAAGTGGATTTAAAAGCCGTTGCCGAGAAAGTGGCTCAACGGTATGGCTGTACAGTGTTGATTAGTGGGGCAGTGGATATTGTCAGCGATGGCACACAAACTGCGACCATTCACAACGGCACGCCATTGTTCCCGAAAGTCACGGCTTCGGGTTGTCTGTTGAGTGCCGTGTGTGCGGCTTTTTTAGCGGTTGATTCTGGCAATCATTTTGCTGCTACCTTTGAGGCGAGCGTGGCTTATGCAGTAGCGGGTGAATTAGCTGCTGAAGGTTTGACAACCGAAGTAGGGCAGTTCCAAGTCCGTTTGTTGGACGAACTTGCAGCCCTTTCCCCTGAAACTATTGGACAAAGAGGACGCATCAATGAGTAACGTGAAACAAGTTTTAACTATCGCAGGGTCAGACAGTGGCGGTGGGGCAGGCATTCAGGCGGATCTCAAAACCTTCCAAATGCGGGGGGTGTTTGGTACATCAGCAATCACGGCAGTTACGGCACAAAATACCCTTGGTGTGTTTGATATTCACACGATTCCGCTGCCAACCATTACCGCCCAGCTGCAAGCGGTCAAAAATGACTTCCAAATTGCAAGTTGCAAAATCGGTATGTTGGGCAATGCAGAAATTATTGAATGCGTGGCAGATTTTCTTGCTGATAAGCCTTTCGGCACGCTGGTACTAGACCCTGTGATGATCGCCAAAGGTGGTGCACCGTTATTGCAACAGCAAGCGGTGAGTGCGTTAAGCCAAAAATTGCTGCCGTTAGCGGACGTGATTACACCAAATATTCCCGAAGCGGAAGCGTTAACGGGGATTGCGATTGTGGACGACATCAGTATTCAACAAGCCGCAAAAGCGTTGCAAAAACAGGGGGCGAAGAATGTGATTATTAAGGGCGGACATTCGCTCAATTCGCAAAGTGAGCTGTGCCAAGATTGGATCCTTTTACAAAACGGCGAATATTTCGCTTTGCAAAGCCCCCGTTTCAACACGCCGCATACACACGGTACGGGCTGTACCTTTTCAGCCTGTTTAACCGCAGAGTTGGCGAAAGGTGAGCCGTTGCAAAGTGCGGTGAAAACGGCGAAAGATTTTATTACCGCTGCCATTTCGCACCCGTTGAATATTGGGCAAGGACACGGGCCGACAAATCATTGGGCTTACAGTCGCCTTTAAGGATTGAAAGATGAAAAATATTCAAAAAATCTTACCGCTTTACTTTGTGGCAGGCACGCAAGATTGCCGTCATTTGGGCGAGAACTTGTCAGAAAATTTATTATTCGTGCTAAAACAAGCGTTAGAAGGCGGGATTACCTGCTTTCAATTTCGGGATAAAGGCAAATTTTCGTTAGAACATACGCCCTCAGCACAGAAGGCATTGGCGATGAGTTGTCGTGATTTGTGCCGTGAATATGGCGTACCGTTTATTGTAGATGACAACGTTGATTTAGCATTAGAAATCGAGGCGGATGGCATTCACGTTGGGCAAAGCGATATGCCCGTTGCGGAGATTCGAGCTAAAACGGATAAACCGCTAATTATTGGTTGGTCGGTGAATCGTTTAGACGAGGCAAAAATTGGGGAAAATTCAGCGGAAATTGATTATTTTGGAATTGGCCCGATTTTCCCAACGCAATCGAAAGAGAATCCGAAGCCAACACTAGGAATGGCGTTTATTCAAACTTTGCGAAATGCGGGCATAACTAAACCGCTTGTGGCAATTGGTGGGGTGAAATTAGTTCACGTTAAAACCTTGCGGGAGTATGGGGCGGACGGCGTGGCGGTAATTACGGCGATTAGCCACGCTGACAATGTGCAAGCGGTAACCCAAGCATTGCGGGAGGCAAGCGATGAGTATGCAAAATAGTTTAAAACAGGTTGCGACGGCGACAATGGTCGGCACCGCAATTGAGTATTTCGATAACTACATTTACGCAATGGCAGCGGTGTTAGTGTTTAACCATCAATTTTTCCACTCAGCTGATCCGCTTTCAGGACAGATTGCGGCACTTTCCACTTTAGCACTCACTTTTATTGCTCGTCCTTTGGGGGCGATATTGTTCGGGCATTTCGGTGACCGTTTCGGGCGGAAAAATACTTTTGTGATGAGTTTGCTGTTGATGGGCGTTTCCACTGTAGTGATCGGTTTGTTGCCAACCTATGACAGCATCGGTATTTGGGCGACAATTTTGCTCTGTTTATGCCGTATTGGGCAAGGTATCGGTTTAGGCGGAGAGTGGGGCGGTGCAGCGTTAGTTGCGGTCGAAAATGCTCCCGAAGGTAAACGAGGTTGGTATGGCACATTTCCACAGCTTGGAGCACCACTTGGCTTGTTGTTGGCAAATGGCGTGTTCTTAGGCATTACTGCAATTTTGGGGCAAGAAGCTATGGCGGAATGGGCGTGGAGGATACCGTTTTTATCTTCCGTTATCTTAGTGGCAATTGGCTTATATGTTCGCCTAAAACTAACTGAAGCCCCGATTTTCCTCGCCGCACTCAACAAACCCCAACCAAAACGCTTACCAATGTTGGAAGTTGTCACTACTCATTTTAAGCCGTTTTTCTTAGGAATGTTGGTTTGCATTGCTGGTTATGTCTTGTTTTACATTATGATCGCATTCAGCCAAATTTATGCAAAATCTGCCCCAACAGTATCAGAAGCTGGTTATGCAATGGGATTAGGATTTTCCCCGCAAATTTTTACCGCTTTATTAATGGCAAGTGCGGTTTCTTTGGCAATAACGATTGCCGCTTCGGGCAAATATATCGACAAAGTTGGTCGTCGCATTTGGCTGATTTGGACAACTGTTGGCGTTGCGATTTTCGGCTTAGCTTTGCCATTCTTCCTTGAAAACGGCACTACCGCCAGCCTATTTTGGTTCTTGTTTATCGGAATGGGACTTATCGGTATGGGGTACGGCCCACTCGCCAGCTTCTTGCCTGAGCTTTTCCCAACTCACGCCCGCTATTCAGGTGCATCGCTCACTTACAACATCGCAGGCTTATTTGGCGCAAGTGTTGCGGCAATCATTGCCTTACCGCTGAATGCACAATACGGGCTAAAAGGCGTGGGGATTTATTTAACGTTGAATGCCGTGTTGAGCTTGATTGGGTTGTGGTTTATGGAGGAGACAAGAGATAAAGGCTTAATGCATTAAACGGTGAAGACAATCCCTTTTCTTTTGGGTTTTAGGCTATAATACGCCAAATCTTTTAGAAGGAATCCAAAATGCAAAAAATAAAAGTCGTCCTTGCAACGGGCAATCAAGGCAAAGTAAAAGAGATGGCAGATGTATTGGCACAATTCGGTTTTGATGTGGTGGCTCAATCTGAATTTGGCATCCAAAGCCTAGAAGAAACAGGCTTAACCTTTGTTGAAAATGCGTTATTAAAAGCCCGTTATGCGGCAAAAATTACGGGGTTACCCGCTATTGCCGACGATTCTGGCTTATCGGTTAAAGCCTTAAATGGTGCACCTGGTTTATATTCTGCACGTTATGCGGGCGAAGAGGGAAACGATGTGGCGAATCGTCAAAAATTGCTGCGTGAGATGGCATCCGTGCCTGCCGAAGCACGCCAAGCTAAATTTGTCAGCTGTATCGTCTTTTTAAATCACGAAACCGATCCCACTCCGAAAATTGCAATTGGCGAATGTTTTGGGGAAATCTTAACCGAAGAACGCGGCACAAACGGCTTTGGTTATGATTCGCTCTTCTTCTATCCACCGAAAAATTGCAGTTTTGCTGAATTAGAAACAGCGGAGAAGAAAAAAATCTCGCATCGTGCCATTGCACTGGCTCAATTAAAAGCACAATTTGAGGACTCAAAATGATCATCACAACAACACCAACGATTGAAGGCAAACGCATTAAAGAATATAAAGGTTTAGTGTTTGGCGAAGTGGTTTCTGGTGCGAATTTTATTCGTGATTTCTTCGCTAGCATTACCGATGTGATTGGTGGGCGTTCAGGTGTTTATGAAAGCAAACTGAACAAATCGCGCCAAGAGGCTTTGAATGAGTTAGCAGAAGAAGCACGTAAGGTAGGGGCGAATGCCGTGGTCGGTGTCTCGCTTGAATATCAATCTATGGGTGGCGATAAGAGTATGTTTATCGTGGTTGCAACAGGCACGGCGGTTGTCGCGGAATAGGGGGGATTTTGCAAAAAAATACCGAAATTGAACCGCTTTTCTGGCAGAAAAAGTCGCTACTTGAAATGAACGATGCCGAGTGGGAAGCGTTGTGTGATGGCTGCGGAAAATGTTGTTATCGTAAATATATTCAAGGGCGAGGCAAGCGTGAACGCCTTTATTATACCCGTGTGGCGTGCAATCTTTTAGATGTGAATACGGGGCGTTGTATGCACTATGTTGATCGTTTTAAGCGAGAACCGGATTGTACTAAACTGACCAAGAAAAATCTGCCCGATTTTGGCTGGCTACCGAAAACCTGTGCTTATCGTCTGCTTTATGAAGGGAAGTCTCTGTTTGATTGGCATCCGCTGATTTCTCACGATCCTGAATCAGTGAAAAAAGCGAATATTCTTATTCCCGAAGGTATCCATGAAAAAGAGGTGATTGATTGGTTTGAGTTTGTGATTGATGAGGTTTAGTCTTATAAGAGGGAGTTTAGACTCCCTTTCTAATTCTCTTTAGCCTAAGCGAGCTCTCAACGCCTTACCTATTTCTGCTAAACTTCTTACACAAGTAACACCAGCTGCTTCTAAAGCTTGGAACTTCTCTTCTGCTGTGCCTTTTCCACCGCTGATGATTGCACCCGCGTGCCCCATTCGTTTGCCCTTTGGTGCGGTTGCACCTGCAATATAGCTTACCACGGGTTTGGTCATGTGTGCTTTTATAAATTGAGCCGCTTCTTCTTCCGCAGAACCACCAATTTCGCCAATCATCACAATGGCTTCGGTTTCAGAATCGTTTTGGAACAGACGTAAAATATCAATAAAATTGGAACCTGGAATCGGATCGCCACCAATACCTACGCAAGTGGATTGTCCAAAGCCTTCGTCTGTTGTCTGTTTAACCGCTTCATAGGTAAGCGTGCCCGAACGCGATACAATCCCAATTTTGCCTTTTTTGTGAATATTGGCAGGCATAATCCCGATTTTGCATTCATCAGGCGTAATCACACCAGGGCAATTTGGACCAATCATTCGCACACCTGTCTCGTTTAATTTTTGTTTAACGACAAGCATATCCAGCGTTGGAATGCCTTCGGTAATACACACAATCAGCTGAATACCTGCATCAATAGCCTCTAAAATCGCATCTTTACAACCGCTGGCTGGCACGTAAATGACCGTTGCAGTTGCCCCTGTTTTTTCAACTGCTTCTCGCACCGTATTAAACACAGGCAAACCTAAATGTGTTGTGCCACCTTTATTTGGTGAAACGCCTCCAACTAATTGCGTGCCGTAGGCTAAAGCCTGCTCACTGTGGAACGTGCCTTGACTGCCCGTGAAACCCTGGCAAATCACTCTGGTATTTTTATCAATTAAAATCGCCATTTTCTATCCTTTCTCTTTTTTAGTCTTTACGCTTGATTTGCAAAATTTACGGCAGAAATTGCCGCTTGTGTTAAGGTTTCAGCTACTGCTAGATTCAGCCCGCTTTGAGCTAAAATGGCTCTGCCTTGTTCCGCATTCGTACCTTCTAAACGCACGACTACAGGGACTTTTACGTCCACTTCATTCACTGCAGAAATAATCCCATCTGCAATCAGATCACAACGTACAATGCCACCAAAAATATTAACAAGCACTGCTTTTACTTGGCTGTCGGATAAAATCAATTTAAATGCTTCAGCAACACGTTCTTTAGTTGCACCACCGCCCACATCAAGGAAATTCGCAGGTTCGCCACCTTGTAATTTGATCATATCCATGGTTCCCATCGCTAGCCCTGCACCATTTACCATACAGCCGATATTGCCTTTCAGAGCGACGTAATTCAATTCCCATTGAGAAGCATAGGCTTCACGTGGATCTTCTTGACTTTCATCTTCAAGTGCTTTCAGTTCAGGGTGACGATAAAGAGCATTGTTGTCAATAACCGCTTTGGCATCTAAACAGATGAGGTTTTTCTTTTTGGTCACCACCAACGGATTCACTTCAAGCAAAGCAAGATCTTTTTCAAGGAATAATTTGGCAAGTTGAAGGAAAATGGTAACGAACTGTTGGATTTCTGTACCTTTTAAACCGAGTTTAAACGCAAGTTCACGTGCTTGGAAGGGTTGAGCGTTAGTGAGAGGATCGAGGTGAATTTTATGGATAAGCTCAGGCGTATTTTTAGCGATCTCTTCAATCTCTATTCCGCCCGCACTGGATGCCATAAACACCACTTTTTGCGAGCTACGGTCAATCACCGCCCCAAGATAAAGTTCACGCTCAATCTCGCAAGTTTCTTCCACATAAATGGTATTTACGGGTAAGCCTTTGCTATCGGTTTGGAAGGTCACCATTCTTTTGCCTAACCATTGTTCCGCAAACTGGCGAGCTTGCTCGGCATTTTTTACTAACTTCACCCCACCTGCTTTACCTCGTCCGCCTGCGTGGATTTGGCATTTCACGGCAAAAATATTACCGTTTAGCTGGCTGAGAGCTTGCTCTGTTTCTTCAATAGAATGGCAGGCAATGCCACGATTGATAGGTAACCCGTATTGGCTAAAGAGTTGTTTTGCTTGATGTTCGTGCAAATTCATATGCTTTTTTCCTGTATAGAATAGGATTGTGTTTGAGATATTTTAGAAAGAATGGCTTGAGATTACCCGAAAATGAAGGAAAAATGAATAGGAACATTTAACAAATTCTTGTTAAAATTCGACCGCTTCATTCAATTTACAGAATAAGGAATAATTATGTCAATGCAAATCACTCTGTCAAATAAGCCCGCATCCGAAAAATGGGGCAAAAAAGCCATTCTTTCTGCCAATGAAAATGGAATGACGATTCATCTTAACGAAAAGCCTGAGAGCGAAGCATTTATCACTATTCAGCAAGCCGCTCGTAAAATTAAAAATCAAGGCATTTTAGCGGTAACGCTTGCAGGCGAAGGCTGGGATTTAGAACAATGCTGGGCATTTCATCAAGGATACGTCAGCGTGAAAAATGCAGGCACAGTGCAATATCCCAATTTGGGCGAAGCACAAGCTGAATTTGATGTTCGCCTTGAATGCACCACATTTACACGCACGATCATCAATAAACCGTCTGACCAATTAACACCTGTACAATTAGCTGAACAAGCGGTCGAATTTGTTACTCAACAAGCGGGTAAAAAAGGCTTGAATTCTGCAATTTCTGCAGAAATTATTTCAGGCGAAGATTTAAAAAAACAAGGTTATTTAGGCATTTGGACAGTAGGCAAAGGTTCTGAAAATCCACCCGCTTTCTTGGCGTTAGACTTCAACCCAACAGGCAAGGCAGATGAGCCTGTATTAGCCTGTTTAGTCGGCAAAGGCATTACCTTTGACACAGGCGGTTATAGCTTAAAACCAAGTGACTCAATGTCTACAATGCGTACTGATATGGGTGGTGCGGCAATGCTTACAGGTGCATTAGGTTTAGCGATCGCACAAGGCTTGCAAAAACGCGTGAAGCTCTATCTCTGTTGTGCAGAAAATATGGTTAGCCATAACGCCTTTAAATTGGGCGATATTATTACCTATCGCAATGGTGTTACGGCTGAAGTTTTAAACACCGATGCAGAAGGTCGCTTGGTGTTGGCTGATGGTTTAATTGAAGCAAGCAAGCAAAATGCACAGTTGATTTTAGATGCAGCAACCTTAACAGGTGCAGCAAAAGTGGCGGTGGGGAATGATTATCACAGTGTGCTTTCAATGGATGAAAACTGGATTTCAGCATTATTCACTGCCGCAAAAAATCAAAATGAACCTTTCTGGCGTTTGCCATTTGAGCCGTTCCATCGCTCACAAATTAGCTCAAACTTTTCGGATATTGCTAACATTGGTTCTGTGCCTGTTGGGGCGGGTGCAAGCACAGCTTGTGCGTTTCTCTCTTATTTTGTGGAAAATTATCAACAAAATTGGTTGCATATTGATGCTTCCGCTACCTTCCGTAAGACCGCAAGTGATTTATGGGCAGCAGGCGCAACAGGGCTTGGTGTAAGAACAGTAGCAAATTTATTGCTCAGTGCTTAGGGAAAAGAATGACAAAATCAAATTATATTACCCGCTCAGGCTGGCAGATGTTAGACCAAGAGCTGAAATTCTTATGGAAAGAGGAACGCCCGAAAGTGACCCAAGCCGTTTCTGATGCGGCTGCCCTTGGCGACCGCAGCGAAAATGCCGAATACATCTACGGCAAACGTCGTTTACGTGAAATCGACCGCCGTGTACGTTTTCTTTCCAAGCGGTTAGAAGTGCTACAAATCGTTGATTACCATCCACAACAAGAGGGCAAAGTCTTTTTTGGGGCATGGGTGGAATTGGAAAACGAAGCGGGTGATATTGCAGAATATCGTATTGTCGGTTGTGATGAATTCGACCCTGCGAAAAATTGGATTTCGATTGATTCGCCCGTTGCCCGTGCTTTAATTGGTAAACAGGAAGATGATGAAATTACCGTCCAAACGCCAACGGGCAAAGTGATGTGGTTTATTAACCGTATTTGGTACGAAAAAGCGGGATTATATTGATGTGGTAAGCGGTGAATTTTCTGCAAAGTTTTGCAAGAAATTCACCGCTTGTTTTTTATAAAAATGTGATCTTCATCACATTTTTTCACGACGAGTTGGAGTAATATTTCCTTAAAGCACTAAATTTATTAAGGAAATAAACATACAGGCTAGGAGGCAAATATGTTTAAACAACTTCAACAAGTCGGTAAGGCATTTATGTTACCGATTGCCATTCTTCCTGCTGCAGGTTTATTGCTCGGTATTGGTGGGGCTTTATCGAACAAAGCGACGGTGCAGGCGTATCCCATTTTAGATAATTCATTGTTGCAAGGCATTTTCCAAATTATGTCGGCAGCAGGTTCGGTGGTGTTTGGTAACTTGGCGTTATTGCTCTGCATCGGTTTGGGAATCGGCTTGGCAAAACGCGATAAAGGTGTGGCAGCCTTAGCAACGGTGGTTGGTTATTTGATTATGACAGGCACAATTGCCGCTCTTATTCCGCTCTTCTCTCCTGAAACGAAAAGTATTGACACGGGCGTAATCGGTGCACTCGTGATGGGCTTGATTACTGTTAGACTTCACAATAAATATCACAATATTCAATTACCGCAAATTTTGGGATTCTTTGGTGGTTCACGTTTTGTGCCCATAGTGACTGCCTTTTCAGCTATTTTTGTAGGGGCTATCTTCTTCCTCATTTGGCCAACATTCCAAAATTGGTTAGTTTCAGCAGGTGAACATATTGCCTCAATGGGGGCTATCGGCACTTTCTTATACGGTTTCTTAATGCGTTTATGCGGAGCGGTTGGTTTACACCATATGATCTACCCATTATTCTGGTACACCGAATTAGGTGGTACAGAAATGGTCAATGGCGAAATGTTTGTTGGTGCTCAAAAAATCTTCTTTGCTCAACTAGCCGATCCCAACCATCAAGGCTTATTCACAGAGGGAACCCGTTTCTTCGCTGGTCGTTTTGATACGATGATGTTTGGTTTACCAGCATCTTGTTTAGCGATGTATCACTGCGTGCCAAAAGCACGTCGTAAAGCAATTGGCGGTTTATTCTTAGGTGCAGCTCTAACCTCATTCATTACAGGGATCACCGAACCGATTGAGTTTATGTTCCTCTTCGTCGCACCATGGCTTTATGTATTCCACGCATTCTTAGATGGAGTTTCTTTCTATATCGCAGATATTCTCAATATCTCTATCGGTAATACCTTCTCAGGTGGTTTTATCGACTTCTTGCTATTCGGTATCTTGCAAGGCAATGCGAACACTAACTGGATTGATGTGGTGATTGTAGGCGTATTCTGGGCTGCACTTTACTACTTCAGTTTCCGCTTCTTAATTACCAAATTCAATGTAATGACGCCAGGTCGCGGTGAAGAGCAAGAAGAAGTAATAGAGCAACAAACTTCATCTTTAACAGAGAACGCTCACGAAATCATTAAAGCCTTAGGCAATGCAGAGAATATCGAAAATGTGGATGCATGCATTACACGCTTACGTGTTGCAGTGAAAGATGTGAAATTAGTCAATAAAGCTCGCTTAAAAGCATTGGGGGCTATTGATGTGCTAGAAGTTGGTGGAGGTATCCAAGCGGTTTACGGTGCAAAAGCCGTGCTTTATAAAAGCGAAGTGAACCAAATTTTGGGGCGTGAGGATTGACGTCTCCAGCAAATTCGAATTTTAGATAATGAATGGAATGGCGAGGTTAACTCGCCATTTTGTTGCTAATTAATGTCTTGCGGATCAATATCCATCGCTAGCTTAATTGAGCTTGGCACTGTCATTTGTTCCTTTTCAGCATCAAACATATTCAGCAATTTTTGCAAAGCCATTCTGGATGGGTGTTGAATAAGCAGTAACCAACGGTAATAGCCAGCTTTTTTCGCAAGCGGTGCAGAAAAAGGTGGGCGAATTTGCAAGTCTTGCAAGGCTAAATCATTTGCTTTTTGAGCAAAGAAATTTGCCAGCTCTCGCAAAAATTGTACCGCTTGTTCGCTGTTTTTGCTCGTCGCTTTAAACAGCACTTGCGAGGAGAATGGTGGCAGCATCATCAATTGACGCATTTTTAGTGCTTCTCCTGCAAAAGCTTCGTAGCCCTTTTCCACTAAATTTTTTAGCAAAGGATGGTCTGGATAATGTGTTTGCAAAACGACTTCCCCCTGTTTTTCAGCTCGCCCAGCCCTCCCTGAAACTTGTAAATAAAGTTGGGCTAAACGCTCTTCGGCTCTAAAATCAGTTGAAAACAGTGCTGAATCCACGTTGATAATCGCCACCAAAGTCACATTCGGAAAGTGATGCCCTTTTGCAAGCATCTGTGTGCCAATCAAAATCTGGCTTTTGCCCTCACGAATATCGTTGAGATGCGTTTCTAATGTTCCTTTACGAGCGGTCGAATCGCGATCGATACGGCTAATTTTATAATTTGGGAATTGTTCGCCTAAAACTTGCTCTAGCTGTTCTGTGCCAACCCCTGTCGTAATTAAATTAGTTGAACCACAATATCCACATTGGCGAGGAATAATCCGTTGCGAAGAGCAGTGATGACAACGCAACACACGCTGTTTTTGATGGTACGTGTAGGGTTTATCGCATGCTTCACACTGGCATATCCAACCACATTCGTGGCAGAGCAACACAGGGGCGAAACCGCGGCGGTTCAAAAATAGCATCACTTGGTTGCCTTTGTCTAAATGAGATTTCATTTTAGCAAATAGCTGCTCTGAAAGCCCTGCTGTCACTCGTTGTGTTTTTAAGTCAATGAGCTGTTGCTTGACCGGCTCTGCATTACCCGCTCTAGCGGTTAAAGTAAGCTCAGTAAACTTACCTTTCTGTACATTTTGCACGCTTTCTAAACTTGGTGTGGCTGAACCTAAAATAATTGGAATCGCAAGATTTTTTGCTCGAATGACCGCTAAATCACGAGCGTGATAACGCCAGCCTTCTTGCTGTTTGAACGAGCTATCGTGTTCTTCATCAATAATAATTAAGCCCAGATTTTGGAATTGAGTGAAAAGTGCTGAGCGCGTGCCAATCACAATTGCACTCTCACCATTTCTTGCACGAAGCCACGCATTTAGACGTTCAGTCTCATTCATATTGGAATGCAGCACATCCATTTCCACATTAAAACGGGCTTTAAAACGCTGAATAGTTTGCGGTGTTAAACCAATTTCAGGCACAAGCACAAGCACCTGCTCGCCACGATTAAGCGAACTTTCAATTGCCTGCAAATAGACTTCAGTTTTTCCTGAACCTGTTACACCATTGAGCAAAAAAGTTTCAAACCCGTTGCGAATACTCAAACGGCTGACGACTAAAGTCTGTTGCTTATTCAATACCAAGCGATTTGAGCTGTTCACAAGCGGTCGATTTCCCAATTTTTCTTGCCAAGATTGGGGAATAAATGGCATATCGACTTTTTCGATAAAGCCTTTTTCAATCAATCCTTTCCACGCGGAGGGGCTACAAGCGGTTGGTTTTTTAAACAAATTTCCCAATTGTGCCAATTCATTTAGCAAATTTTGCTGCTTTTTCGCCCGCTTAAGCTCACTCAATTCAAGGGCAGCATGTCCGAGTTTAGACACAATAAAATAGTCTGGCTGGGCTCGCTCGGTTGAATCACCTTGACGAAGTTTTACAGGTAACGCACTAGTCAATACTTCGCCAATTGGGGCGTGGTAATAGCTCGAAGCCCAGTTGAGTAGTTTAAATATCTCTTCATCAAAAATTGGTTCTAAATCTAACACTGCTTTGATGGGTTTGAGTTTTTCGACGGGAATGTTACTTGTTTCAGGAAAATCAATCACAATGCCGACTTTGGTTTGTGAACCAAAAGGCACGCTGACTCTCGCTCCTTTTGTTGCAGAAAAAAAATCAGGCAAAAGGTAGTCGAAATAGCGATTTAACGGTACGGGTAAAGCAACTCGGATTAGTTTCATAGCTATATATAAAAACAAACCCTGTACTAAACAGGGTTTGTAACTTATTTAAAAAATTACTCTTCAGTCGTCTCAGAACGGTTTTCTGTTTCTGTTACCTCGGAGTGTCCAATTTCATCGTCCTCTTCAGGATCACAAATACGTTCAAGACTCACGACTTGCTCATTTTCTGCGGTACGAATAATGCGAACACCTTGCGTGTTACGACCAACCAGGCTTACTTCTGAAACACGAGTGCGAACTAATGTGCCCACATCGGTAATCAACATAATTTGGTCAGTTTCTTCCACTTGAACGGCTGCAACTACTTTGCCGTTACGTTCGTTCACTTTAATTGAAACTACGCCTTTGGTTGCACGTGATTTCACAGGGTATTCCACAAGCACCGTACGTTTACCATAGCCGTTTTGTGTGACGGTTAATATATCGCCTTCAGTGCGTGGAATGACAAGTGAAACGACTTTATCAGTGTTGAGGTTGATGCTTTCATCGTTCTCTTCGCTTTCGATATCAACGATTTCCGCTTCTTCCACGTCATCACTGATTTCTGTGGTTGCCAGTTTAATGCCGCGAACACCTGTTGCAGCTCGTCCCATTGCACGTACCGCTTTTTCTTCGAAACGAACCACACGACCTTGTGCAGAGAACAACATAATTTCACTTTCGCCGTTGGTAATATCAACACCGATAAGTTCATCTCCATCACGCAGTGTTAGTGCAATGAGACCGTTCGCACGCACATTGCTAAATGCGTCTAATGCGACTTTCTTCACTACGCCACTTGCGGTTGCCATAAAGACGAATTTATCTGCCGAGAATTCGGCATTTGGAATTGGTAAAATCGCTGTAATACGTTCATTTTCTTCTTTCACAAGCGGTAGAATATTCACGATTGGTGTACCACGTGCTCCACGGCTAGCTTGTGGTAATTGATACACCTTCAATTGATATAAACGACCACGGCTTGAGAAGCAAAGGATAGTATCGTGGGTATTTGCCACCAATAATTTCTCGATGAAGTCATCTTCTTTCATCTTCGTGGCTGATTTACCTTTACCGCCACGGCGTTGTGCTTCATAGTCTGAAAGTGGTTGATATTTCACATAACCTGCGTGAGAAAGTGTGACTACGACATCTTCTTGGGCGATTAAGTCTTCAATATTGATATCACCTGATGCGGCAGTTATTTCAGTACGACGTTCATCTCCGAAAGAGGATTTTACCGTTTCGAGTTCTTCGCGGATCACTTCCATTAAGCGTTCAGCGTTGTTTAGAATGTGTAATAATTCTGCAATTTCAGTGAGTAATTCTTTGTATTCATCAACGATTTTTTCGTGCTCTAAACCAGTTAAACGATGTAAGCGTAACTCTAAAATCGCACGTGCTTGCGCTTCTGATAAGTAATATTCACCATCACGCACGCCTAAATGTTCAGGAAGATCTTCAGGGCGAGATGCATCTCCACCTGCTGTATCCAACATTGCTGCAACATTACCTAACGCCCAAGAACGAGAAAGCAAGCCTTCACGTGCTTCATCTGCTGTTTTAGAGTGGCGGATTAACTCAATAACGGGATCGATATTTGCTAATGCAATTGCTAAGCCTTCTAAGATATGTGCTCTTTCGCGTGCTTTACGAAGTTCAAAAATAGTACGACGTGTAACTACTTCGCGGCGGTGTTTGATAAATGCAGCAATGATCTGCTTGAGGTTCAACACTTTTGGCTGACCATTGTCTAGTGCGACCATATTGATACCAAAAGTCACCTGCATTTGAGTAAGTGCATAGAGGTGATTTAGCACCACTTCAGCTACTGCATCAGATTTCACTTTAATCTCAATTTTAATGCCTGAGCGTTGTGATAAATCTTTAACCTCTGAAATACCAGTAATTTTCTTTTCGTCTGAAAGTTCTTCAATTTTTTTTACTAAGTCAGCTTTATTGACTTGGTAAGGTAGTTCTGAAACGATGATTGTTTCAGCTCCTTTTGCACTCGTTTCAATGGTTGCTTTTGCTCGCACGTAAACTTTACCACGACCTGTATGGTAAGCATCTACAATTCCTTTACGACCATTGATTAATGCTCCTGTTGGGAAATCAGGACCTGGAATGTATTGCATTAACTCATCAATCGAAATTTCTTCATTTTCGATATAGGCTAAGCAACCATCTAATACTTCATTTAAATTGTGTGGTGGAATGTTGGTCGCCATACCAACCGCAATCCCTGACGAACCATTCACTAATAACGTAGGAATTTTGGTTGGAAGCACGTCGGGGATCATCTCTTTGCCATCATAGTTTGGCGAGAAATCGACGGTTTCTTTATCCAAATCAGTGAGCAATTCCTGAGTGATTTTTTGCATACGCACTTCGGTATAACGCATAGCAGCGGCTGCGTCGCCATCAATTGAACCAAAGTTACCTTGCCCATCGACTAACATATAACGAAGTGAGAATGGCTGTGCCATACGCACAATAGTGTCATACACTGCGGAGTCACCGTGTGGGTGGTATTTACCGATTACATCCCCCACAACACGAGCTGATTTTACGTGTGGGCGGTTAAATGTGTTGCTATTTCTATCCATTGAGAATAACACACGACGGTGAACGGGTTTTAATCCATCACGCACATCAGGTAATGCACGTCCAACAATAACAGACATGGCATAGTCAAGATAAGACGTTTTAAGTTCGTCTTCGATACTGACGGGGGTAATATCTTTGGCTAGTTCGCTCATTGAAATTTCCTAATCATATTTAAAAAAGAATGCCTTAAATCATAAGGCTAAAATTGTGCAAGATTATAGCATAAAAAGCCGATAAAAGGGCGATTTTATTCCGTATATCTTCCCTTACAATATGAATTATTCAACAAGGCTTCTTCACAATCAATGGGCATTCAATCGGATAAATTTCTATGCTTCTGTGGTTTTCTATCAAACACATTTCTAGTGGTGGAGTTGCATGGTGGTCGGTGATAGAAAGAATAAATTCACTACCGCGACATCTTTTGGAATCGACAAAGAGAGAGGAATGCCGAGCAAAATGAAGTATAAATCCTATTTTTTGTAAATTTTCCTCTAAATTTAATCGCTTATTGTGAAGTTCGTCACATATTTTTTTTTATAAATCTTCTATACTTCCTCCAAAATTCTATAGGGATATGATTATGAGTGAACAATTTGTTTTAAACGACCATCCGCATCGCCGTTTTAACCCGTTAAAAAATCAATGGATTTTAGTCTCGCCACACCGAGCAAAGCGTCCGTGGCAAGGGCAACAAGAAGAAGTGGTGGCTGACAATAAACCGAGTTACGATCCAACTTGCTATCTTTGCCCGGGCAATAGACGCATCACAGGTGAGCAAAATCCGCAATATACTAAACCGTTTGTGTTCAAAAACGATTTCTCTGCATTGCTTGCAGACACACCAGCACCAGAGAAAAATGATGATCCACTGTTCCAAATTTCGCATACGCAAGGTGAAAGCCGTGTGATCTGTTTTTCTCCAGACCATAGCAAAACCTTACCTCAACTTAATGTGCTAGAAATTGAGCAAGTGATCGAAGTATGGCAACAACAGGTTCGTGAGCTTAAACGGTGCTACCAATGGGTACAAATTTTTGAGAACAAAGGCTCAATGATGGGCTGTTCAAACCCGCATCCGCACGGTCAAATCTGGGCAAGTAATTTTTTACCGAATGAAATTACGATTGAAGATGAATGCCAAGCAGAATATTTCAAAAAATATGGCTCGCCATTGCTAGTTGATTACGCGAAACGTGAATTAGAAAAACGCGAACGTATTGTCGCTGAAACTGAAGATTGGATTGCAGTTGTGCCTTATTGGGCAGCTTGGCCGTTTGAAACTTTGCTATTGCCAAAAGCAAAACAGTTCAAATCGATTGAAGATTTAAACCAAGCGGAACGTGAAGATTTAGCGTTAGCGTTGAAAAAATTAACTACGCGTTACGATAACTTATTTAACATCAGCTTCCCATATTCTATGGGATTCCACTTCGCTCCATTTAATGGCGAAGAAAACGCACATTGGCAATTGCATGCTCATTTCTATCCGCCACTTTTACGTTCAGCAACCGTGCGTAAATTTATGGTGGGCTATGAAATGATGGCAGAAAGCCAACGCGATTTAACACCAGAGCAAGCAACTGAACGTTTAAACGCGGTAAGCGATAGCGTTCATTATAAAGACAAAAAATAAAGACAAGGAGATAGCGATGACCCCACAACAACTCTCTCAACAAAAATTCAACGAACACTATGGCTATAATCCAGAAAAAACCGTTTTCGCACCAGGTCGCGTAAACATTATTGGCGAGCATACTGACTACAACGACGGCTTTGTAATGCCTTGTGCGATCAACTACGGAATGGCGGTCAGCTTCGCAAAACGCAACGATAGTATTTGGCGTGTGTATGCGATTGATATTAACGAACAAGACGAATTCGATTTAAGCCAAGATTTTACCCGAAGCGAACACAAATGGGCAAATTATGTGCGTGGCGTGGTGAAATATGTGCAAGAACAATGCCCAGAATTTAAACAAGGGGCGGATTTAGTGATGACCAGTGATGTGCCGATGTCATCAGGTTTAAGCTCTTCTGCGGCTCTTGAAATCTCAATCGGTAAAACTTGCCAAGTGTTAGACAACTTACCGCTTTCGCTTGCTCAAATCGCCCTTATCGGACAAAAAGCAGAGAACAAATTTGTGGGCGCGAACTGCGGCAATATGGATCAACTTACCTCTGCATTAGGACAAAAAGACCACTTAATTATGATTGACTGCCGTAGCCTTGATATTGCCCCAACCCCTGTACCACAAGGCTATTCTATTGCGATCATTAATTCCAATGTAAAACACGATTTAGTCACGGGTGAATACAACAGCCGTCGTCAAGAATGCGAACAAGCGGCTAAATTCTTTGGCGTAAAAGCTCTTCGAGATGTAACACCTGAGCAATTCCACGCACGTGAAAATGAGTTAAAAGCTGAAAGCGAATTGGCTTATAAACGTGCAAAACACGTGGTTTATGAAGATCAACGTGTGTTGGATGCAGTTACAGCCTTAAAAGTGAATGATATGGTGAAACTGGGTCAATTGATGGGCGAATCGCACAATTCAATGCGTGATGATTTTGAGATTACCATCCCAGAAATTGATTATTTGGTGGAATTGGCTCAAGTTGCGATTGGCAAAAACGGTGGTGCTCGTATGACGGGTGGCGGCTTCGGCGGTTGTATCGTCTGCCTTGTGCCAAATGAGAAAGTGGAGGCGTTACGCCAGTTAATCGCAGATAACTATGAAAAACAAACAGGCATTAAAGAAACCTTCTACCTCTGCACTGCGAGTAATGGCGTGAGCGTGGTTTTATAAACTAAAATAAAATAATTTCTCCGTTTTTTCTTCTGCCAAATCTCC
>OBXT01000083.1_pt1 | contig 19582 bp, 14 predicted proteins | sample 1476621 | NCBI WGS metagenome assembly OBXT01 (sample SAMEA2580169, study PRJEB22360) | human gut metagenome | biome: human gut; feature: human-associated habitat; material: faeces | place: Denmark | collected 2008/2010
ACTCTTTGATCTATTTTATAAGAAATAGTTATTTCCTTTGCTGTAGTAAGGGAAATTTGATAGCCTAACGGTCATTATGCTCAAATCCCCAATTGTAAAGGAAAGTAAAGAATGACACTCCCATTTAAAGCGATTATTTCTGATTTAGACGGCACTTTGCTTAATGCTGAACATAAAATTGGCGATTTTACTATTAAAATATTAAGCGAACTATCTCAAAAAGGTGTGGATGTTTATATTGCCACAGGTCGAAATTTACCTGATGTGCAGCATATTATTCGTAAAGTTAATGTAGATGAAGCGATGTTAGTCACTTCAAATGGTGCTCGTGCGAATTTTCTTTCTGGCGAATGTGTCTTAAATCATCACTTACCCGAAGAGCTTGCATTCAAGCTAATGAATATTGAATTTGATCCTACGCGTGTATGCGTAAATAGTTATCAAGGGGATGAATGGTTTATCAACATTGATTTAGAATCTTTACGCAAATATCACAAAGATTCTGGCTTTATGTATCAAGTGGTCGATTTTGCTCAGCATCACGGCAGACAAACCGAAAAAGTCTTTTTTATTGGTAGAAAATTAGCAGATTTATTGCCAATTGAACAAAAAATCAGAGAAACCTATGGTGATCAAGTTTATACGGTTTATTCCACACCACAATGTTTGGAAGTAATGAATAATGGCGTATCAAAAGCAAACGCATTGGAAGAACTGGCTGAACGCAGAGGCTACACCTTAAAAGATTGCCTTGTTTTTGGCGATGGGATGAATGATTTTGAAATGCTAAAACAAGCAGGAAAAGGTTGCGTGATGGGCAATGCAGATCCGCGTTTAAAAGAAGCATTACCAAACAATGAAATGATTGGGTTTAATAAAGATGAAGCGGTGGCGAGATATATTAAAAATGTATTTGATTTATAAAATAATTTGCTGAACCAATCTGCAAAAAATCAGTCAATTATTACCGCTTGTTAAACCACCATTTGGATATTGAATGAAATTAAAACCGATTATTTTAGGCTCGCTACTGGCAATGGGTGTAGCGAGTTATTTTTATATAAAAAGCAATGATAATGCTGAGCAAATTTACTACATTACCGAACCTGTAACCAAAATGACACTTGATAAAAGTGTGCTTGCGACAGGCTCTGTGCGAGCAAGCCAACGAACCGAAGTAGGGGCTCAGGTGTCTGGTAAAATCATTTCTCTTAACGTAAAACTCGGGCAAGCGGTCAAAAAAGGGGATTTAATTGCAGAAATTGATGCAAGCAACCAAAGTAATAGCTTAAGCACGGCAAAAGCGAATTTAGCTTCTTATCAAGCGAAATTGAAATCGGCACAAGTAGCACTTGATATCGCACAATCAAATTACAACCGCTTGAGTAAGCTTTACAAAACTAATAGCACTTCACTTTCTGAGTTAGAGACAGCAAAAAATACATTAGCATCCGCTAAAGCGAGTGTTGATGAGGCTAAATCACAAATTAAGTCTGCTCAAATCTCGGTAAGTGATGCTAAAACAAATTTGAATTACACTCAAATTCTTTCTCCGATGGATGGAGTGATTGTTTCTGTGCCTGTCTCGGTTGGACAAACGGTAAACTCAAACCAAACGTCACCAACGATTGTGCAAGTGGCAGATCTTTCAAAGATGTTGATTAAACTGGAGGTTTCAGAAGGCGATATTGCCCAGGTACAAGCAGGTCAAGCGATCCGCTTTACCACACTTGCTGAGCCAAACCATTCCTATGAAAGTAAGATTGATACGGTTGACCCCGCTTTAACGACATTAACCGACAACAATTACAAGGAAGAATCAGGCAATACGGAGGCAGTTTATTATTATGCCAATTCGTTTGTAGATAATGCCGAAAATAGATTACGAATTGGTATGACGGTACAAGGGCAAATCAATATTGCTAAACGTGAGAATGTGCTTGCAGTGCCCACTTCCACGTTAAAAAAACAAGGCGATAAAACAATTGTACAAGTGCTGAAAAATAACAAAGTGGAAGAAAAAACTGTGCAAACAGGCTTAAAGGATAGTCAATATACAGAAATTGTTTCAGGGCTTGAAGAAGGTGAGCAAGTGATTGTGACACAACGCTCAGGGCAAGAAAAAGTTGGCTTTGAACCGAAGAGAAGGATGTTTTAAGTTAAATAGGTAATGTGTAAAAACATTACCTATTCTTTTTATTGTTAAAATAGTGTGATCTAGATCACGTTTTTCAATATTTCTATTACATCTTTTCTTAAAATCCTTTCTATAATCAATTTAACAATACATAAAAAGGAGTGATTATGAAAACATTAGGCGAATTTATTATTGAGAAACAAGCGGAATACCCACAGGCAAAAGGGGAGCTGAGTGGCATTCTTTCTTCTATCCGCTTGGCGGCAAAATTTATCCACCGAGAAATTAACCATGCGGGCTTAAGTAAAGATATTTTAGGTGTTGCAGGCTCAGAGAATATTCAAGGTGAAGCGCAGATGAAATTGGATGTTTTTGCTAACGAAACAATGAAAAAAGCCCTTATTGCACGTGAAGAAGTGGCTGGATTTGCCTCTGAAGAAGATGACACTTTCATCTCATTTGATACTGAACGCTCTCGTAATGCAAAATATATTTTAATGACTGACCCGCTTGATGGCTCATCAAATATTGATGTGAATGTATCTGTGGGCACGATCTTCTCTATCTATAAACGTGTTTCACCAATTGGTACACCTGTTACGATGGAAGATTTTTTGCAAGAGGGAAGAAAACAGGTTGCGGCGGGTTATGTTACCTATGGATCATCTACAATGCTTGTTTACACCACAGGTAACGGTGTAAACGGCTTTACTTACGAACCATCACTTGGCTTGTTTATTCTTTCTCATCCAGATATGCAAATGCCTGAAAAAGGGAAATATTACTCTATCAATGAAGGGCAATATGTTACCTTCCCGCAAGGCGTAAAACGCTTTATTAAATATTGCCAAGAGAGTGATGAAGCAACTAAACGTCCATACTCTTCTCGTTATATAGGCTCATTGGTTTCCGACTTCCATCGTAATTTGCTCAAAGGTGGGATTTATATCTATCCAACCTCAACTGTTTATCCGCAAGGTAAATTGCGTTTACTTTATGAAGGCAATCCAATGGCATTCTTAGCTGAACAGGCGGGCGGTTTAGCAACCGATGGCATTAACCCAATTTTAGATATTAAGCCAACTAAACTCCACCAACGTGTGCCGTTCTTTACAGGCTCTAAAGAGATGGTTGAAAAAGCGGTTGAATTTATGCATGAATTTGCAGAATAATATTTATGAAAAAGAGCTGGTATAAACCAGCTCTTATTTTAATAATAGCAATTATTTAGACGCTTTTAACTCTTGGTAATATTTCTCGTAAAGTTCAATTGCATCACCCACATCATCTTGCCATTGTGATTCTTGTAACACTTTTTGTGTTGGATAAATCGCAGGGTCTTGCGTGATCTCTTTCGGTAGCACTTCTAATGCTTTCATATTTGAAGTTGGATAACCGATAGCAAGCGTAAGTTGTTCAGATACTTTCGCACTTAATAAGTAGTTGATTAGCTTGTGTGCGTTCTCTTTGTTTTTTGAGTTCGCTGGAATTGCTAAAGTATCAACCCAAAGTACTGGGCCCTCTTTCGGGAACACCATATCAATTGGTGCTTGTTCTTTCTTCGCAATACGCACAGAACCATTCCATAATTGACCTACAGACACTTCACCAGAGATGAATGAGTTTGCAGGGTTGTCAGAGCTGAATGAAAGTACGTTTGGGCGTAATTTTTTCAACTCTTCATAAGCTGCTTTGATCTCTTCAGGATCTGTGGTATTTGGGTTTTTGCCTAATTTTAATAATGCGATGTTGAATACTTCACGTGCATCATCTAACAATTGGATTTTGTTCGCAAATTCAGGTTTCCATAAATCCCCCCAAGAGGTGAATTGGTCGCCTTTGTAGTTGTTAGTGTTAAATGCAATGCCTGGGGCACCTAAAAGTTGAGGTAATGAATATTTGTTACCTTTATCGTAAGGTTTGTCTAACCAGTCAGGGTTTAATTCTGCGATAACGGGTAATTTGCTGTGATCAAGCTCCGCTAACATTCCTTCTTTTGCCATTTTAGACACAAAGTAATTGGAAGGTGCGATTACATCATAACCGCCATCTTTACCTTGAAGTTTTAACTTCGCATACATTGTTTCGTTAGATTCAAGACTGGATACCTCAACTTTAATACCAGTCTCTTTTTGAAATTGATCTAACAAACCTTCAGGTACATACTCAGTCCAAGTATATAAGTGAACAGTGCCAGCATCAGCTGGGGCAGCAGCCTCAGTTGTTTTTGCCTTTTCTTCATTACAAGCTGTTAATGCCAATGAAGCCACACCTGCAGCGAATAAACCTGCGAATTTTTTCATTTAGTTTTCTCCGTTAAGAAAAAAGATAAAAGCGGTCGGATTTCTCCGAAGTTTGACGAATCTTCCACACCAATCAATGGCAATGAAATCGAAGGGATTTTAAGCTACCCCCCACATTTTGCAAGCCTTTTTTGCCCTGAAGAAGGATTTATTTTCCTATTCTTCTTGAATTTCGCTAATTTGCTATTATATTAAATCCGATTTTATTTCACTGAATTTAAGAGGATTTTGTATGACTACTCAACAAGAAAAAGCACAAGAGCAAAGCACAGAACAAGAAAATGTAGAACTCCAACAACCTGAAGCGGTTGAAGAGCAAGTACAATCAGAAAATAGAGAAGAGCAACCTGTAGAAGCTGAATTAGCGGCAGCTTATGCTCGTATCAATGAATTAGAAATTTACGTTTCAGAAATTGATGCCCGTGAAAAAGATATTCAATTACGTGCCCAAGCAGAAATTCAAAATATTCGCCGTCGTGCTGAGCAAGATGTGGAAAAAGCCCATAAATTTGCATTAGAAAAATTTTCAAAAGAGTTATTAACAGTGGTAGATAACCTTGAACGTGGCTTAGATGCATTAGATAAAGCAGTTACTGATGAAACAACACAAGCGTTAGTTGATGGCGTAGAAATGACCCACAAAGAATTCATTTCAACCTTAGGCAAATTTGGTGTGGAAGCAGTAGGTGTTGTTGGTGAAGCATTTAATCCTGAACTTCACCAAGCGATTTCAATGCAACCCGCTGAAGGCATTGAGTCGAACCACATAAGTGTCGTGTTACAAAAAGGCTATACACTTCAAGGTCGAGTGCTACGTCCAGCAATGGTTATGGTAGCAAACTAACACGTCTACATTGTCTCTAATTATATCGTTCAGCCCCGCTTTAATGGGGCTATTTTCATATTTAATTCCTGAAAAATCAGTATGAAATCAACATCTACCCAATTTTCTCCAAAAAATCCTAAAAAACGACCGCTTGATGACACACAAAAAGCGTTGATTGCTCAATTAAAAGATCTTACCACCAGCGATTATCATCGTTTGTACTCTCGCATTTATGGCTTATCTAACGTGAAAAATCCAGAAACAAAACAAGCAATTCAAACAGAAATTGAACAAGATATTCTCACAGCACAAGCCCATTTTTCTTCTCGTAAAGCCCATCAAGAAAGCCTTAACATCAACTATCCTGACTTGCCGGTTTCGGCACGCCGTGAGGAAATTCTCAAGCTAATTGCAGAGAACCAAGTCGTAGTGATTGCAGGAGAAACAGGCTCTGGCAAAACCACCCAGTTACCAAAAATGTGCTTGGAGCTAGGGCGTGGCGTGAAAGGTTTGATTGGGCATACCCAACCTCGCCGTATTGCTGCACGTTCGGTGGCAAGCCGTATTGCAGAAGAGCTGCAATCAGAGATGGGAGCGACGGTCGGTTATAAAGTGCGTTTTAATGATCAAGTGAGCGAAAATACGTTAGTCAAATTGATGACGGACGGGATTCTGCTGGCTGAAATTCAAAACGACCGCTATTTAAACCAATACGACACGCTCATTATCGACGAAGCACATGAGCGTAGCCTTAACAACGATTTCATTTTGGGTTATCTCAAACAGATTCTACACAAACGCCCTGATCTTAAAGTGATCATCACTTCGGCGACCATTGATGTGGAACGCTTTTCACGCCATTTCAATAATGCACCGATTATTGAAGTGTCGGGCAGAACTTTCCCTGTGGAAGTACGTTATCGCCCGATTGTGGAAGAGGACGAGCAAGACCAACTGCAAGGTATTCTAAATGCGGTAGACGAACTGCAAGCCGAAGGACGAGGCGATATTCTGATCTTTATGAACGGCGAACGTGAAATTCGCGACACTGCTGAAGCGTTACAAAAGCAGAATCTGCGTTTTACTGAAATTCTGCCACTTTACGCTCGCTTGTCTGCTGAAGAGCAACAACGCATTTTCCGTCCGAGTAGTTTGAACCGTATTATTTTAGCCACCAACGTGGCAGAAACATCGCTTACCATTCCGAATATTAAATATGTGATTGATACAGGGACAGCACGTATTTCACGTTATAGCTATCGTACTAAAGTGCAACGTTTGCCGATTGAGCCGATTTCACAGGCTTCTGCCAATCAACGTAAAGGGCGATGCGGACGTGTGTCTGAGGGGATTTGTATCCGTTTATATTCAGAGGAGGATTTTAATAGCCGTCCTGAATTTACCGATCCTGAGATTTTACGCACCAATTTAGCCTCGGTTATTTTGCAGATGGCATCGCTTGGGTTGAGCGATATTACTGCGTTTCCATTCGTGGATTCGCCCGATGTTCGTCAAGTGCAAGACGGGATTCGCTTGCTTGAAGAATTACAAGCATTTCACATTCGTAAAACTAAATTTGGCGAAAAACGTGAACTCACCCCAATCGGTCGCCAATTAGCACAATTACCTATTGATCCTCGTTTAGGACGAATGGTAATTGAAGCGGCGAAAAATGGCAGTTTGCACGAAGTGATGATGATTGTCTCCGCACTTTCGATTCAAGATCCGCGTGAACGCCCGCAGGAAAAACAGCAGGCATCAGATGAAAAACATCGCCGTTTTGCTGACAAAGATTCGGACTTCTTGGCATTTGTGAACCTTTGGCACTACATTCAAACCCAGCAAAAAGAGCTCAGTAAAAACCAGTTCCGCAAGCAGTGCCAGAAAGATTACCTCAACTATTTACGCGTGCGGGAATGGCAGGATATTTATCATCAACTTCGTTTGTCTGTGCGTGAAATGGGCTTACCGATTAACACGATTGAAGCAAATTATCAGCAAATTCATACCGCTTTATTGTCGGGCTTGTTATCTCACATTGGCTTAAAAGACAGTGAGAAAATGCACTATCAGGGGGCGAGAAACGCACAGTTTTTCATCTTTCCAACCTCTGCACTTTTCAAAAAACAGCCGAAGTGGATCATCGCTTCCGAGCTGGTTGAAACTACCAAACTCTGGGCAAGAACGGTGGCAAAAATTGAGCCTGAATGGGTTGAGCCGCTAGCACAGCATTTAGTGAAAAGGAGTTACAGCGAGCCACATTGGGCGAAATCCAAAGGGGCTGTGATGGCGTATGAAAAAGTCGCCCTCTATGGCATTCCGATTGTGCAAAAACGCTTGGTTAATTATGGCAAAATTGATCCAACCATCAGCCGTGAGATTTTTATTCGCTCGGCAATGGTGGAAGGTGAATGGCTGAATAATTACAAATTCTTCAAAGAAAATAACCGCTTGATCAAAGAGGTGGAAGACCTTGAGCACAAGTCTCGTCGTCGCGACATTTTGGTGGACGAGCAAGTATTATTTGACTTCTACGATCAGCGTGTAGGCACGGAAGTGGTCTCTAGCCGCCATTTCGACAGCTGGTGGAAAAAGGCAAGCAAATCCGATCCTGAATTGCTCAATTTTGAAAAGTCGTTCCTGATGAATGAGGGGGCGAACAAGGTTTCTGAGCTAGACTTCCCGAATTTCTGGTATCAAGGTAAGCTCAAATTGAAGCTCACTTATCAATTTGAAATAGGTTCAGAAGCTGACGGGGTGACGGTACATATTCCTCTGCCATTGCTCAACCAAGTAGAGCCTGAAGGGTTTGATTGGCAAATACCAGGGCTGCGCCACGAGTTAGTGGTAAGTTTGATTAAATCATTGCCGAAAGCGATGCGTCGTAATTTTGTGCCTGCACCGAACTATGCCGATGCTTTTTTAGGACGTGCCGAGCCGTTAGCTAAACCGTTGCTAGAAAGCCTGACTTACGAGCTTCGTAGAATGACAGGCGTAACGGTTGAGACTGAATTATGGGATTATTCGCAACTGCCCGCACACTTAAAAATGACTTTCCGCGTGGTAGATGAAAAAGGTAAAAAAATTGCCGAAAGTGGTGATTTAGACTCACTAAAATTCCAGCTCAAAGATCAGGTGCAAAGTACACTTTCTAACATTGCTGACGATGGCATTGAGCAAAGTGGTTTGCATCTCTGGAGCTTTGCTGATTTACCGCAATGCTACGAGCAGAAAAAACAGCATTTCAGCGTGAAGGCGTACCCTGCGATTGTTGATGAACAAACCGCCGTGGGCGTAAAATTGTTTGAAACTGAAGCGGAACAAACGCAAGCAATGCAAGCGGGTTTACGTCGTTTGTTATTGCTAAATGTGCCTTCGCCCATCAAATATTTACACGAAAAACTACCAAACAAAGCGAAACTCGGCTTATATTTTGCTCCGTTTGGCAAGGTGTTGGAACTGATTGATGACTGCATCGCTTGTGCGGTGGATAAGTTGATTGATGGGTTCGGCGGTTTTGTATGGACGGAAGAAAAATTCCGTGAACTGCAAGAGTTTGTGCGTGCCAATCTGAACGACACCACCGCAGAAATCGCCCTACAAGTGGAAAAATGCTTAACTTTAGCATTTGAACTCAACAAACGAATGAAAGGTAAAATGGACTTCACGATGGCGTTTGCGCTGTCGGATATTAAAGCTCAATTGGCAGGCTTGGTGTATCCGAATTTCGTGACTCAAACTGGCTATCAACGTCTTGCCGATCTTTACCGATATTTGACTGCTATTGACAAGCGTTTAGACAAACTCGGTACAGATACCAACACTGACCGTGCTAAAATGCTACGTGTTGAGCAGGTTCAAGAAGCCTATAAACAGCTGCTTGCTAAACTGCCAAAATCGAAAGCAATTCCAACAGACGTGTTAGAAATTCGCTATATGATCGAAGAACTCAGGGTAAGTTTATTCGCTCAACAAATTGGTACAAAATATCCGATTTCAGATAAACGAATTTTGAATTTAATTGCGGATATGAAATAATAACGCAAATTTATTTTTTAGGAAAAATTATGAAAACAGTTGCAGTCATTACCTCAACAATTGGTCGTTCGCATCTTGAACGAGCTATTTTGAGTGTGCAAAAACAAACTTATCCTTGCAAACATTACGTGTTTGTTGATGGAGAACAATTTGCGAAAGATGCAAAACAAATTTTAGATAAATATCCCCATGTTATAGCAACTTATTTGCCGATGAATACTGGAGCAAATGGTTGGACAAATAGCAGTATCAATGCTATCGCACCATTTTTAGTGAAAGAAGACGTAATTTGCTACTTGGACGATGATAATTGGTATGAAGCAAATCACGTTGAAAATAGTCTGAAAGTACTTAATGAAACAGGTGCTGATTATGTATTCGCATTGCGTAATTTGTATGATGCTCAGGAAGAGTTTGTTTGCCAAGATTTATTGGAGTCGATCGGGAATTACGAAAATAATCTTCCGAATCCTTATCAATTTAAAGTTACCATTAATGATAAAACCTATGCTTGCCAAACGGAAGTGCATAAAAAAGATGGGCATATTGATACCAACTGCTATTTAATTAAACGTGATTTGGCCTTACGCGTTTCTCACTTTTGGTATAGTGGGCAAAACAACGATACCAATTTTTACACTATATTAAAAAAAGTAAAAGCGGTTGGGAAATGCTCTAAGGACTTCACTGTAAACTATATGATGGAACCTGAAAAATGGGATCCAGGTTTCTTTTCTACTGTACAAACTATGGATTCAGAGATGCCAAAACCAGTGATGATACAGCTTTTTAAAGAAATGTTTAGAATGAAAATGCGTCAAGTGATGGAAATTAATGGTGGTGTTTATCCTTGGGATAAAGAAGAATAATTTTTAAAGCAAGCGGTCAGATTTTTGCAAAATTTTGCAATAAAATAACCGCTTATTTTTTGTCGGAAAAATAATTAAAATTTCTAATGATAAAAATTCTATTCAAAAAACTTCTTTTCTCTTTCTTTATTTACTGAAAAAGTTCTCTTTTAAGATGCTTAAAGTTCAAAAAACAATCATTTGAGTATAATTTTTCTAATTTATTGCATTATTTTTTGTAATTTATCTTTTCAAATAAAAAAAGTTTTGATACATTGCAAGCCATTCCAAAACACAGCATTTCTTAAAAATTTAAAATCTTACAGGAGAAAACTATGAGCGACTTAAACGCACTGTTCCAAAAAATCAAACAACGTGATCCTAACCAAGCACCATTCCATCAAGCGGTTGAAGAAGTTTTCGGCTCTTTAGCACCGTTCCTTGCAAAAAATCCACAATACACTAAACATAGTATTTTAGAGCGTATTGTTGAGCCTGAGCGTGTAATTACTTTCCGAGTAACGTGGGTGGATGACAAGGGTAATGTACAAGTGAACCGTGGTTATCGCGTACAAATGAACTCTGCGATTGGTCCTTATAAAGGTGGTATCCGTTTCCACCCAACTGTGGATTTAGGCGTATTAAAATTCTTAGCGTTCGAACAAGTTTTCAAAAACGCATTAACGACATTGCCAATGGGTGGCGGTAAAGGTGGTTCAGACTTCGATCCGAAAGGCAAATCTGATGCAGAAGTTATGCGTTTCTGCCAAGCGTTTATGACTGAATTATCTCGCCACATCGGTGCAGATACAGACGTACCAGCAGGCGACATCGGTGTAGGCGGTCGTGAAATCGGTTATATGTATGGTCAATACAAAAAATTACGCAACGAATTTGCTTCTGTATTAACAGGTAAAGGCTTAACTTGGGGCGGTAGCTTAATTCGTCCTGAAGCGACTGGTTACGGTGCGGTGTACTTTGCAGATGCAATGCTTGCAACTCGTGGTCAAAGCTTTGAAGGCAAACATGTGGTAATTTCGGGCTCAGGTAACGTAGCACAATATGCAGCGGAAAAAGCAATCCAAAAAGGTGCGAAAGTATTAACGGTGTCAGATTCAAACGGCTATGTGTTATTCCCAGATTCAGGGATGACCGAAAAACAATTAGCGGATTTATTAGTGCTTAAAAATGAACGTCGCGAACGTTTATCTGTGTATGCGACAGAGCAAGGTATTCAATACTTCGAAGGTCAAAAACCTTGGGGCGTGAAATGTGATATTGCACTTCCGTGTGCAACCCAAAATGAATTAGATGGCGAAGCTGCAAAAGGGTTAGTGAAAAACGGCTGTATCTGTGTAGCAGAAGGTGCGAATATGCCGACCACATTAGAAGGTGTGGAAGTGTTCATCGCAGCGAAAATTCTTTATGCACCAGGTAAAGCAGCAAACGCAGGTGGTGTAGCAACTTCAGGCTTAGAAATGAGCCAAAATGCTATCCGTTTATCTTGGACACGAGAAGAAGTGGATCAACGCTTATTCGGCATTATGAGTGCAATCCACGAAAACTGTGTGGAAAACGGTACAGAAGAAGACGGCTATGTAAACTATGTAAACGGTGCAAACATCGCAGGCTTCAAAAAAGTGGCAACTGCAATGTTAGAACAAGGCGTTTTATAATGAACTAATCCTTAGGGTTGTGATTAAAATAAGCTTGATACCAAGCCGAACTTCGTGTTCGGCTTGTTTTTATTTGATATTTTCCCTCCTCAAAAATTACTTTCACCATCCCCACCTTGGATGTATCTAAAATCTGCACGCCGTACTTTTCCAGTCGTTCGACGACATTTTTATTCGGCATTTTCCACGCATTCCAACGACCAACTGAAATCACCGCAATATTAGGTTTTGTTGTTGCCACTAAAATCTCGCCTGTGCTTGTTTTGCTACCATGATGCCCGACTTGTAAGAAATCGATTTTTCCAATTATCGGAGAAAAAATTCGCTCTTGCTCTACGCCTGCATCGCCAGTAAAGAGCAATTTCAAGCGGTCTATTTCGACTAATAAAGTGCAAGAATGTTGGTTTTCTGCCCGCTTTGTGATTTGTTCAGGGAAAATTGCAGTCAGCTTTATGCTGTCAAATTGCCATTCTTTGCTTGCAACACAAGGCTCTGGAATACGCTGAGCATAAGCCGTTTGTCCACTTGAAAAGAGCTGAGCATGAGGGGATGCCGCCAGCAGATCGGCAACGCCCCCTGAGTGATCGTTATCATCGTGACTGATAAAAATCGCTTTAATTTGAATATTATTGCGTTTTAAATAGGGCAATACTTCTAAATTTGCCATTGAATTGCGTTGCGAACCTTCGCCCCAACTTGCCCCCGTATCGTAAAAAATTGCCTGTTTTTGACCGCTTGTATCTTGGTAAATCAAGGCTTGAGCCAAACCCTGACCAATATCAAAAGTAACCCATTCAATGTGATGATCTTTTTTCAGATAGCAAAACCCCGCTATATAAATAGAGGCTAAAATCGTGCTGAATTTGGCAAAAAATTGCCAAGATTTCATCCAGCTTTTGGCATAAATTCCCACCAAAATCAGCGCGTTAAACGCAAGCAAATGCCATTGGTTTTGTAAAGAAAGTGTTATCCAAGAATGAGAAAGCGGTTCAATTAACCATAAGCTAAATTGCGCTAACCAGTCCGTCAATTGCCAAGTGTGAAGCAAATTATCCGTTAAAAGCGTAAATAGAATAATCGGTACAAGCACAAGGCTGTAAAATGGAACAATCAATAAATTGGCTACAAAGCCGAGCGGCGAATAGCCTTCAAAAAAGAAAAATTGCACAGGCGAGAAAAGGAAAAAGATGCCTGTTTGTAGATGCAATAACGATAAAATAGGCTTGAAAAAGGGATGGTTTAGCCAATGCGGAATAAGCCACTCAAACTGCTTAAGCGGGAAATAGCGATACCATAAAATCAGGCTTGCTACAGCTAAAATTGAAAGCCAAAAGCTGTCAGATAATATCGTAATCGGGTCTAAAATCAGCAAGATCGCAACAATACGCCACCAAAATTGGCTAGGTGTGTAATGCTTGCGTGCAAATTGGCAAAGCAAAATCAAACTAATCGCAAAAATTGCTCGAATGGTTGGAATAGCAAAACCAGCCAAATAGCTGTAACTTAAAGCAAAAGCAAAGCCCATTAAGCGAGGAAATAGATAAGAAAATCCTATTCGCTGTACAAAATTATAACGATATTTTGCACTGAGCATAAGCCATTGCACTAGCTTAGCGAACCAAAAACCGAAACCAAAAGCAAGGGCAATATGTAGCCCTGAAATTGTAATTAAATGTGCGGTGGTAGTTTGTTGGAAAATTTGCCAATGATCTGATTTCAACCAAGCGCGCTCCCCGAAGGCAAGAGCTAGTAATAGCCCTTGGGTTTCAAGCGTTTCGGTTTGTTGATAAGTGCGATTTATCCATCGGGTTCGCAAGGGCAAGTGATTGGCGTGAGCAAATTCTGCCTTGCGAACAGTCGCCAGCCCATCAATATCATTAGCGAAATACCAACGCTGGCGGTCAAAATTACCGATATTGCTACGTCCAGAAATCGGGCGAAGATTGAGCTCTGCTTGATAAGTGGCGTTCAATTGCAAAGGCGTTTTAGCTTGCCAATTTAGATAAATTTTTTGACCGCTTGTAAGTTGCCCAATCGCAGTTTGATACTCTTGTTGCTTTAAAATCTTTATGATTTCAATCGGTTGCATGCTTTTATAAGCGGTAAAATTTTCTGCCTGATTTGCAATTTTTAACACTTGCCCGTAACTTAGCAACATTATCAAGCCCAACATAAACGGCAAAAGCTGTTGCTTAAAGCCAAAATAAAGCATCAAGAGTGTAGCGAATAGCATCGCAGGCAATAAAGCTTGTTGTGGCAGCCATAAAACAGGCAAAAAAGAGAGACAAAGAAGAATGAAAAAGCGGTCTAATGTCATAGCAATCTGTTTTTGCTAGACAGTATGCCGAGGAATAGAAAAGTATGCAGAGTTTTCTTTCAAATTTTCGAGCGTGATCGAAAAAATTTAGCAACTGCATCTATCTAAAAAAGAAAAAAATACAGCTGCTAAAGGATAAGATTTATGGTTTCCGTCTCATCACTGCCAACACCACAATCAAAGCACTTAAGCTATAAAGTACCGTATTGCCCCATAAACTAAATGGTGTTTTGCTTATTACAGGAGAAACCTGAGCGGTAAGCACTCCTTTCTCAAATTGCGGCAATTGATGAACTACTTTGCCGTTTGCATCCACTATTGCAGTAATTCCCGTATTGGCAGAGCGAAGAAGTGGCTTGCCAAGTTCTAAAGCTCGCATTCTTGCCATTTGGAAATGTTGCCAAGGACCAATAGAAGTTCCAAACCATGCATCATTAGTAATAGTTAAGAGATAATCGCTATTGTGGTTTTTTTGGTTTTGTTGCACTTGATCGCCAAAGATAATCTCATAGCAAATCGCTAAATTAAAACGGGTATTTTTCGTCTGTAATGCAGGTTGAACAAATTCTCCTTGCGATAAATTGATTGGCAGAATAAAGACTTCACGCATCCAATCTAACACCGAGCCAAAAGGCACGTATTCGCCAAAAGGCACGAGATGATGCTTTTTATAGCGAGGTGCTTGTTCCGCATCATAAGGTTGTTCATTCAGTAATAACGCACTATTAAAGAGTTGATTTCGATTATCTTGATAAAGCGTGCCGATAATAATGTCACTTTGGCTTTCCGCAGATGCATTTTGCATTGAGCTAAGCAATGGGGAAATCTGATTTTCCAATGCGGGAATTGCCGATTCAGGCAGAATAATCACCTCACTTTTTCCAAGCAATGGGCGAATAAGATCCACATAGGTTTGCACCGAATAGTCGAAATGAGCAGGATCCCATTTCATTTTTTGTTCAATATTGCCTTGTACAAGGCTCACGGTAAGCGGTTGTTTTTCAGCATCAATTTGCCAGAAATTGGCAAAACGTGTGGCAAAGCCGAGCGCTATGAGCAATGCAAAAGTCGCAAGCGGTTTAATTTTCCGATTTTCTTGCAAAATAAATTGAACAGGATAAGTAGCAATCACAATAATGAAGAAAGTAACACCTTCTACGCCAAAAATCGGGGCGATATGGGCAAAAGGGCTATCAACTTGACTATAACCGAGCTGAAGCCAAGGGAAACCAGTGAGAACGATGCTTCGGAGATATTCCGTTCCAGTGAAAAGGCTTGCAAGCACAAACGGATTTTTCAGCTTAAATTTATGCACGCCCCAAGTAAAGAGTAGGTTGTAGAGTGCGAGGTAGCAAGCAAGTAGCAGAACTGCCAGATAGCTAATCACGACAGGCACACCACCAAATTGGATCATACTCACGTGAATCCAATTTACGCCAATGCCAAAATAACCAATCGACCAAGCAAAAGTTGCCCACAATGCGGTTTTACGTTGTGATAAAGTGGCTGACCAGATTAAGCCAAAGGCGGAAACAAAGGCCATAATCCAATAATCAAAAGGCGAAAAGGAGAGCGTGCCGATTGCACCAAAGAGAAAACTGATGATGCAAGCGATTAAACGAGGGGGATTTTTTATAGAATTTAACATAATGAAGAACTCAAATGGGAATGCAAATTGAAAAATGTATGATAATTATACTGCTCTTCACGTAGGGCTGCCCGAAAATCATATATGAAAATAGGCAGGGATAACCCCCGCCCCTACGTTTAAATTAATTGATAGTACTATTCTTCCGATTCTACCTGACGGCTTTCCATTCGTTCTAATTGCTCGTCTGAAACGGTTACACGTAATTGAATCAAACGGCGATTGTCTGCAGAAGTCACTTTCACATTCATCTGTTCAAGCTCAAGCTGCTCACCACGTTGTGGCAAGTGTCCGAAGGCTTGCATGACCAAACCGCCAAAGGTATCTACTTCTTCATCGGTAAATTCGGTGGCGAAAAAAGCATTGAATTTTTCAATATCCGTTAAAGCGGAAACGGCATAAGTGTGGCGAGAAAGTTGGCGGATTGGCTCGATTTCTTCTTCATCAAACTCATCTTCAATATCGCCCACAATTTGCTCTAAAATATCTTCGATGGTGACCAAGCCAGACATCGCCCCGAACTCATCGACCACCAATGCCATATGGAAGCGTTCCGAGCGAAACTCTTTGAGCATTCTATCCACGCGTTTACTCTCTGGCACAATCACTGCAGGGCGAAGAATAGCCTCCATATTAAATTCTTCCGCATCAGAACGGAGATATTTGAGTAGATCTTTCGCAAGCAAAATGCCTTGAATGCTATCTTTGCCATCATCTAAAATCACAGGAAAACGCGAATGGGCAGATTCAATAATAATATCCACACAGGCTTCAAGTGGCAGTTTTGAATCAATCGAAATAATTTGAGGACGTGGGATCATAATATCACGCACACGAAGTTCGGAAATTTCCATCACTCCTTCAATCATCTCTTTGGTATCGCTATCGATCAACTCGTTTTCGACCGAATCACGGATCACTTCTACTAAATCTTCACGGTTTTTAGGTTCTGTTTGGAAGATACCTAAAAACGACTGAATTAAATTCTTTTTCTCTGTTTTTTCTGTTGAGCCGAGGCTCTGATGTTCATCACTCATAATCATTCCTGTTAAAAAATTAGCGTGATTTTCCCACAAAAATAACGCCTTGATAATAAAATTATTTCTATTTTGTTTAATTTAGCATAGCATAGACATCACTTTTTTTAAATCCATTGCAATTTAAGGAAATATGATGAAATTAGCAAAATTGATGATGACAACGACCGCTTGTTTGGTAGCAACGTTTGCGACTGCGGGTACATTAAAAACCCCTAACTCAGTGGAAATGTTAGCGTTAGATGGTCAATCCGTAAAACGCTGGGAAAATGTCCAAATTAACGATACTAAAACGCACCAAGTAGTGGTGAGTGTGGGTGATATTGTGGATGGGAAATATTTTTCAATGAATCCAATTGTATTAACTTTTGAGGGGACAAATGAAGAAATGACACTTGTTGTGCCTCAATTCCGCTCATCTCACGATGTCAATAAATTCCAAGCAAATCCAACCTTTAAAATTCAAACCGCATCAGGCAAAGAAATCCCGTTTAAACAAGATGTATTAAAAGGCGAAGGCTTTGCACCGAATAGCCGAATTGAAGATAACCTTGTCAAATATAACGCTAGTAAAGGCGTGGCGGCTGTTCCTGCATTTGTGAATGCGACTTTTGAAGCAAAAGGGCAAATTGTGGTAGAAACCAAAAATGTAAAAGAAGAGCAATTGCAATTACTCTTCTCTAAAGCAGATAAAGAAACACAACAACGTTTCTTAGAATGGGCAAAAAAGAACGTTAAATAACTTTAGCAAGCAAATAGCTCCCAAAATGCCTTAATAATCGGCTCTTGTAAGCGTTTTTTTTGCACACAAATGCCTAATTCGAAAGGTTCAATGGGCTTTTTTAAGTTAAGGTAAGAAACTTGATTTGCTACGGGGCTATGTTTAATCACTACATCGGGCAATAATGCTACACCACAACCTAATGCCACCATCGGGACTATCGCTTCGTGTCCTGCAACGGTGGCATAAATTTTAGGTTCTTTAATTTTTTGCGATTTAAACCACGCTTCAATACGCTGACGTGCGGAGCCTTCAAGCGGTAAGATAAACGGCATATTTTGCCAATCAATCGGATCTTGCTGAAGCAATTGTGTTGCAGAGCAAGCCACGCGAGGGATAATCAATGAAAGCGTAATATCGTCAATATGCTGAAATTCGACATTATTTGGCAAATTGTTTGGCTTACCCGCAAGGGAAATGTCAGCTTGTAAGGAATGCACCGCACTGACAGCATGAGCTGGATCGCCTGTAATCAACTTGATTTCAACCTTTGGATAACGCTGACGAAACTTCTCTAACATTGCAGGCAAATGGCTATAAGCCGCCGTTACTGAACAAAAAAGCTGTAACTCACCCTCTAATTCTCCTTGATGGGGTGAAAGTGCATTTTTCATCGCTTGCCAATCTGCCCAACTCTGTTTTGCAAATTCCAAGAAATTTTCGCCCGCTTCTGTAAGATGAACTTGTCGGTTATCTCTGACTAAAAGCGGTTGTTCAATCTCCTCTTCCATTCGCTGAATATGGCGCGTAAGAGTTGATGCACTCATATAGTTTTTTTCCGCTGTACGAATAAAACTACGGGTTTGAGCGAGATCAAGAAAGAGTTTTAGGGATTGGAAGTCCATTATTTATATAGCCATTCTGGTTTTATTTGTGAAAAATCTAATTCATTCACACTTTTATTGAATCGCAAAATATGCGTCGATGCAGAATTATTTGGCTGCCAATGATTAAAGTTTTCTTCATCTTGACTATAAAATGCAATTAATGACTTACTAAAACCTGATGCGATATGAACAATAGAAGTATCAGGTGAAATAACACATTTAGCATTTCTAATTAATTCAATCGTATCAAAAACTGTTTTAGTTTCTTCATAAATAAACACATTTTGATATTCTTTTGCGACACTCTTCAATTTCTCTGTTACTTCAGGAAAGGTAAGTAATACTATATTCATAGTATTACTTGTTAGATTATCTAACAACGATTTCATTGAATTATCATTAAAACGACGAGCAGAACCAGCACCAAAAAAATTAACTACTACGTAATTAGATAAATTATTCTTAATCAAGAAATCTTGAATGTTCTGCTTCGATTTTTCTGTAAATGGCACATCGTAAGTAATTGAAATTTGTTTGAATCCTACTAGCTCAAGAGCTTGTTTATACACTTCTGAAAAATGAATTTCTTGTGCAAAAATATTAAAGTTAAAAAGTTGGTAATTTTCTTTTTGATAACCAATATAACTTTTGGCTTGTATAGTTCTTAAAAAGAGTAAGTCCCGATTACGCAATGTTACAGTTGGATCAATTAAAACATCGTATCGTTCTTTAGCTAACTCTCTACCGCAGCGAATATAATCCCTAATATCTTTAGTTTTCACAAAATAAAGTTCATCAATGTAAGGATTTTGCTCAAATAAATAAGCATTCTTTTTAGAACAAACCACACCAATTTTAGTGTTGGGTGATTGCTTTTTTATTTCCCTAAAAACAAATGAGCTAACAATATAGTCACCAATTTTGCCATCGTGGCGTAAAAATAGAATGCTCTTAGGCGGAAATGCAATATTTGCAAGCGGTGTTTTTTTATCAAGAATTTGCTTGCCGAGTTTTAGCCTGAGAGTTCTTAAAGTAGATTTAATATTCATATTTATTCCATTGGCAACAAAATAGGTTGATAGGGATGAATATCTAATACATATTTAATCCAATTCCCAAAACTATATTTTTCTTTTATTTTAGG
>OBXT01000102.1_pt1 | contig 17564 bp, 12 predicted proteins | sample 1476621 | NCBI WGS metagenome assembly OBXT01 (sample SAMEA2580169, study PRJEB22360) | human gut metagenome | biome: human gut; feature: human-associated habitat; material: faeces | place: Denmark | collected 2008/2010
CTTTCTTACTGGATATGCTTTTGGTGGGACCACTAGCCAAGACAATAGCATTTGCAATTTTACATAAAGTAAAAGCCCATGATAAACGATGGGCGAAGATTTTGGCGATTTCTGGAACCATGGCGCTATTCATGGTAACCTTTATGTCGCTCTATGGATTAGTGTACAACGGTCAGTCGGTGACGCTCTTATCCTATGGTCGTGCTTGGTTGACAAATGTGATCATGGCCTTACCACTTAATTTTCTAGTAGTTGGTCCCATCTCACGCTTTATCTTGGGAAAATTGCAAAATCCATTGCCTGGTGAAGAAGTCGTAGAGAATTTTGAAGACGATGATGAATTACCAACTATAATTTAAGTATAGAACTGGAGAGAAACTCCAGTTTTTTAATATTAAAAGCAGCCACAGATGTGACTGCTTAATGATGATTAGTTTTTCTTTTTCATTTCACCATGTGGGTAGTAAGTTCCCTCTGGCATATCGTTAATGAAAACATGAATAGCTTCTTTAGGGGCTTTTGCAACACGTGATACAACCTCAGTAACTTCACGAGCAAGTTCGATTTTTTGTTCTTCAGTACGACCTTCAAAGAGATCAATTTTTACAAATGGCATAATGCATCTCCTTAGTTTTGATAGTCCTATTATAGCATTAATTAAGAGAATATTCTAAAGTTTTTGGAAATTCTTGAAATGATAATATCGTAATGCTACAATGTGAGTGATTTCAATAGTAAAGCCTAAAATAAAAAGAGGCAGGTAGCTAAGAGAAAGCGTTCCTAGTCGAAAGCAATAATATTACTTTTGAAGCGATCATTCCTGATTTAGGGATTGTCTCACATGTTATTCAAATGGTATGGCGTCTTGTGATGATAGGTAAGTGATTGCATTTTTTATTGGCTTTGTTTATAAGGGATGAAAACTCTTACTAAAAATGGTAAAATAATGCTAACTAGAGACAGTAAGGAGTAAATTATGACAATTGATTTTCGTGCCGAAGTTGATAAGCGCAAAGATGCTTTGATGGAGGACCTTTTTGGTCTTTTGCGCATTAACTCAGAACGTGATGATAGTAAGGTTGATGATAAGCACCCATTTGGTCCTGGGCCAGTAAAAGCTTTGGAACATTTTCTTGCTTTAGCAGAACGTGATGGCTATAAAACTCGTAATATTGATAATTATGCAGGTGACTTTGAATTTGGTCAAGGTGATGAGGTTTTGGGTATCTTTGCACACTTGGATGTGGTACCAGCTGGTAGCGGTTGGGATACAGATCCTTATGAACCAGTAATCAAAGATGGAAAACTTTATGCCCGTGGGTCATCAGATGATAAAGGCCCAACAATGGCTTGTTACTATGCCTTGAAAATTATTAAAGAACTCGAGCTTCCAGTATCTAAGCGTGTGCGCTTTATTGTTGGTACTGATGAAGAATCTGGTTGGGGCGATATGGAATATTACTTCGCTCATAATGAATTGAAAGATCCTGATTTTGGTTTTTCACCTGATGCAGAATTTCCAATCATCAATGGTGAAAAGGGAAATATTACAGCTTATCTCCATTTTGAAGGTCAAAATGATGGGGACTTTAGTCTTGTGTCCTTTAATGGTGGTTTGCGTGAAAATATGGTTCCTGAATCAGCAAGTGCAGATTTTACTGGACCTATCACTTTGAAAGAACTTGAAGCCAAATTAGCCGACTTTGTTTCGGAACAAGAAGTAACTGGTCAAGTGACCGAAGAAGCAGGTGTTTTCCATGTGACTATTCATGGGAAATCAGCTCATGGTATGATGCCTCAAAATGGTATTAATGGAGCAACCTACTTGGCACTCTTCCTTAGTCAATTTGATTTCCAAGGCAATGCTAAAACGTATTTGGATATAATTGCTGAAACACTTCATAAGGATTTCTTCGCTGAAAAGACAGGTCTTGCTTATACAGATCCTAAGATGGGTGAATTGACCATGAATGCAGGTGTATTTAACTTCTCTAAGGAATCAGAAGAAAATACGATTGCTCTGAATTTCCGCTATCCTCAAGGGGTTGATACGGACTCTATTAAGGCTGATCTTGAAAAACTCGAAGGTCCTAAGGCGGTTAGTCTCTCAGAACACGGTCATGTGCCACACTATGTACCAGTTGATGATCCTATGGTAGAGACTCTTCTTTCAGTCTATGAGAAACAAACAGGTCTTAAAGGTCATGAACAAATTATTGGTGGCGGAACATTTGGACGTCTCCTCAAACGTGGTGTTGCCTATGGAGCTATGTTCCCTGGTTATGTCAACACGATGCACCAAGCAAATGAGTTTACTGAGGTTGAAGACTTGTACCGTGCTGCTGCCATTTATGCAGAAGCTATCTATGAGTTAATCAAATAAAAAAGAGAGACAGTTTTGTCTCTTTTTTGAGGAGGAAAATATGGAAACACTTGAAGAATTAACACAAGCAATCATGTCCGATGAACAAAATAAAGCTTTTACGGAAAAAGGTATAAAACCCTTGTTTACCATTCCAAAAACGGCACGAATTAATATCGTAGGACAAGCTCCTGGTATTCGTGCCCAAGAGTCCGGCCTTTACTGGAATGATCCTAGCGGTGATAATCTCAGGGATTGGATGGGTGTTTCACGCGAAGAATTTTATGAATCTGGCATGTTTGCTATTGTACCAATGGATTTTTATTTCCCAGGTCATGGTAAATCAGGTGATTTACCTCCTCGCAAAGGATTTGCAGATAAGTGGCATGAGAAAGTTCTTGCTTTAGCTCCTGATATTCAATTGACGATTTTAGTAGGTAACTATGCACAGCGTTACTATTTACATCAAAAATCGTCGGCAAAATTAACGGATACAGTTAAGCATTACAAAGATTACCTTCCTGAGTTTTTCCCTCTCGTTCATCCCTCTCCACGAAATAATATTTGGCAAGCCAAAAATCCATGGTTTATGGAAGAAGTAGTTCCAGATTTGAAGGCCTTGGTCAAAAAAATCTTAAGTCAATGATTTCTGATATATAAACTTGGATTGTCATTAGGTATTGTTATCAAATTAATGAAGCAACATTCAGAACATGTCCAAATGGTATAAAAATTTGAGCCCCTTGGGGCTTTTTTTGATGCTATAACAAAAATAGTTGCAAAAATAATTAACAAAATTTTAATACTTAGCTTATACAGTGCAATTTAATTCTAATTTTCAGAAGAAGTAACATATAAAATTAAGGTAGCTATCCTTTTAAACTAAAGAATCAATTAAATAATACTTACAAATTGAAAATGAGTGTAAATTTTTAAAAATATTAAGACAATTCCATTGACAGAAAATTTAAAAGTGATAGACTTTAGGTGTTAAGAAAATTTAGAAGGAAATTTGTGATATGGGAAGAAAAGATTCACAACGTTTTTCAATCAGGAAGTATAGCTTTGGGGCTGCTTCTGTTCTTTTGGGTACAACCATTCTTGCGATGGGGGCAACTGGTGTACATGCAGATGAGGTTTCAACTTCAGCTGCTACTGATACACCACTTAGTGCTTCTGTACTAACAGACACTGCTGCTGATCCGGCAACGACTGTTGATCATTCAGAGAAGCAAGTTGTTTCTGTCAAAGAAGAAGGAAATACCACTGTAACAACAAGTGTTGTTACAACTGATAGTCTTGAGGATGCTAAAACTTCTGCGGTAAAAGAAGGGGTAGAAGTCGAAGAAACTGCACCTCAAACACATACATCCCTAGAGGGTGCTATTGCTGACAATCAAGCTCAATCAAAAGAGATTAACACGGTTGTTTCGGATTATCAGAAAGCAAAAGAAAACCACAAAAAAGATGTAGCTGAGTATGATAAAGCTAAGGCTGAGTACGATGCTAAAGTGGCCGAAAAAGCAGCAGCTGATAAAGCAAACGCTGCTTCTAAAGCACAGTATGATACTGATCAAGCTGCTTATGAAAAAGGGTTAGCTAAATACCAAGCTGATAATAAAGCCTATGATGTAGCATTGAAAGAGTATAATGCTCAAAAATTAACTTATGATTCTAAAGTAGCAGAAAAAGCAGCTGCCGATGCAGCTAATGCTAAGTCAGAAGCTGATTATAAGGTACAGTTGGCTGTTTATGAAACTGCTAAGAAGAACTATGAAGCTGCTATGGCTCAGTATACCAAAGACAAGGCAAAATATGATGCTGAGAAAGAAGCTTATGATGCTAAAGTAGCTGAAAAAGTTCGTACAGAAATCGAAAACAAGGTTGCTCAAGAGCAGTATGAGAAAGATTTAGCTACTTATAATGCCACTTACGAAAAATATCAAACCGATTTAGCTGCCTACAAGACTGCCAAAGCCGCCTACGATGCTAAAGTAGCCGAAAAAGCAGCAGCTGATGCAGCTAATGCAGAAGCTAAAGCTAAGTATGACGCAGAAATGGTCACTTACGAAGCAGCTTTGTCTGAATATAAGACAAATAAGGCTTCGTATGATGCCGCTATAGCTGAATACAATACGAAAAAAGCTGCCTATGATGCTAAAGTAGCTGAGAAAACACAAGCAGAAATTACTGATAAGGCAGCTCAAGAGCAATATGAGAAAGATCTTGCTGCTTACAATACGGCTTACGAAAAATATCAAACTGATTTAGCTGCCTACAAGACTGCTAAAGCAGCCTACGATGCCAAAGTAGCCGAAAAAGCAACTGCTGATAAGGCAAATGCGGAAGCTAAAGCCAAGTATGATGCAGAAATGGCTGTTTATAATACAGCTAAAGCACAATACGATAAAGATTTACAAGAATACCAAGCTAAGAAAGCGCAATACGATAAAGATAAAGCAGCCTATGATCAACTTGTTGCTATTAAAGCAGAAGAAGATGCTGCAAAAGCTAAGTATGAAGTTGAGCTTGCAAAATACAATGTAGATTTAGAGCAATACGGCAAAGATTTTGCTACATACCAAACAAAACTTGCTGAATATCATACAGCTTTGGCACAGTACAAAGATGCTAAAGCAGCCTATGATAAGTACATGAATGATAATGGTTTCCAAGATCTAAAAGATGTAGAAACTGTTCAAGATTTGACCTTCCAACGTGAAGGTGGAGCCATTCATACCATCGATGGCATCAGTGCTTATCTCACTCGTGATGCTCAAGCTCGTTTGAATACAAGCAATGTACATCAGTATGATTCCAATAAATTGGAAGCTTCAGATATTGTAGCAACTAGTCCTTGGGCCAATAATGAAACTGAATTTATTCAAATTAAGGAAGGCGATAAATTTGTTGTTACTTATGATAACTTGAATCAGTCAAGCATGCGTGAAAATACGGATATGCATCCGATCAAGCGCGTGATTTATCGCTATGAAATTTTGAGTCTTCCATCAAATGACGGTAAAGGAATTGCAGCCGTTAGCTCAGACCCAACTGTAACACTAACAGTCGGTGCTTCAACAGACCAAAATAAACCCGTTAAAGTTGCTGTAGATGTTGAATTCTATGATGGTAATGGCAATAAGTTTGATTTGACACAGCACAATGCGATTGTTGCTTTGAACTCTCTTAACCACTGGACAGGTGCTTCTTATGTAGATAGTGGGGATAAACCTCGTGCCCTTACAGTAGAAGCCAAAGATAAAGATGGTAACACTGTTCGTGGAACTTGGGATCCTTATGCAGATGGTTCATCAATGAGCATTGAAAACAATGCGGTTGTTGTTAAAAATGGAACAGCTGACTTTGGTACTGCTGATGTCACTATCTCTGCTGAAAACCCAATCAAGATTGTGGCACAAAAATCAACGTGGAATGGTAGTGAATTTACAGTTAGTGAAGAAACTGTTATCGACGCGACTTCAGTCAATGCTTCAGGTGCTGGGAACGGTCACTCTATTGGAACAGATGAGTTCACATTAGATGGTAAAGATGATGTTATCGGTTCTTATACGATTGATTCAACTTCAGGACGTATTATCTTTACTCCTAAGAAGAAATTTGAAAATGTAGAGCACCAAGAATCTGTAAATATTGGAAACAATAAATACATTCCAATTCCAAATTCAAGTGTTTCTTATGATTCTGCTACAAAAGAGGTGACATCATTTAAAGATAACCAATACATTGAACATGGATCTATCTTTAATGGTGAATCTTCAACGACTCTTGAAGGTTGGGACAATCCATCTTCTCCATACCTCTATTATGGTGGAGCAGGATTGAAGATGACTGATGGTCACTTGGTATTTACGGCCAATGGAGCTAATGCTGCTGGTCAACCAACGGTTTACTGGTTTGCGATTAACTCAAATGTTGGTATTCCAAAAAATCCAGGTGAAGCGCCAAAAGAGCCAACGGCTCCTGAAGAACCAAAGGCTCCAACTCCACCAACGATTACATTGGAAGTTCTTCCAGCGGTACCAACAGAACCAACTCCGCCAACAGCCCCTACGGCACCAACAGAACCTAACTATACAGTTGTTACAGTTGATGCTGAGGAGCCAAAAGCTCCAACAGAGCCTAAGGCTCCAACGCCACCAACTCCGACAGTTGTTGAAGTTCCTGCGGAACCAAGCAAACCAGAAGAACCTAAAGCGCCAACACCACCGACAGAACCTAACTACACTGTGGTTACAGTTGATGCAGAGGAACCTAAGGCACCAACAGAACCAAAAGCACCAACGCCACCAACTCCAGCTTTAGTTGAAGTGCCAGTAGAGCCACGTAAGATTACGGCACCAGTAGAACCTAAGGCTCCGACTCCACCTACACCTGTAGTTGTAGAGGTACCTGGTGAGCCAACAAAACCAACGCCACCAACAGAGCCAACAGCTCCAACACCACCAACTATGGTCACAGTTAATGTTCCTAATAAACCTGTTTCACCTAAAGAACTTGTAGCTCCTAAGGTAAAATGGCATAAAAATTATCTTGTTGAGCGCGTAACACGTCCAGTACCAACGACGCCACCAACTCCTCAAAAACCAAAAACTCCTGGAACACCTACAGGACCAAGCGTTACACCAACTTCTTCTGTGGTTGCTAAGCAAGAAACAGAAAGAACTAATAGCGCCGTATTGCCAGAAACAGGTGACTCTAACCAAAAATTAGCATCTGTAACAGGTCTAGGCTTGCTTTCAATGGCCCTTTCAGGTCTATGGTCAGCTCGCAAACGTAAACATTAATAAGATAAAATGAAAGATTAGGTTGTTTTGCCATGCAAGACAGTCTAGTCTTTTTTGTTACCTATTATTTGCTCTTTAACGAACTGAATAAGTTTGAATGTTAAAACTAATAGGACAAACGAGAGGACATGATTTAGGTGAAATAGCTATCCTAAAGCTGAATATCACTATGAAAAGTAAAATGAAAGCTTATAGTTGATTGTTTTTCATAATCTTTTCAATAAAAAAACATTAAAGCTAATCGGACTAGATATTATAAAATTAAACCGCCTATTTGTAACGTAAACCCTATTAATAATAGGGTTTTTTCTATCAAATGTTTTGATATTAAAAAGTATTTGAATTTAAGAATCTAATCGAATTTAAAGGAATGGGTGTTTTTATGAGATATCTCAAATTGACATGGTTCTTTCTTTTGTTAGAATATGAACATAACTAAATATAGAAGGACGTAATTTAAATGGGGAAAAAGGAATTACAACGTTATTCACTCAGAAAGTCTAGCCTTGGTGCGGCTTCTGTTCTTTTGGGGACTGCAGTTCTTGCAGTAGGGGCTTCAAATGCAAGCGCTGATGAGGTAGCAACAACTACAGATTCAGCAACACCAGCAGTTGAAGCAACAGATGCTGTTGAAGAAAACACTTCAGCCGTAGCAGATTCAACTGAAAAGAAAGTTGTTAACGTTACTGAAGAAGGCAACACAACTGTTACAACGAGTGAAGTAACAAATACAAGCTTAGAAGCTGCAAAAACAGCTGCAACTAACGAAGGGGTTGAGGTTAAGGAAGAACCTGCTCAAACCAAAGAAACTGTTGAAGCAGCTGCTGCAGATAATAAAGCACAAGCAGAGAAAATCAATACAGTCGTTTCTGATTATAAAGCGGCTAAAGAACAATACAAGTCAGATAAAGCTGACTATGATAAAGCAAAAGCAAACTATGATGCAAAATTAGCTGAGAAAGCACTTGCTGATAAAACAAATGCTGAAGCTCAGGCTAAATATGATACTGAAAAAACAGCTTATGATAAAGCTTCAGAGCAATACCAAATTGCTAAGCAAGCTTATGACTCAGCTCTTTCAGAGTACAAGACTAAGAAAGTTACTTATGATGCTAAGGTAGCAGAAAAAGAAGCCGCTGATAAAGAAAATGCGCTTTCTGCAGCTAAATACCAAGCAGAATTGGCAACATATAACCAAGCAAAAGCTGATTATGAAGCAGCTCTTGCTCAGTACAATAGCGATAAAGCCAAATACAATGCTGAAAAAGCTAACTATGATAATAAAGTAGCTGAAAAAGTTGTTACTGAAAAACGTAACGCTGAAGCTGAAGCTAAATATCAAACTGAGCTAGCAGCATACAATGAAGCAAAAGCTAAATATGATGTAGAAAAAGCAGCGTATGACAAGAATCTTGAACTTTATAATGCTAAGAAAACAGCTTATGAAGCAGATCTTGAAACAAAACAAGCTATTGAAAAATACAATGCAGATGCTAAAGCTAAATACGAAGCAGCCTTGGTTGTCTACAATGAGCAAAAAGCTAAATATGACCAAGAGTACCTTGAGTATCAAAACAAATTAGCTGTTTACCAAACAGCACTTAAACAATACCAAGATGCTAAAACAGCTTACGATAAATACATGAATGATCCTGTATATCGTAACCTTAAAGATGCTGAAGTTGTTCAAGAATTGACTTTCCAACGTGAAAACGATGCGACACACAAAGTTGAAGGTGTAAGCAACTACTTGACAAAAGAAGCACAAGAGCGTCTTAATACAAGTAATGTTTTCCAATATGACTCTAACAAGTTACAAGCATCTGACATTGTTTCAAATAGCCCTTGGACAAACACTGAAGACGAGTGGATTCAAGTTAAAGAAGGTGACAAATTTGTTGTTACTTATGATGGCTTGAACCAATCAAGCATGCTTGTTGAAAATGAAGCATCAGCAATCAAACGTGTTGTTTACCGTTACGAAATCGTTAGCCTTCCATCAAACGACGGAAAAGGTATCGCGAAAATCAGTAAGGATCCAACAGTAACTATGACAGTTGGAGCATCAACTGATCAAGATAAACCAGTTAAAGTAGCTGTAGATGTTGAGTTTTACGATAAAGATGGTAAAATGTTCAACCTTAGTGAGCGTAATGCTATCGTAGCACTTAACTCACTTAACCACTGGAACGGTGCAGCTTATGTTGAAACATCTGAGCGCCCACGTCCACTTACAGTAGAAGCGAAAGACGTTAATGGTAATACTGTTCGCGGTACTTACAATCCTTACGCAGATGGTTCTACTTTGGCAATCCAAAACGGTGAAGTTGTTACAAAATCTGGTTATGCAGATTTTGGAGGAGCTACAGTTAACATTTCAGATGAGAACCCACTTAAGGTAGTGGTTCCTATCACTGACTGGAATGGTTCAGAATGGGTTGTCTCACGTGAAATTCCATCTGATGTCACAACTCTTAATGCTTCAGGTAGCGGTAATGGACACGCTCTTGGTAACCAAGATTATACGTTTGGTGATAAAGATGATGTTATTGGTTCATACAGCGTTTCTGCTGAAACTGGTTTGATTACATTCACACCTAAGAAAAAATACCAATCAACACGCCACCAAGAATATGTAAATATTGGTGATAACCAATTCATCGCCATTCCAAAATCATCAGTTACTTATGATGCTGCTACTAAAGAAGTAACATCAGTCAATGATAACCAATACATTGACCATGGTGCAGTCTTTAATGGTGAGACAACATCAGAATTGACAGGTTGGGATAACGCTGATTCACCTTACCTCTACTATGGAGGTGCAGGTATCAAGATGACTAATGGTCACTTGGTATTTACTGCTGAAGGTGCAAATGCTGATGGCGCACCAACAGTTTACTGGTTCGCAATCAACTCTAACCTTGGTTTGCCTAAGAATCCAGGTGAAAAACCTGAAGAACCTAAGGCACCAACACCACCAACAGCACCGGTTAAACCAGTCGTTAAAACAGTTGGTATCAATCCACAAGAACCAACACCACCAACACCTCCAAAAGAGCCAGTGGCACCAACGCCACCAACTCCAGAGGTAGTTGAAGTTCCTGGTAAACCACAAGAACCAACACCACCGACAGGTCCAACGGCACCAACGCCACCAACACCAAAAGTGGTTGAAGTTCCAGAAAAACCGGTTGAACCAACACCACCAACAGGTCCAACGGCACCAACGCCACCAACACCAAAAGTAGTTGAAGTTCCTGCTAAACCAGTAGAACCTAAAACTCCTGAAAAACCAAGTGTTGTATGGCACAAGAACTATGTCGTTGAGAGAGAGTCTCACGTGGTACCACCAACTCCACCGACTACTCCGCAAACACCACCAACACCTGTTACTCCTCCAACTCCAGTGACACCACCAACTACACCAACTCCAAATACTGAAGTTCCTGTAGTGCCTCAAGCTGAGTTGCCACAAACTGGTGAGCACACTAGCAATGCTGGATTTATTGGACTTCTTTCAATGATTTTTGCAGCCTTTGTAGGATTCTTCAAACGTCGTAAAGAAGATTAAGTGGTGCTATTAAATTAGTTCCCCATCAAAACTAGATTCTATTTAGAATCTAGTTTTTATTTTTGCTCAGTTTTCCTCCCTAATATCATTTCTATTTACTGGTGAAACATGTTATAATTGTTTTGAACGACTATTATAGAAAGATGCAAGGAGACGAGCATGGAAGAACTTAAGAAAATCGCTGGTGTAACCGCTGCCAAATACGTTGAAGATGGAATGGTTGTTGGACTCGGTACAGGGTCAACAGCCTACTTCTTTGTAGAGGAAATTGGCCGTCGTATTAAGGAAGAAGGTCTTAGTGTTGTTGGTGTAACGACATCAAGTCAAACCACTAATCAAGCTGAAGGCTTAGGCATTCCTTTGAAGGCAGTGGACGATATTGACAGTATTGATGTTACTGTTGATGGAGCCGACGAAGTAGACCCTCAACTCAACGGGATTAAAGGTGGCGGTGGTGCCCTTTTGATGGAAAAAATCGTTGCTACACCTACAAAAGAATATATCTGGGTGGTTGATGAGTCTAAAATGGTTGATCAATTAGGTGCTTTCAAACTACCAGTTGAAGTGGTTCAATATGGTGCTGACCGTCTGTATCGTGTCTTTGAGTCTAAGGGCTATAAGCCATCATTCCGACTTACGGAACAAGGTGACCGCTTTGTTACAGATATGAAGAACTATATCATCGATCTTGATTTAGGTAAGATTGAAAATCCAGTAGCTCTTGGTGAAGAACTAAAAGCTATGACAGGGGTTGTCGATCATGGATTGTTCAATGGCATGGTTAACAAAGTCATCGTTGCAGGAAAAGACGGTGTTAAGGTCGTTGAAGTTAAGGCCTAGTCCGATTTTTATTCCCCTCACTTTTAATGAGGAAAACTAATTAATTTTTTTCAAACTATTAAATAATATAGAAAGGCAAGAGGTAATTTCGAAAAGATTTTAGCTCTTTGTGGTGTTATTATGTCCAAATTTAACCGAATGCATTTAGTCGTTCTTGATTCAGTAGGAATTGGTGCTGCTCCAGATGCCAATGACTTTGTCAATGCAGGTGTGCCAGATGGTGCTTCAGATACCCTTGGTCACATCTCTAAATCTGTAGGATTGAATGTGCCAAATATGGCTAAGCTTGGTCTAGGAAATATTCCTCGTGAAACACCTTTGAAAACAGTACCAGCAGAAAGCAACCCAACTGGTTATGCAACAAAATTGCAGGAAGTATCTCTTGGTAAAGATACGATGACTGGTCACTGGGAAATCATGGGTCTCAATATTACTGAACCTTTTGATACTTTCTGGAACGGATTCCCAGAAGAAATTCTCACTAAAATTGAAGAATTCTCAGGCCGTAAAGTCATTCGTGAAGCGAATAAACCATACTCAGGTACGGCTGTTATTGAAGACTTTGGACCTCGTCAAATGGAAACTGGTGAATTGATTATTTACACTTCAGCTGACCCAGTTCTTCAAATTGCCGCACACGAAGACGTTATTCCTTTGGATGAGTTGTATCGTATTTGTGAATATGCGCGTTCAATTACCCTTGAGCGTCCAGCTCTTCTAGGGCGTATCATTGCTCGTCCTTACGTTGGTGAACCTGGAAACTTCACTCGTACGTCTAACCGTCGTGATTTGGCTGTCTCACCATTTGAACCAACTGTTTTGGATAAATTGAATGAAGCTGGTATCGATACTTATGCCGTTGGTAAAATCAATGATATTTTCAACGGAGCTGGTATTAACCACGATTTGGGACACAATAAATCAAATAGCCACGGTATTGATAATTTGATTAAAGCCATGACTTCTGAAGACTTCAAACATGGTTTCTCATTCACAAACTTGGTAGACTTCGATGCCCTTTATGGACACCGTCGAGACCCACATGGATATCGTGATTGCTTGCACGAATTTGACCAACGTTTGCCTGAAATCATTGCTGCTATGCGTGAAGATGATCTCTTGATGATTACAGCAGACCACGGAAATGATCCAACTTATGCAGGTACAGACCATACTCGTGAATATATTCCTTTCTTGGCTTATAGCCCATCATTCAAAGGAAATGGACTTATTCCAGTAGGTCATTTCTCTGACATCTCAGCAACTGTCGCTGAAAACTTTGGTGTAGATAAAGCCATGATTGGTGAAAGCTTCTTGGATAAACTTATCTAAAATGAAGCGCTATGCATTTTTGGTTCGTGGGATAAACGTTGGTGGTCGTCACAAGGTAGTCATGAAAGAATTTTGTCGTGAATTAGAAGAACTCGGTATGTCACATGTTTCTTCCTATATAAATAGTGGAAATCTTTTCTTTGATTCTACCTTGATGAAAGAGGAACTCCTCTTAGTTTTAGAGAAATTTCTAAATAAGGCTTACCCATTTATTAAGGTATTTTCTCTTTTTACTCTTGAAGATTATCAAAATGAAGTGGCCTCATTACCTAAGTGGTGGGAAGATGATTTCTATAGAAAGGACGTCCTCTTATTCACTGAAAGACTTGATAAGAACGAAATGAAGAAGATTATTAACTCTTTAGAGTTGAAAGATGAAATACTTCATTTTGGTCAACTTGGTGTCTACTGGGTAAAGTATGATAAATCAACTTATAGCCAAACAGCTTATCATAAAAAGTTATTGAAAACACCTTTTTATCCTGATATAACCATTCGAAATGCGAGAACTTTTTCAAAAATTGGTCATTTTTTAAGAATGAAATAAAATTTAGGGAGAAATAACATGTCGTTACTTGAAAAAATTAGAGTTACTCAAGCGTTTTTGGAAAGCAAAGGAATTGAAAAACCTGAGTTCGGTTTAATCTTGGGTTCTGGACTTGGTGAGTTGGCTGAAGAAGTTGAAGACGCAGTTGTCATTGACTATGCGGATATTCCAAACTGGGGACAATCAACGGTTGTCGGACATGCTGGAAAACTTGTTTACGGAACTTTGTCTGGACGTAAGGTTTTGGCTCTTCAAGGACGTTTCCATTTTTATGAAGGAAATCCGCTTGAAGTCGTTACTTTCCCTGTACGTGTTATGAAAGCTCTTGGATGTGAAGGAGTTGTTGTAACCAATGCAGCAGGTGGTATCGGCTTTGGCCCAGGTACTTTGATGGCCATCACTGACCACATTAACATGACTGGTCAAAACCCATTGATCGGTGAAAACTTGGATGATTTTGGTCCACGTTTCCCTGATATGTCTAAAGCTTACACACCTGAATATCGTGAAACCGCCCACAAAGTGGCTGATAAACTTGGTATCAAATTGGATGATGGTGTTTATATCGGTGTGACTGGTCCAACTTATGAAACTCCAGCTGAAATCCGTGCTTACAAGACACTTGGGGCAGATGCTGTTGGGATGTCAACCGTTCCTGAGGTTATTGTTGCAGCTCACTCTGGCTTAAAAGTTCTTGGTATCTCATGTATTACCAACTTTGCGGCTGGTTTCCAAGAAGAATTGAACCACGAAGAAGTGGTGGAAGTGACAGAGCGTGTTAAAGGGGACTTTAAAGGATTGCTAAAAGCGATTCTTGCTGAACTCTAAATTATGATAGCTCGGGGAATAAAACCTATAACGTCATTACCCAAGTCGACTAGGTTAAGTTTAGCTGTTTTTGGAACCGGTATTGCTTCAGGTTTGGTAGGCATTCTTTGTCATTACCTTTTGGAGTTTATACAAATTCTTGTATTTGATAATGATAAATCGAATTTATTGTCACAGTTTAACTCTGTAAGTCCCTTTCGACGATTTGCAGTATTGCTTGTAGTAGGTGTTTTGGCTAGTTTATTTTGGTATTTCCTTCAGAGACGAGTGTCCCTCCTTTCTATTAGTAAGGCTAAGCAACTCGTTGGTAAGAAGAGTCCAAATTTTCTTGGCCAGAGTCTACACGCTTTGATGCAGGTTACAATCGTTGGAGCTGGTTCCTCAATTGGTAAAGAAGGAGCGCCTCGAGAATTAGGCGCTCTATTTGGTGGTAATCTCTCCAAAGCCTTGCACTTGGATATTGTTGATAGACAATTGCTAATTGCTTGCGGGGCTGGCGCTGGCTTAGCTGCGGTTTACCAAGTCCCCTTTGCCAGTACACTGTTTGTTCTGGAAACCTTAGGTGTTGCTTGGAAATCAAAAAATATTATTATCATTCTTGTGACAACCTACTTGTCAGCTTATTGTGCTCGGCCAATCGTTGGTAAGGAGGCAATGTATCAAGTCGGTAAAGTTAGCTCAGACTCTGCTAGTCTGATTCAGGTTATTGTTCTTGTATTAGTGATAACTCCGCTGGCGATGATGTTTAGCTTCTTAGCCAAAAAGGCTAGCAAAAGTCGTATTACTGATAAACGCATTCTGTGGACCATGCCGCTATCTTATATAGTACTAGGTGGGATTGCAGCTTTCTATCCTTTAATCATGGGAAATGGTCAGGTTCTAGCACAATGGTTATTTTTAGGTGGGGTTTCAGCATACCTACCTCTTATCCTTGTCGTCAAAGGTCTTATGGTATGTTTACTTTTATGGGCAGGCTCTTATGGAGGAACCCTAACCCCTTCCTTTACTTTAGGTGCTGGATTGGGTTTCTTATTGACAAGTTGTCTTGAGATTTTTGGCTTATCACTCAATCCTACTCTAGGAATGTTACTCGGTGCAACCGTATTTTTAGGAATAACTTTAGATGCTCCTCTAACTGGGATAGCCTTAGTTCTAGGTTTTACTGGTCAAGGAGGGCTGGTAGCAGTACCACTAATCTTAGCGAGTCTACTATCGAGGATATTAAAAAATAGATGGAAGAAAAAACAATGAATATTCATTTTATCTTACACGAAACGTTTGAAGTCCCAGGAGCCTATTTAAAATGGGCACAAGACCGTGGGCATAATATCACATCAACCAAGGTATATGAGGAAGAGCTTCTTCCTGAAACCGTTGAAGGTATTGATTTTCTAATTGTTATGGGTGGCCCTCAGTCACCTGATGAGGATCGTCAGGCCTTTCCTTATTATGACCCAGAGGCTGAGATTGCATTTATGCAAAAAGCAATTGCTGCTGATATCTATATTGTTGGGGTTTGCCTAGGTGCTCAACTTTTATCTGTAGCCTATGGTGGTAAGTATGAACATAGTCCAGAACGTGAGATTGGTGTTTTCCCTGTAACGTTAACTGAGGCAGGTTTAGCGGATGAGCATATCAAAGGATTTGGCAAAACCCTAAATACTGGGCACTGGCATGGTGATATGCCTGGATTGACTGATAATGCAGTTGTTCTTGCTACTAGTCAAGGTTGCCCACGCCAAATTGTTCGCTTCAGTCCTAAACACTATGCCTTTCAGGCACACTTGGAGTTTGATCCTGAAGCCATTGATTTACTTATAGCTGCTGACGGTGAAGAGCATTTACGTAAGCAAAATAAAGTCTTGCCTTTTGTTCAAACACCTGAACAATTACGTGCCAACGATTATTCTGAAATGAACAAAAAGTTATACGATTTTCTTGATTCATTGACTCAAGCTTAATCCACTTTTAAAGTAGTTATTTATCCACTATATACACTATATACACTATATCCACTATATACACTATATACACTATATAATAGTAGAAAAATATCTAAAAAATAAAAATTAAGAAAGGTAAAGCGTGTGTTCTGATTTGAACACGAGCGGAAAGCTCGGAAAATAGATAGTCTTCATTTGTTTTCTGTCTGCTCCTTTACCATCAAAAAATGAAAGGAAGGGTAGTTCGGGTTTGAAACTGAACCTGGGCTAGAGGCTGTGTAAAAAAAGATAAATCCTCCTAGATGCGAAGCATCTTTGTCGGATTTCCTATTTTTACTTTGCCTCTTTAACGCCCTTGGTATCTTATATTATGTCTATTCATATTGCTGCTAAGCAAGGAGAAATTGCTGATAAAATTCTTCTTCCAGGAGATCCATTGCGTGCGAAATTCATTGCTGAGAATTTCCTTGAGGATGCTGTATGTTTCAATGAGGTTCGTAACATGTTTGGTTACACAGGAACATATAAAGGTGAACGTGTCTCAGTAATGGGAACAGGAATGGGGATGCCATCGATCTCTATTTACGCGCGTGAGCTTATCGTTGACTATGGTGTTAAAAAATTGATTCGTGTGGGTACTGCTGGTTCATTGAACGAGGATGTTCACGTTCGTGAGTTAGTTCTAGCACAAGCCGCAGCGACAAACTCTAACATTATCCGTAATGATTGGCCACAATACGATTTCCCACAAATTGCAAGTTTCGATCTCTTGGATAAGGCTTACCACATTGCCAAAGATCTCGGTATGACAACACATGTTGGTAATGTTTTGTCTTCTGATGTTTTCTATTCAAATTATTTCGAAAAGAACATTGAGCTTGGTAAGTGGGGAGTGAAGGCTGTTGAAATGGAAGCAGCAGCACTTTATTACCTTGCAGCTCAACACCAAGTAGATGCTCTTGCCATCATGACTATTTCTGATAGTTTGGTCAATCCAGATGAAGACACTACAGCTGAGGAACGTCAAAACACTTTCACTGACATGATGAAAGTTGGTCTTGAAACACTAATTGCAGACTAATCTGTAAAAGGACGCCATTAGGTCGTCCTTTTGTGTTGTAACTAAGATCTACTCGAAGAATCAATAGGTTAAAAATTTTCAAACTACTAGAAAAAAATAAAAATATTTGGAAGAAAAAGACTTGTAATAAATAGATAAATATCCGACAATTTAAGGTTCAACCACCAAAAATGTGAAAAATAGTTTACAATATTATGAAAAATGATAGAAATTAAATGCTTGATATCATAATGAAAAACGGTTTCTTCT
>OBXT01000110.1_pt1 | contig 16973 bp, 14 predicted proteins | sample 1476621 | NCBI WGS metagenome assembly OBXT01 (sample SAMEA2580169, study PRJEB22360) | human gut metagenome | biome: human gut; feature: human-associated habitat; material: faeces | place: Denmark | collected 2008/2010
TTTGTCGTTGTACTTCCCCTTTAGCGTGCTGATATTGAATAGCCATTTTCATCGCAACTTCCACTGCGATAGAACCACTATCAGCAAAAAAGATCTTATCTAATCCATTGGGCAAAATTTGTACCAATAATTGAGCTAATTCCACCGCAGGTTGATGGGTAAAACCGCCAAACATAATATGGCTCATTTTTGCCAACTGATTCTGTGCAGCTACATTTAAACGAGGGTGATTATAACCATGCATCGCCGCCCACCAAGACGACATACCATCAATTAAACGACGACCATCTTTTAAGGTTATCATCACGCCATCAGCACGTTCTACCGCATAAAGTGGCATATCAGAAGAAACTGAAGAATAAGGATGCCAAATATGTTGTGTATCAAAAGCTAAAAGTGATTGTTCATCCATTATTCATTTACCATTAAAAACTTATTTGTATCTTAAAGCAGCAGGTTCTACTTTCGCAGCTCGATAAGCGGGATAAAGTATAGAAAGTAAAGAAAGTAACAAGGAAAATCCAATGACAAAAATCATTTGAACAAAGGATAATTTTGTCAGTAAAAAACACCTTGTGGATTTACTGCACTTACAATGTCTGTTAAGTTCAACGTAACTACGCTTATTCGGTTATAAATTGGTTATATCATTGAGCAATTGCTGATTTAATAAAGCGGGTATACCCCCTTTCAATGTGTAAGCTAGTAAAAGCCCCTTTTAAAATTCGCTTGTAAAGCTCGTCATTGATAATTTCTTTTTTGATGAATCGCCCTGTGCTTATTCCTCGCTCGATTTTTTCTAGCGTTTCTATTCTCGCTCGCTTGTAAACGATATAGCTTCTATGTTTTATAAATTCGTGTTCACCTTGCTCAATATAACAAGCGTTATCGTGTGGTTTATCTGGCTTTACGCTTGAGCAGTTAACAAGCAAAATTGCATTCTCTTGATTTAGTTCCCCATCAAAACACGGATCAGTAAGTAAAAAAATAAATGCTTGAGGTCGTCATTATCCCCTGTGAAAGTAGGTAGCAATAGCGTGATTTTTCGCATACTAAAGCCCCGCAAATAAGCGGTCTATTTCCTCTTGCTCTTTGTGCTCTTGCAATATCTCCACTATGTGTGCCTTGCTTTTGCCTAAGTGTGCTAATAAATCGGGTAACTTAATTTTCTTACTACTGTCTTTCGGGTCTTGCCATTCTGGTACGTGTTTTTTGTTATACGTATATTCCACTAATTCAAACGTTTTAAAATACCCAAAATCAGCAAAAACTCTATTTAAAATTTTCTCATCATTAAGAGATAAACAGCCCCAAAAATATTCGTCATTTTCTTTTGCTAGGCTTACACAATAATTTGCATTGTCTTTTATACAATTATCCCATATGGTCGCATTCCTGCTTAATTGTGGTAGTGTTTCCCCGTGAATAAGGTTCAATGTTTTAGAAAGTACGGGGCCATAAGGCAAAGAGTAATAATCATCGCCAGTAATTGATTTATCGTATTCTTTCCAACTCAAACGGTCAGCAAGGTAAAGCAATTTCATCAATTTTAAATGCTCCATTGTTCCCCCTGCTTTATACAATAAATAAGCGGACGCTTGAGCAGTTTTTAATTCGTTGAACATTGTTACCCCCTTTTTGCTTTTTTGGTTCTCTAAGGTTCGGTTAGGTCTTATTTTACTGATTTTTTAAACAGTTTCAAGCGGTCAGAATTGGGGGTATCAACCAACGGTGTATACCAATCCGCGCAATTTTGTGATGATTGAAATCTCCCCATTTTTGAGGAGGTTAAAACGGCTAAGAATGTAAGGTTCTGACAGACTAATAGCTGAAGTTTTCTGAAGTATCTTGATGTTTTACTAATTCGGCAAAAATTGTAGATTTATTGGATTTCTTCCGATAATTCCCCATTTTTGGGTAATGTTGACCGTTAAAAGGGTTACCGTAATACATTCCGCCAGTATTTAAGGATTACTTGATAACTGCGATCACACTCTTTATGTGATAAACATCACACTTTTTCTGTGATTGGTTAAGGGAAAGGTATTTAGAGAGCAAGCAATAAAAAGGGTACGCCCATTTCTGGTAGTACCCTAAAAATTAAATAGAAAGTTGTTCAGGTAAGCAGTTATAGATTTTTGCTAATTTTTCCCGTGTTTTCTTCTGTGGCTTGCTCTCTTTTCGTTCTGCCTGTGAAATAGCAGATTGTGTCAGCCCCGTCATCTCCGCAACTAATTTCTTAATCTCTCGCAATAATGCCATCGCTTGCCGTGATAGGGTAATTTTATGTTCACGCCCCCGCTCATCTTGTTTAATGCCTTTCTGAATGTAAACCGTCCATATTCTCGAACTCTCATCAATATCTTCATATTTGGCGGTAGCTGCCTCATTTGGACGGGTCATTGTCAGTAATTGCCATAGAATTAAATAGCGGGTCTGCAAATGAATTTGAGCATTGTTCAGCGTGTAGATAAATTCGCCTAAATCTTCTGGCTTAATCGTTTTAAAGTGTTCTACGGTTGGACTATCAAACTCTTTTGAAATGTTAGCGGTAGGATTGAACGGGATGAGTTCACGATGTAATGCGTAAGTCATTATCTCGTTATGCTTTTGAATCGTCCGCTTTAACTTCTCTAATTTGCCTTCGTCTTGATACTGCTTAAAGGCTTTTAATGCCATTGGTGCAGTAATCTGTGAAATTGGCAAGTGTCCAAAATGTGGCAAGAGGTTTCTTCTTATCAGGCTTTCAACATCTTTCTGATAGCCCTCTGAAAAGTTACGTTTACTTTTGCGATACTCAAACCACGCCCACGCTACAGCCTCGTAAGTGTTCAATAGTTCCGCTTGTTGTGCCTGCTACTGTTGTTCTCGGTGATCTTGTGGGTCAATGCCTTTTGCCAATAACTCACGACATTCAGCCCGCTTAATGCTTGCATCTTGTAGTGATACATTCGGGAACGTGCCTAAACTCATTTCAGTACGCTTTTTAGAATTCGGTTTATAGTAATTGAACCGCCATAGTTTTTAGCCGTTAGGCGTAACCAACAAAAAAAGCCCCTGCCCGTCCGTGAGCGTGTTTTTTGTAGGTTTACCGTCTTTATCTATTTTGGGTTTTGCTTTCTCTATTTCGGTATTAGTAAGTGGTTTGGTAGTACGTGCCATAAATGCCCCCAATGCTTGATAAATAAGGGTTTAACGCTGTTTTAGTAGTACGACATTTCCCCCTTTTTGTGCGATCCTACTAAAAAAACTACTAAAATTAAAGGCTTTAGTAGGTTCTAATAGGTACTCTTAGGACAATAAAAAAAGCCTTAAACCGTTGTGGTTCAAGGCTTTATAGGTTCATTTTGAACCGCTTAGGTTTTCGATTTGGTGGAGCTGGGGGGATTTGAACCCCCGTCCGAAATTACTCTACCTTTAGCACTACACGTTTAGTCTGGTCTTTAATTTCGCTTACCCCCAGCGGACAGACACGCAAAGAGTAAACTAGTTTGATTTAATTTAGTGCTTCGATCCTCAAACGGTGGCTTCAACACGATCTCGTTTTGGGTGACTTATCGTTATCCTCGTCTTACGAGCGGAAGCTGAGGCGATAAGGCTTTAAGGCAGGTTATTAAGCTGCTAAAGCGTATTGTTCGTCGTTTGCGACTATTTTTTTGCGGTTTATTTACGAGGCCTACCGCACCTCGACGTGCACCTTGGGCTTCGCTAATCCCGTCGAATCCAGAATCAGCCCCAAAAAGTTTGGTAATTTTATCAGAAAGCGGTATGATCTGTAAACTTTTTTGCAAAATAAGGCAAATTATTAAGGAAGAAGATGAAGAAATTTGACGATATTGATGATGCAGAAGTCATTGAGCCTGAAGAGATTGAAGAGGCTGAATTAGCGAAAGAAGCTGATGATAAAACTTCGGATGTGATGCACCCAGCCTTGCTCTCAGGTGGAATGCCTGTTACAACGGGTAATTTGGATAGCTACATTCGTATGGCGAATCAATATCCGATTTTATCTGCTGAGCAAGAAAAAGAGCTTGCAGAGCGTTATTACTATGATGAGGATGTTGAGGCGGCAAAGCAGCTGATTTTATCGCATATGCGTTTTGTCATTCATATTGCTCGCGGTTATTTGGGTTATGGCTTACCGTTGGCGGATTTGATCCAAGAAGGTAATATCGGCTTGATGAAAGCGGTAAAACGCTTTGACCCAAATGTAGGTGTACGCTTGGTCTCTTTTGCCGTGCACTGGGTTAAGGCGGAAATTCACGAATATGTGTTGAAAAACTGGCGTATTGTAAAAGTGGCGACCACAAAAGCTCAACGTAAACTCTTTTTCAATTTACGTAAAAATAAAAATCGCTTGGCGTGGTTTAATGAGGAAGAGATCAAAAGAGTCGCAGCAGATTTAGGGGTATCTGAAGATGAAGTCCGAGAGATGGAGTCCCGAATGAGTGGGCAAGATCTCGGTTTTGATCTACCTGTTGGCGAAGATGATGATGAGGCTTACACACCTTCAATGTATTTAGAAGACAATAGCTCAAACTTTGTTGATGATTTGGAAGATGCTGAGTATACAGGTGAGGCAACAGCAAAATTGGTTTATGCATTATCTACACTAGATGAACGTAGCCAAGATATTATTAAAACCCGTTGGTTAGATGAGAATAAACTCACATTGCACGATTTAGCTACGAAATATGGTATTTCAGCAGAACGCGTGCGTCAGTTAGAAAATGCTGCATTGAAGAAAATTAAGGATGCGATTAGTTTGGATGTGTAAGTGTTAAGCCTAAAAGGTAAGTATAAAAAAGCCCGCGACAAGCGGGCATTTTGAATGATTATTTTGTTAAGGTTAAAACTACTGTTTCACCTGCAACAACTGAACCTGAACGTTTTTCAAGGTTTGCAATTTCATCCATATTAGAAATCACAACGGGTGTTAATACCGATTTTGCTTTCGCTTCTAAAGTCGCTAAGTCAAATTTGATGATTGGCTCACCTACTTTAACGGTTTGACCTTCTTCCGCAATACGAGTGAAACCTTCACCTTTTAATTCCACGGTATCGATACCAAAGTGAACGAATAACTCAACCCCATCTTCAGATTCGATTGAGAATGCATGGTTAGTTTCAAAAATTTTACCGATAGTACCATTTACAGGTGCAACGATAGTATCGCCTGCAGGACGGATTGCTACGCCATCACCTACGATTTTCTCAGAGAAAACCACATCTGGCACATCTTCAATGTTCACAATTTCACCTGAAAGTGGGGCGATAATTTGAATTTCTTTTGCTTCTTTTTGTTTAGAACCAAATAACTTACTTAAAAAACTCATAGGGAATCTCCGTTGTATGAAACAAAATTTTCATATATTTTATACGAGAATTTTGTTTTTGTATGCTTTTTAATTAAAACTAGCTTAATTTAGCGTAGAAATCGTTTACTAAACGTTCGATGTCTGCGGCGGTTGGTTGAGCTAATGCTGTATCTGCTAATGCTTTTGCATCAGCGTAATTGATTGAACGGGCTAATTTTTTCACATGTGGTACAGAAATTCCACTCATACTGAACTCATCTAAGCCCATACCGAGTAATAATGCAGTTGCACGTACATCACCTGCTAGCTCACCACACATACCTGTCCATTTGCCTTCAGCGTGTGAAGCATCAATTACTTGTTTAATTAAGTTTAACACAGATGGTGTTAATGGGTTGTATAAGTGTGCAATGATTTCATTACCACGATCTACCGCAAGCGTATATTGAGTTAAGTCGTTTGTGCCGATACTGAAGAAGTCTACTTCTTTCGCAAGGTGACGTGCATTTACCGCTGCTGATGGCGTTTCTACCATCACACCTAATTGTAAGTTTTCATCAAATGCTTTGCCTTCTGAACTAAGCTGCTCTTTTAAGCTTGCTACGATAGATTTTAATTCGCGGATCTCTTCCACAGAGATAATCATCGGGAACATTACTGCTAATTTACCGAATGCCGAAGCACGTAATACCGCACGTAATTGAGTATCTAAAATCTCACGACGTGTTAAACCGATACGAACTGCACGCCAGCCCAAGAATGGGTTCATCTCTTTTGGTAAATCTAAGTATGGTAACTCTTTGTCACCTCCGATATCCATGGTACGAAGGACAACTTGTTTACCACCCATTGCTTCCACGATCTCTTTATAAGCTTGGAACTGCTCTTCTTCATCTGGTAATTCGCTACGATCCATAAAGAGGAATTCGGTACGATATAAGCCTACAGATTCACCACCGTTGCGTAATACACCATCCACATCACGGATTGTACCAATGTTACCCGCTACTTCAATGCGATGACCGTCTAAGGTTTCAGCTGGTAAATCTTTTAATTTTGCTAATTCTGCTTTTTCGGCGGCAATACGAGCTTGTGTTGTTTTGAACTCGTTGATTTGTGCTTCAGATGGGTTAATGTGGATTTGGTTATTTTCCGCATCTAAAATCAATAAATCGCCTGTGTTTACGCGAGCCGTGATGTCATTTGTTCCAACAATGGCAGGTAATTCTAATGAACGTGCCATAATTGAGGTGTGAGAGGTTCGACCACCAATATCGGTCACGAAACCTAATACTTTTTCAAGGTTTAATTGAGCTGTTTCAGATGGCGTTAAATCGTAAGCAACAAGAATCGCCTCTTCTTGAATATCGCCTAAATCTACGATATGCATACCTAAAATATTACGTAATAAACGGTTACCGATATCACGCATATCACCTGCACGCTCTTTTAAATACTCATCATCAATTTCTGAAAGTACTGCAACTTGCTGATCGATTACTTTGCTCGCTGCAACATCCGCTGTTGATAAATTATCGTTAATATATCCTACAATCTCCTCTTCTAGCTCCTCATCTTCTAAAAGCATTAAATGCCCTTCAAAGATCGCAGCTTTCTCTTCACCTAATGTGCGTAAGGCTTTCTCATGAATAGCGGTCAATTGTGCTGCGGCTTTTGCACGCCCATCAAAGAATTTCGCTACTTCAGTATCAACCTGATCTGCGGTGATCTTGTGAGTGTTAAGAACAATCGGCTCTTCTTTTAAAACTAATGCCTTACCAAAAACAATACCAGGAGAGGCTGAAATACCTGAAATCATAATGTTATCCTTTTAAAAAGTAGTGTAAAAACAATGGCAAGCCGAAACTTGCCATAGGAACAATAAAGGTAGGATTATTCTAACGTTGGGATTAAATCGACTAAGAAATCCACCGCTTTTTGCTCATCTTCGCCTTCTGCGGTAATCGTAATATTAGTGCCTTGCGTTAAACCTAAAGTTTGAAGTTTGAATAAGCTTTTTGCACTTGCAGATTTACCGCTTGAAGTTACGGTAATGTCTGAAACGAAACCTTTTGCTGCTTTCACAAATTCAGCCGCTGGGCGAGTGTGTAAACCACTTGGAGCTGTAATAACAACGTCTTTAGAATACGCCATAATATTTTCCTCTCTGCGTAAAGAATGTAAGTTTTTAACTGCCTGCACTTTACTATAAAATGAATATAAATTCACGATAAAAAATAAAAAAACGTGATAGAGTTCACATTTTTCCGCGAAATTTGTATAGTGATTCAGCTAATTTAACGATTTTTTGACATTTATATTACAAAATAAAGCTGATTTTCAGACAACAAGCGGTTGAAAAGTGATAGAATTTTGCAGTTTATTTAAAAAGTGTATTTCAATGTTCAATAATCTTACCAAAATCACCGCTTGGCTACTTTACGCAACTATTGTATTGCTTTACGCCTTTAGTTTATGGGCATTGATGGATAACCGCCAAGAAGACACGCTATTTTCGCTGACAGAAACCTTGCCTATCCTCCAATATAGCCTTCTGCAAGCGGTGCTTTCTGCCAGTATTTCTACCCTTCTCGGTATATTGCTTGCCAAAGCTTTTTTCTACCTCGAATTTAAAGGCAAAACCTGGCTTTATAAAAGCATTCTTTTTGTTTGGTCGCTTCCTTCACTTGTGATTATTTTTGCCGTGATTGGTATTTGGGGCAATTCAGGTTGGATTGCACAAGTAATGAAGTGGATTGGTATTGATTGGCACTCCAATATTTACGGCTTACAAGGCATTCTTATTGCACACGGTTTACTCAACATTCCGCTTGTAACGAAGTATTGTGTGGAGGCACTTGCCCTCATCCCGTCTAGCCAATACCAACTTTCAGCACAACTTAACCTTTCGGGTTGGAATTATTTCCGTATTGTTGAATTTCCTATGTTCAAACGCATTCTGCCTTATGTGTTTCTAACGATTTTTATGATCTGCTTTACTAGTTTCCCTATCGTCTTAATGCTTGGCGGGGGGCCTAAATATAGCACGCTAGAAGTAGCGATTTATCAAGCGGTGAGTTTTGAGTTTGATTTTGCTAAAGCCGTGATGCTGATAATGGTGCAATTAGCATTCGGCATTGTGCTGCAAGGGTTGCTATTTTTCTGCTCACAACGTGCTTTAAAGCAAAGCAACCAAACCACCAACGTTGAACTTTGGAAGCCACGTTTAGCGGGCAGTCGCAAACTGGGTTTGCAAAGCATTTTGATTTTGCAAACGTTATTAATTTTATTACCGCTTGTTAGTGTACTCTGGGCAGGGATTTCCGTTTCTCACTTTTGGCAACGCCTTGTTAATCTAGAACTTTGGGAAGCTACGCTTTTCTCGGTACTGATTAGCTTAATTGCCTCAATCACCACGGTTGGCGTGACTTACCTGATTGCACTTGAAACCCGCCAATTACTTTACCGTAAACACCATTTTCTACATGCAATTTTAGGTAGTGTTGCTACTTACCCGCTGATTTTACCTGTATTTTTACTGGCAGTCGGGCTCTTTTTATTGCTGATGAATATCTCGCTTTCTACTACTCAGCTTCTGGTTTTGGTTGGCGTAATGAATGGCATTATCTTAATTCCTTACGTCTACCCGATGCTCTTTTCTTCCATGTGGGAAACGTTCAATGCTCAAGATAAACTTGCTCGAAGTCTTGGTTTATCAGGCTTCAACCGCTGGTGGATTGCGGAAAAACATTACCTAGTCCGACCGCTTGTTAATGCCTTTATCTTGGCAATGTCCGCCAGCCTCGGGAGTTTTGCGGTGATTGCGTTTTTTGGCACACCTGATTTTAGTACGTTGCCTTATTTGCTTTACCAACAACTTGGCAGTTATCGTACTGAAGATGCTTCCGTAACTGCATTGATGTTGATGCTATTTGCTTTGTTGCCGTTTTTGTTTAATCAAAGAACTAAAACAAGTAAATAGAGGCTTAAAAAATCTAGCCAAGTATTATGTAAATCGTTATAATTGCACGCTTTTTGGGCATATGGATTGAGCATAGAGCAACCTAGGTTCATTTTTTATTTCTCACTTTACTTCTTACATTAAGAGGACAAAAAATTGAAAAAATTTTTCGCGAAATTAGCTGTTACGGCAATGGCGTTTTCTTCTGTGGTGGCAAATGCGGCAGAAAAACTTTATGTGTATAACTGGACAGAATATGTACCGTCTTCTCTGTTGGAACAATTCACCAAAGAAACGGGCATTGAAGTAATTTATTCCACTTTTGAAAGTAATGAGGAGATGTATTCCAAATTAAAACTTTCAAATTCAACAGGTTATGACATCGTTTTCCCATCAAGCTACTATGTGGGCAAAATGGCGAAAGAAGGAATGTTGGCAGAATTAGATAAATCTAAGCTAACCAATTTAAAAAATATTACCCCTGATTTAATGGGTAAGCCATTTGATCCAGAGAATAAGTACTCTCTTCCTTATGTTTATGGCTTAACAGGGATTGGTGTAAATGCTGCAGATATTGATCCGAAAACAATCAGCAGCTGGGGCGATTTATGGCGTGATGAATACAAAGGCAAATTATTGTTGATGAATGACCCGCGTGAAGTGTTCCATATAGCATTGTTGTTAAACGGCAAATCACCAAACACTGAAAATGAAGAAGAAATCAAAGCGGCTTACGAACGTTTAAAAACAATCGTGCCAAATGTGTTAGTGTTCAATTCAGACTCGCCTGAAATGCCTTATTTGCAAGGCGAAGTGGCGGTAGGTATGCAGTGGTCTGGTTCGGCTCACCGTGCGAAAAGTGAAAATCCAGATTTACAATTTATTTTCCCGAAAGAGGGTGCTGTGCTTTGGATGGATAACTATGTCATTCCAAAAGGTGCGGTCAATAAAGAAGCAGCACATAAATTCATCGATTTCTTACTTCGTCCTGAAAGTGCGAAAGAAGTGATTGAAACCATGGGCTTCTCAATGCCAAATGAAGGCGTGAAAGCGTTGCTTTCGCCAGAATTAGCGAGCGATCCGCTGATTTTCCCTCCAAGTGAGGAGATTAACAAAGGCGTTTTACAAGCGGATGTAGGTCCAGCTGTAGAAATCTACGAAAAATACTGGAACTTGCTAAAAACAGGCGGAAAATAACCGCTTGTTAAATAATAAAGTATATAGCTGTAGGGCACGTTGAACTCCTCTCTACATTAAGCACTATGGTTGCAAACCATTATTTTTGTGGCACAAATAATTGTGCCGTTTTTCCCGACATTGGCACAGGTGGAAACTTGAGCCAATGTTTTTTACTCGACATAATAGAGGTCTTTCATGTCAAATCAACACCCCTTAACGGCAAACCCAGCACCACTTGGTTTATGTGGCTTTGCATTAACAACTTGGTTATTAAGCCTTATCAATAACGGCACATTCGGTGGCGAAAATGTTGGCTTAGTACTGGCAATGGGCTTTGCATTTGGTGGCTTAGCACAAATGTTGGCGGGTCTTTTTGAATTCTCAAAAGGCAACACATTTGGTTTTACCGCTTTTACTAGCTATGGTGCATTCTGGATTTCATTTGCATTATTCAAAGTATTCTTCTCTGAAGGCGTGAGCCATGATTTCGTGGGTTGGTACTTAATCGCATGGGGAACATTCACGCTGATGATGTTTATCGGCACACTCGCTAAAGCACGTGCATTACAAGCGATTTTCGCAGCATTAACTATCACATTCTACTTATTAGCAGCAGGTGATTTCACGCATAACACCACATTAACTAACATTGGCGGTAATTTCGGTTTATTAACTGCATTATTAGCGTTCTATTTAGCGGCAGCAGACATCATCAACGATAGCTTTGGTCGTGAAGTATTGCCAGTAGGTCATCCGAAAAAATAAATTTTAAGGTATTTTTAAGTGGTTGAATTCTATCGTTAATTTATAAATCTGCGATAAAATTCAACCGCTTTTTTATATCTTTTTATTATAAAAACAATCAAATCATTCTTTACTCATCTTAAAATTACAGGTACTCTCTCCTCAATTTTTCACTCATCTGTTTTGAGGTCTTTATGAAATTTACCAAATTAACCGCCATTTCTACCGCTTTAGTTGCCGCTTTTGTACTTGCGGCTTGTGATGATAAAAACGAAAATAAAACCAGTGCAAAACCCGCAGCAGAGAAAACCTTTGTGAACTGCGTGAGCCGTTCGCCGCAATCATTAAGCCCAGCACTTGCGATGGATGGGATTTCTTACAATGCGAGTTCGCAGCAAGTTTATAACCGTTTAGTAGAATTCAAACGTGGTTCAACCGAGATTGAACCTGCATTGGCAGAAAGTTGGGAGATTTCAGAAGATGGTTTAACCTACGTTTTCCATTTGCGTAAAGGCGTGAAATTCCACTCAAACAAAGAATTTACGCCAAGTCGTGATTTTACTGCTGATGATGTGGTTTTCTCGTTTAACCGTCAGTTAGATCCGAATCATCCATACCACAATGTTTCTAAAGCGACTTATCCATACTTCAAAGCGATGAAATTCCCAACGCTTTTAAAAGCAGTTGAAAAAGTAGACGACAACACGGTGAAATTTACGTTAAACAAGCCAGATGCAACCTTCCTTTCAAGCTTAGGAATGGATTTTACCTCCATCTATTCAGCCGAATATGCCGATGCGATGTTGAAAGCGGGCAAACCTGAAACCGTAGATACCACGCCAATCGGCACAGGTCCATTTGCGTTTACAGGTTATGTATTAGATCAAGCGAGCCGTTATGTTGCATTTAAAGATTATTGGAATGGCAAGGCAGATTTTGACCGCTTGATCTTTGAAATCGTGCCAGATGCAACCACTCGTTATGCGAAATTGCAAGCAGGACAGTGCGATTTAATGGATTTCCCGAATGCAACCGACATCGAAAAAATGAAAACCGCTCCGAAAGTGAATCTGCTTTCAAACCCAGGTTTAAATATCGCTTATGTTGCTTTCAACACGGAAAAAGCCCCGTGTGATAATGTAAAAGTGCGTCAAGCCTTGAACCTTGCAGTCGATAAAAAAGCGATTATTGATGTGGTTTATCAAGGTGCGGGCGTGGCTGCGAAAAGCCCACTACCACCAACGATTTGGGGTTATAACGCAAGTTTGCCAGAATCTGAGCAAAATATCGAAAAAGCGCAACAGCTTTTAGCCGAAGCGGGTTATCCGAACGGTTTTGAAACCGAACTTTGGGTGCAGCCTGTAGTGCGTGCGTCTAACCCAAATCCACGCCGTATGTCAGAAATTATTCAAGCGGACTGGGAAAAAATTGGCGTAAAAGCGAAATTAGTGACCTACGAATGGGGGGACTACATTAAACGTACTAAAGCAGGCGAATTAACGGCAGGGACTTACGGCTGGTCTGGCGATAATGGCGATCCTGATAACTTCTTATCGCCGTTATTTGGTTCATCAAATATCGGCAACAGCAACTATGCACGCTTTAATAGCCCAGAGTTAGATGCTTTATTAGATAAAGCGATTGGTTTATCGGACAAAGGCGAACGTACCAAACTTTACGAACAAGCTCAGGTGCTTTTAAATGAGCAAGCCCCGTGGATTAACGTGGCTTACTCAATTAACTTTGCCCCAACTAGCAAACGTGTGCAAGATTACAAACAAAGTCCATTTGGTTACACTTACTTATATGGAACCAAATTGGTGGATTAATTTGAAGATTGGGCATATTCATCAAAGTGAATATGCCTTAATTTCGTCTATGACATCAGTTAATAAAATCAAATTTTAATTTGAATTGATAAATTAAATATCATATCTATTATTACTTCAACATAAACATCGGCGTACTACTCACCGGATCGCGGTGAATTTCTACGTCTAAGTCAAACACCTGTTTGAGGAGTTCCACGCTCATAACTTCATCAGGGGAACCTTGTGCCATCAGGTTACCGTCCTTGAAAATTATGAGGTGATCACAATAGCGGCAGGCTTGGTTGAGATCGTGCAACACGGTGATCACGGTTTTACCGTTTTGTTGCATTTGACGCATCATCGCCATCAAATCCGCTTGGCGGTTGAGGTCGAGATAGGTTGTCGGTTCATCCAGCAACACAATTTCCGCATCTTGTGCCAAGGTCATTGCCAAGAACACCCGTTGCTGTTGCCCTCCTGAAAGGTCGGAAACCAATTTGTCGGCAAGCTCAGTGGTGCGGGTTTGTTGCATCGCCCAATTTACTAAATCTTCATCTTTTTGGCTGAGTTTGCCCCACAAATTAAGATAAGGCGAACGCCCGTAAGCCACCAATTCGCGTACGCTAATGCCTTCAGGCACCAAATGCTGCTGCGGTAGAAAAGCAAGCGATTTTGCATATTCTTTCGGAGTTTTTTGCCAAATATCATTGCCTTGATAAGTAATGATGCCTTGTTTTGGTTTGAGCAAACGTGCTACCGCTTTTAGTGTGGTTGATTTACCGCAGCCGTTTGGACCGAGAAGCCCAATCACTTTATTTTTCGGGAAGCTGAGCGACAAATTATGCACAATCGGGCAGTCTCCATAGGCAAGTTGTAAATTTTTAATCTCAATTGTCATTATTTGGTTCTCATCAATAAATAGAAGAAATACGGTGCACCGATAATGGCGGTGAGAACGCCCGCAGGTAGTTCGGTAGGTGGCGTGATTACGCGTGCCAAAATATCCGAAACTTGCAATAAAATTGCTCCAATAAAGAGTGCAGCGGGCAATAAATTACGGTGACGACCGCCTACTAAATGGCGTGCCAAGTGCGGGGCGACTAAGCCTAAAAAGGCAATCGAACCGCAAATTGCCACGGCAGTGGTGGAAAGGGCAACGGCGAGAACCAGCACGATAATTTGCACTTTATTCACGCCCACGCCCAAGGTGGAGGCTTTATTTTCGCCTAAGCCGAGGGTGTCTAAATCACGACATAAGAAAAACGCCATCGGCAATAGCACCAGCAACCACGGCAACACTACATTAGCATACGCCCAGCTTCTGCCCCACAGGCTGCCGGTGAGCCATAACATCGCAGTGTTGATTTCCACAGGATTGGTGAGCATTAAATAATGGCTGATTGCCGCCCACAGGGCAGAGATCGCCACGCCGATAATTGCCATTTTAATCGGGCGAAATCGAAAACCGCAGACAACCCATAACAACACAAAAGACAAGGCTCCGCCTACAAAGGCGAATACGGGAACCCAATAAAAGGCAAGGTTTGGCAAGAAAATCAGAGCCGACACGGCAACCAAGCCTGCTGCGTTGTTAATTCCCAAAATATCAGGTGAAGCCAGCGGGTTACGTACCACACTTTGCACTAATACGCCTGACATTGCCAGGGCGCCGCCAATCACAATCGCGAGCAAGGCACGTGGCAGACGGTATTCCATCAGGGTGAAATAGTTTTTATCGTTCGGGTGGAAGGCGGCTTGAATTTCCGCAAAAGAGAGCGTATAAGCCCCTGCTTGAAGGCTGAACACAAACAGACCCGCCACCATCAACAACGCGATGCCATAAAACAGGAGAATTTTTCCATTCGATAAGCGGTGCATTATTTTCTCCCTCTTGCAAATAATACAAACACAGGTGCACCCACTAGGGCAAGCACTGCCCCCGCAGGGACTTCACTCGGAAAATTGACCGCTCTTGCAATCAGATCCGCAGCGAGCATCAAAATCGCCCCAAGTAACATCGCCATCGGCAAGGCTTTGCGTAAGTCGTAACCCACCCAATAACGTGCCAAATGTGGCACGAGCAAGCCGATAAAGGCAATCGGACCCGCTACACTCACGGCTGCACCGACAATCAGCAACGCCATAATGTTGGCATACCAACGCAGGCGGAGTAGATTCACTCCTAAAGAGCGGGCGGATTCATCGCTTAAACTTAACAGATTGAGCTGCCCTGCAAACACAAGGCTGAAAAGTGCGGTCAAAATCAAGAATGGATAGAGAATTTGCCATTCCCCCCAACGAGCGTGGGAAATGCCCCCGGCCAGCCAGCTCATAATGCCGAAGGCGTGGTCTTCCGCCACAATTAGCGTGAGTTTGGTCAATGCGGCACATAATAGCGAAACTGCAATCCCTGCTAAAATCATGCGGCTGTGGTCGCCTTGGTTGTCTCGCCAACCGTTACTGATTAACATCACTGTCAGCCAGCTTAAGCCACCGCCAAGTGCCGCAACAAAGGCAATGCTATAACCTTTCGCCAAGGCAGGGCTGATGGTTGTGACCAACACCATCGCCAACGCTGCCCCTGAGTTCACACTCAGTAAAGAAGGCGAAGCCAATGGATTGCGAGTGATGGTTTGCAACAACGCACCCGCCACAGCAAGGATTGCCCCCAACGCTATTCCAACCAAGGCTCGCGGGAAGCGTAAATCTACCACCGTGATTTTCGCCAGCTCATCGCCGTCAGGCAGGAAGGCCTGTAGGGCTACAAGCGGTTGAATTTCGATAGGATAATACAAAAACAGGCTTCCCCACAGTAGGGAAGCCAATAATAGAAGGGGCAACGCCCAACGGAAAGTTGTGCACCACATTATTTTTGATTTACAAATTGTTCAACTTGTTGTGCCATAATTTTGCTTGCTTCAATACCGCGACCGCGTGCCCAAACGTATTGATCCACAGGGTAAACGTGGTTCGCTTTCACCGCAGGAATGGCTTTCCAAAGTGACTCCGCTTCCCATTTGCGGGCGATACTTTCATCACGATAGTGAGAAATAAACAACCATTTCGGCTGTAAAGTTACGAGTTGCTCAAGGTTGATTTCCACCAAGGCTTTATCATTGTTTGGCAATGCCGCAGGTTTAAAACCAAGCTCTGCCAAGAAAGTTGGCACATAAGCAGTGTTATTTTGGAAGGTGAATTTATCTTCGCGAGACGTGCCATAAATCACGCTATCGCTGTTTACTTTAATGTTGGCTTTTACTTTTGCGATAAAAGCGTTATGTTCCGCAATTTTTGCTTTCATTTCTGCACTTTTGCCAACCACATCACCGATTTTCTGAGCGGTTTGTAGATTGTCTTGATAGCTCTCGTGGCGAGAATCAAACATCATCGTTGGTGCAATTTTTTTCAATTCTTCATACACGGCGGTGTGGCGAGAAGGATCCGCAATAATTAAATCAGGTTTAAGAGACGCAATCATTTCAAGGCTCGGCTGTGAACGGCTACCGACTGATTGCCACGGCTGAATTTTTTCACGCACTTCTTTTAAAATGCGGTTCATATCATTGTCATCCGCCACACCTACAGGGCTTACGCCTACTTGTGCTAAGGCATCCACAAATGAATACTCCAATGCAACCACACGCGTTGGGGTTTTATTAATTGTAAATTCCCCTTTCTCATCCGTTACCGTGACCGCCTGTGCAACAGATGCACCGAATAAACAAAGGGAAGCTAAAATGGCTTTAGTGGTTTTTTTCATACATACTCCTGTTTAACGAAAACGTTTGCATTATACGGAAATTTTAGAAAATGAGAATAGTTCTTTTTTTATTAATTGTATCTGGGCAGAAGTAAATGAAAAAGTATATGAAGTAGACGACAATACGGTGAAATTTACGCTGAATAAGCCAGATGCAACCTTCCTTTCAAGCTTAGGAATGGATTTTACCTCCATCTATT
>OBXT01000112.1_pt1 | contig 16943 bp, 19 predicted proteins | sample 1476621 | NCBI WGS metagenome assembly OBXT01 (sample SAMEA2580169, study PRJEB22360) | human gut metagenome | biome: human gut; feature: human-associated habitat; material: faeces | place: Denmark | collected 2008/2010
CGGCTAATTCTTTACGCCAATAACGTTCTTGTGCAAATTTTAATTCACGTTTTGCTCCTACACGAGGAAAGCCTAAGATGTGTGCTGTTGTCATAATGTACTCCTGCTATTTTAAATCGGGTTTGTTTAGACGTTTAGCCGTCTAAACTGCTTGGTTCACATCTTCTAACTTTTTCTTACATTATGCAACCTCATAATTTTCTTATTGATTATGAAAATTTTTAATATTTTAGGGGGGGGAAAACGGAACAGTAAATTTAGTTTACATCGACATGTTAGTGTTGGGTTTGTGAGTAGGCAACGAGAAACTGTGGTTTGCCGACCTAAAAAGGTCGGCGATATTTTGGAGAGTAAATTTAGAGATACTGTAGTGACCTCTTATCACATTGTAGATTCGCGATTATTTATCACGAAAAACGCCACGAATAAATTGGATAGAAAGGAAGAATAAGAAAGCAAGCACGGCATATAAAATATAGCTTACAATCGGTTGGGATAGCGTTTCGCCTTCGGCAAGTGGTTTGATGGAAACTACGTTGCGGAACTCATTCATCCAGTTAATACGCCAACCGTAATATTTGATTTGCACGCGTTGATGCTCGTTCGCATAGGCTTGTGCTTTCGCTTGCATATCAGCAGAGCTGAATTTGAAGTAAGGCGGTAATCCCCAGCCTGTATCTTCATTACGATAAACCATCGTTTTTTTGCTGTCTGGATTCTCGGTGAACAAAAAATATACATCACGTACTTCGCCATCTGCAGGGTTAGATTTACTGATGACGCCATCTTTGTCCATTCGGCGCACTTCCATTCCTGTTACCACCGTTTCATCGTAACTTGGCATTACGTAGTTTACTGTGCCTGCGATGACAATGAAAAATGAGAGCGAAACGAGAAATAAGAAATATTTGAGGATTGATTTCATACTAAGTCCTACACGTTAATTTTGAATAATTTTTGTACATTCTGTGTGGTGATGCGAGCCAATTCTTCAGTCGAAACACCTTTTAACGTTGCCAAATACTCGCACGTTTCACGCACATAAGCTGGTTGGTTCGGCTTGCCACGGTAAGGAATTGGCGCAAGATACGGTGAATCGGTTTCGACCAGTAGGCGATCAAGCGGTAGTTTTCTGACCACATCCCGCAATTCTTCTGCATTGCGGAAGGTAATAATACCCGAAATCGAAATATAAAAGCCAATATCCAATGCACGTTTTGCCATCACATAATCTTCAGTAAAACAATGTAACACACCGCCGCATTGTTCTGCACCGCCTTGCTCAAGCATATTCATGGTATCTTCGCGTGCTGAACGAGTGTGAATAATCAGCGGTTTATTGACCTTTTTCGCTACATCAATTTGAGCCGTAAATTGCTCTTGTTGAAGCATTTTAGTTTCAGGCGTGTAGTGATAATCTAAGCCTGTTTCGCCAATGGCAACGACTTTATTGTCTTGGGCATAAGCCAAGAGTTTGCCATAATCGAAAGGTTCTTCATCTACATTAAGCGGATGCACACCGCAGCTCAGTGAGACATCATTACGATGAGCGGTAAGCTGTTTCATTGCCTCAAAACGCCCAAGTGTAGTGCAAACAGAAACAATATGTCCCACACCACGTGCTTTGGCTTTTTCGATCACTTCATCTACGCTTTTATGTTGCGTTTGATAGTCTAATCCATCAAGGTGGCAGTGGGAGTCAATAATAAATAAGTCGTTCAAATTTAGTTCCTACTTTACGATAAAAAATGCAAGCATAACGCTTGCATCTTCAATTAAAAAAGCAAAATTACTCTTCTAATTCGTTTAAATCCAGTGCTTCAGGCGAAAGAATAATACCCGTTAAGTCCGCATACACGTAATCTTCTGGGAAGAATGTTACGCCACCGAAATTTACAGGCGTATCAATTTCGCCAATTTCGGTATTGTCCGCACCAACAGGGATCGGGGCTAAAGCGTGAATGCCAATATTTAAGGTTTCTAACACATCTAACTGACGCACCGCACCATAAACAATAATGCCTTCCCAGCCGTTATCGACAGCTAATTGTGCTAACTCCGCATCAATCAACGCACGGCGCACTGCACCACCGCCATCAACGAGTAGCACGCGACCGTTACCTTCTTCTTCTAAAACTTTTTCAATTAAACCATTACTTTCAAAGCATTTTACGGTTGTAATTTGACCACAGAAAGAAGACGCACCGCCAAAGCTTGAGAAGATTGGCTCAACCACATCAACTTGGTCTGAATAAATATCGCAAAGTGCTGAGGTATCAATACGCATAATAGGCTCCGTTTTATTTTTGTTTTAATGTGGCAAGTATAAACCTAAGTAGGGAATTTGCAAAATTTTCTAGGAATTTGACCGCTTATTTAAAGAAACATTCATATGTTGGGAAATATCAAATACCAAATAATCTGTGTATTTATGTTAAAATGCCCGAAATTTTCTAACTGAACAAATATTATGCAAAGCTTAACGCCTTTTCACACCTTTCATCTGCCTGCTAAGGCTTCCCAAATTATTGAATATACTAATGTCGAACAACTTTTAACTGCGTGGCAAACTGCAATTCACGCTAATCTGCCTGTTTTGCTTTTAGGGCAAGGCTCGAATGTACTTTTTACTGATGATTTCCACGGTGTTGTACTGGTCAATAAAATGCAAGGCATTGAACAGAGTGAAGATGCGGATTTCCATTATTTGCACGTGCAAGGTGGGCAGAATTGGCACGAACTCGTAAAAACATCACTTTCACTGGGTATTTACGGCTTAGAAAATTTAGCTTTGATTCCAGGTGTGGCAGGTTCAGCACCAATTCAGAACATCGGTGCCTATGGCGTAGAATTTGCGAATGTGTGTGATTTTGTCGATGTTGTGCATCTACCAACGGGTAAACGTTCCCGCTTAAGCAAAGAAGCCTGCCGTTTTGGTTATCGAGACAGCATTTTCAAGCACGAATACAAAGATGAATATGCAATTATTGCGGTTGGTTTGAAATTGCCAAAAGCGTGGAAACCTGTGCTGAATTATGGTTCATTGGCACAGTTTGATCCTGAAATGGTAACGGCTCAGCAAGTGTTTGAAGAGGTGTGTGCTGTGCGCTCGAGCAAATTACCAAATCCAGACGAATTTGGTAATGCAGGCAGTTTTTTCAAAAACCCTGTGATCGATGCTGCCACTTTTCAGCAAATTCAGACCGCTTATCCGAACATTCCAAACTATCCGCAAGCTGATGACACGGTCAAACTGGCTGCTGGCTGGTTGATTGACCAATGTGGTTTAAAAGGTTTTCAAGTAGGCGGAGCAGCCGTGCATACCCAGCAAGCGTTGGTGTTGATTAACAAAGACAATGCTACGGGAATGGATGTTGTGAATTTAGCCAAAGCTGTTCGCCAACAAGTGCGTGATAAATTTGGCGTAGAACTACACCCAGAAGTGCGTTTTATGGGCAAAAATGGCGAAATTGATAGTGAGTTGATTACTCGATAATATTTAACGCTTAATTGATTAAAAAATTTTATGATACCTATCAATATTTAATTCTCTATAAGGAAACTGTTTGTGTTGTAAAATACAGTATTTTTCTCTAATAAAGTATAAAATTGCAAAATTTTATAAAAGCATTGCCGATTTTATGGGCTTTAATGACATTGCTCACAGAATTTTTAAGTGGTAGGATTTGCGAACTTTTTACTTTATTGAGAAAAACAACATGTCAAATCAACTTCGTAATGATCCGAAAAAAGTGGCAATTGCCTCAATGATCGGCACTGCAATCGAGTTCTTCGATTACTATATTTATGCAGCAGCGGCTGTGTTGGTCTTTAACACGCAATTCTTTAAAAGTGGCGATCCAGTTTCTGATGAGCTACTTTCCCTTTCTACTTTAGCATTAGCTTTCTTTGCTCGCCCGATTGGTTCTGCATTATTTGGACACTTCGGTGACAGAATCGGTCGTAAAAAAACCTTAGTTGCCTCTTTATTATTGATGGGCGGTTCAACCGTAATGATCGGTTTATTGCCAAACTATGAAACTATTGGCATTTGGGCACCTGTTTTACTTTGCTTATGCCGTGTTGGTCAAGGTTTAGGCTTAGGCGGCGAATGGGGCGGTGCAGCATTAGTAGCAACCGAAAATGCACCTGAAGGCAAACGTGCGTGGTACGGTACTTTCCCTCAATTAGGTGCACCGATTGGGTTGTTCATAGCAAATGCTTCATTTTTCTTAGTAAGTTACTTTTTAGGTCATGAAGGCTTAGTAGAATGGGGCTGGCGTATTCCGTTCATCTCTTCAATTGCGTTGGTTATGGTGGGCTTATGGGTGCGTTTAACTTTGCACGAAAGCCACGTATTCCGCGAAGCTGAGCAACAAGGCAAAACGCAAAAAGCCCCTGTTTCTGTGGTCTTCCGTCATCATTTAAAACCGTTAATTCTTGGTACATTCATTATGACGGCAACTTACGTGTTGTTCTATATTATGACGGCGTTCGCACAAGTGTATTCTCGCTCGCCAGCAAAACTCTCTGAAGCAGGACACGCAATGGGTTTAGGCATTGCACCTAATACATTTACAGGCTTATTGTTATTAAATGCTATCGTATTTGCGATTTTTACCAGCATTTCGGGCATTTATGCAGACAGAATTGGTCGTCGTAAATTCTTATTATGGGTAACCTTTGCAATGGGGATTTTCGGCTTAGCTATGCCATTATTCCTATCAAACGGTACTCCAATGTCTGTATTCTTCTTCCTTGCCGTGGGTATGGTGTTAATGGGCTTCACTTTCGGTCCGATGGCAGCATTACTTCCCGAATTATTTCCAACAGAAGTACGTTATTCTGGTGCATCATTGGCATATAACTTCGCGTCAATTGTGGGGGCAACCATTGCGGCAACCTTCGCGATCAAAATTAATGCCGCTTACGGGATCTTAGGTGTCGGCATCTATTTAGCGGTAAATGCATTGATTACCTTTATCGCTTTATGGGCATCAAAAGAAACCAAAGATTTAGACTTAACGAAAGCCTAATTTTAGCTTAAATAATATGATATGATTTTCACCTAGCATTGTGGATCAACCGCATTGCTAGGTGATTTTTTATGCAAACTATGAGAGAAAAATGAAACTCAATCAATCTCAAATCCAAGATGCACTTTTATGTGGGCAAGCCTTTGTGTTCGATGAAATTAACTCTACCAATGCTTACTTGCTTGAACATTATCAAACGTTAGAACAAGGCACAGTTTGTCTTGCGGAAACCCAAACTGCAGGGCGTGGCAGACGGGGTAGAACGTGGTTTTCGCCTGAAAGTCAGAACCTCTACTTTTCGATTTTATGGCATTACAAGCAAGAAGAGTTGGAGAATTTACCCGCGTTGAGTTTGGTGGTTTCGCTTATTATTGCCGAAGCCCTACAAGCCCAAAATGTGCAAGATATTCAGATCAAATGGCCGAATGACATCTATTACCAAGGCAAAAAAATGGGTGGGATTTTGATTGAAACCAAAGCTAACCGAGCGGGTATTCATTTGGTGATCGGGATCGGGCTGAATTTAGGAATGACGCAAGTGGATGAGAAAATCGTCACGCAAGCGTGGTCAGATCTTTCGCAATACCATTTCGACCGTAATAAACTCGTCTGCGATTTAGTGCAGGCATTGCAAAAAAACTTGAAAATTTATCCGCTTGTTGGCTTCTCTCACTATCAAGAGCGTTGGCAAGCATTCGATATTTTTCAAAACCGAGTCATTAAATTGATTGCTAACGATCACGAAATTCACGGTACTTCACGTGGTATTAACGAACAAGGCGAGCTACTGCTTGAGCAAAATGGCGAATTGAATGCTTTTGCGATTGGCGAGATGTCGCTCAGATCAGAATAAAAATAGAATAAAAGATGAATAATAAACCTAAAGCGATTTTTTTAATGGGCCCGACTGCTTCGGGCAAAACTGACTTGGCAATTGCCTTGCGTGAAAACCTGCCTGTAGAAGTGATTAGTGTAGATTCCGCCTTGATTTATAAGGGAATGGATATCGGCACAGCAAAGCCAAGCCCTGAGGAATTGGCAAAAGCACCGCACCGCTTGATCGACATTTTAGACCCAGCGGAAAGCTATTCCGCTATGAATTTCCGAGCCGATGCCTTAAAAGAGATGGCAGAAATCACTGCAAGCGGTCGAATTCCGTTGCTCGTTGGCGGCACAATGCTTTACTACAAAGCTTTGATTGAAGGGCTTTCGCCGCTACCTTCTGCTGACAGTGAAGTGCGAGCTAAAATTGAACAAAAAGCAGCAGAATTTGGCTGGGGAGCTTTGCACCAAGATTTGATGGTCATCGATCCTGTTTCGGCAAATCGGATCAATTCCAACGACAGCCAGCGTATCAACCGTGCGTTGGAAGTGTTCTACATTACTGGTAAAACGATGACTGAACTCACTGCCCAACAAGGCGAAAGTTTGCCCTATGATGTATTGCAATTTGCTATCGCCTCTGAAGATCGGGCTGTGTTACACCAACGCATTGAGCAGCGCTTTCATAAAATGATTGCACTTGGTTTTGAACAAGAAGTACGAAAACTATTCGAGCGTGGCGATTTGAATATTGATTTGCCGTCTATTCGTTGTGTGGGCTACCGCCAAATGTGGGAATATCTGCAGGGCAATATTTCGCTTGATGAAGCGATTTTCAAAGGCATTTGTGCCACTCGCCAGCTTGCGAAACGCCAAATCACTTGGTTACGTGGTTGGCAAAGTGAAATTACGTGGTTAGATAGTTTGCAGCCTGAAAGGGCACAAGAAGTTGTGTTGGAAAAGTGGGCTAAGTTTAATGCATAATCACTTTTTCAAAGATAGAAAAAGCATCCCAATTATTGGCATTTAATTGGGATGCTCATGTTAAAACAAAGGCTTTATTATTTAGCTACAACAATACGTTTGCCATTTGAAAAAGCAACATTTTTAGCACCATTGATGGCACTAATTTTAGCCTCTCGGCTAGCAAATAATTGCTGTGCTTGTTCAGGCATTTCTGATAAAGGTACATTAAATGTAACATCAATCTGTTGTTTTGAATCCAGTGAAGGCTCAAAGTTAATCGGGAGTTCTCGCACATAGAAAATTTTGTTTTCAATTTGGTAAGCAGATACCCAATTTAGAGACCTAATTTTATTTTGACCTTTATTTTGAATAGTATAAGTTAGTGTTACAACAGGTTGATTATTTTTATCTGCTTGTAATCCTCGTGAAACAAGATGGATTCCTACATTTTGGTTAAAACGCTCAAGTGCTATATCGCGTTTTTGTGTTTGTTGTGGTACTTGTTTTTCTGCAGCTTGGCTAGTTGTTACTGCTATTAAAGATGATAAACCTAAAATTACTAATGATTTTAATAATTTCATAAAAACTCCTCGTTATTCAATCGTTAGGCTTTATTAATAGGGACTAATGTTAAAGTGATATTTTTTTCAATTACATCAAAAAGCAAATCAATATTAGGGTGTTTGCCATGATGTAATTTTGCGTCTTCTACGTGTTCTGCAAACCACTCTAATCCTTGTTGGGCTGCTAAAGCGGTTAATTTGCCATTAAATTTTGCAAATAATGCATTATATAGCTTTAAAGAGCCTAATTTCCCTTCAATTGCTGGAATATAATGAATCACTTCATCTGATTTATTTTTAATTTCTAAACTTGCCAGATGATCAATGCTAGGAAAGGTTGCTAAATAATCTTGAAATTGCATAAAAGCCTCAAAAATAAGAAATCAATTACTACAAAGTTTACACATTCGCATAGCTGAACGCAAATGACAAAATTAACTCGTTTTATAAATAAAATTGCATGTGTAGTAAGCTTTCTTACTACACAGCAATCTATTTGTAGAGATAATTATTTTTTAGGTAGTACGTCGTTGACTACATTAAATTTCACATTTGATGTGCTATAGGATTCAAAAGAAGGGTTTTTCTTCATAAATTTAATGAAACTTTCAGCATCTGGCAGATAAGTATCAGTGCCTTCATATTTTGGATCGTTAAACATTTTTGCAAATGTTTTATAGCCATCTTTACCGCTTGCAATATATGAGTTAGTACCGACTAGATAACGTTTAGCATCATCTATAGCTTCCCATTGTTGGGTTTGTTTATTAAATACTTCTACATTCACTAAACGTTTTCCTTCTGCATTAGGCATTTCATTAGCTTCATAGCGAATACCTGCTCCATATGGGAAACCACCCGTTGAACCATCAACTAAAGAAAATTGCAGAGCATCTTCAATCACTTGTTTTACTAATGCCCCTTCCATTTTATAGGTAAATAATGTATTACCAAAAGGTAAGAAGGTATAAGCATCATTAAAAGTAATATTTCCTGGTACTATATCTGAACGAACGCCACCTGCATTTTGAATCGTTAAATCAACATTTTTAAGTTCATTATACATAGTCTCTGCAATGAAGCGTGTTGCTACTGAACCCTCAGGGTTTGAACCTGCCTTATTTGGAATACGGTTGTCAGAACCACCTGGCATAACATTACCGTTGATAGTACCCACCACTTCTTTTGCTAACTGATCTTTTTCATGACGATATTTAGCAATGATTTTATCAGTAGTTTTATCACTATAGTCTAATGAGATACTTGGCGTTGCTTTTAGGCTATCAACAGCTTGTTTACGCTCTTCACCTTCAAGTTCTTTCCATTTGCCTTCTTTATCTTTTACTTGCAGTTTATTACTACTCATAAGTACGTGAGGAATTTTTCTCGTAATACTTGCAATACCATCTTTGCTAAATTTCACACCTAAATCGCCTACTACAGCAGAATATGCCCAGGCTTCCATGACATAAACAGGCTCACCATTTGGAGATTTAAACTCAAGTGGATATTCATAAATCACAGGTAATTTTAATGCTCTCAGTTCATCATTGCCGTATAAATTATGAGAGTCACCTGTAACAATAATATCAATATCATTTACTTTTTGAGCAATTTCGATATTTTTCTCACTGCCTGCATGAGAAAGTAAGATGATCTTGTTAATGCCTTGCGATTTTAAGGTATTTGCCATAATTTGAGCTGTGACCACTTCATCGTAGAATTTAACATCTTTACCAGGTGATGATGAGTTAACCGTTTTATTAACGGTATCTAGCCCAATAATGCCTATTTTCTCACCATTAACAGTAAAAATATCGTAAGGTTTCCATTTGTTATATAAAATAGAACTTTTATCAGGGATCACATTAGCGGATAAAACAGGAATTTTTAGTGGTTCAAGGAGCTTTAATAAGCCTTCATTACCCGCATCAAACTCATGATTTCCTAACGTAAAATAGTGAAAATTACCAGCATTCATCACTGCTGCATCAGCTGAACCGCCAAATAAGGTGAAATAAAGCGTGCCTGTAATAGCATCACCTGCATGTAATACAAGCGGATTTTTATATTTTTTACGTAATTCTTTTAATTTTGCATTTACTGCTGAAAAGCCACCAATATCAACTTTGGTTTGTTTTCCATTAAGTTGAATACGGGTTTCATGAGGTTCTAAATAAGAATGGTGATCGTTAATATGTAAAATGCTTAATTCTACTGCCTTATGTTCAGGTATTGATGTTGTTGCGATAGTAGGCATTGCAAATAAAGCAGTAGTGATGCTAAAAATAGCCATTGTGCTTTTTTTCAGCTTAAATGTCATAATAAACTCCTGTTGGGTAAGATTAGTTTTCCAAACCTTCTAGCATAGCTTGGAAAGTTTTATAACGAATGGTTTGATTGTTATGCTGTAAATTGCTTCGAGGTTGATCTAAATATGAAAAATCATCCACTTCAACCCCTTTGAATTGTTTATCAAAAATAGCGTTAGCCAATGCTAAACGAGGTTTTATCAGTGAAGAAGGAACAATTAAACTAATGCGATTCTCCGTAATTGAAAATACCGTTTTAGGGGAGAAATCCTGTTGCATTTGTTGAGCAATGCTTTGCAAGATTGCTTTAGCTGAACCTTCAACTTGCACAAGTTGAGAAGATTTTGCACCATTTTCAAGCAATAAATCAATAAAAGTTTGCGTGTTTGAACTATGTTTTATATAAATTTTAGCCTTCTCATTTGCGAAAAAAGAAACAAGTAAATTCTGTTTCATTGCATTATTGAGAGTAGCATCATTGCTTTCAGTTGGTTCGAAATAGAGGTAGTCTAAAAATTTGGGGGTGAGATTTTTATCTGTTTTAAAAATCCGGGTGAGAATATTTTCTGTGATTTGAGTTTGTCTATGAAATTGTTCAGTAGATAATGCGTTTTGCTTTAAAAAAGCTACTTGTAAAGCAGATAGTTGTTTTTTATCTTCTTTCGCTAAAGCCATCGCTAACTGGTGTGTTAATGATTGTTGCGTTATTTGTTTGTTACTTGATTGGACATGAGGTTGCTCTGCCATAGATTGCATACTACATAATGCTACAAATAGCATAAAAGATGAGTGTATTTTTTTCATTGTTAGTCTCACTATCGTGATGGTCATTTTGGATATTATAACGAAATAATTGGATGTATAAAAAAGAATTTATCATTATCGAGAATACCAACTTAAAAAGCCCATAAAAAAATAATGGTAATTTAAAATCATTCTGCTAGAATGCTCAAACTTAACGCTTTATTAACAGGAGATACATTATGAAAAAAACGTTACTTACAGCAGGAATTTTAGCCGCAACTTCATTTGCTCATGCGGATGTATTAACCACTATCAAACCGCTTGGTTTTATTGCGAATGCGATTACCGATGGTGTGACAGAAACACAAGTGCTATTACCTGTGAGTGCATCACCGCATGATTACAGTTTAAAACCATCTGATGTCGAAAAATTAAAATCAGCAGAATTAGTGGTTTGGGTAGGTCACGGTCTTGAATCATTTTTAGAAAAATCGGTTGAAAAATTACCTGAAAGCAAAGTGTTAGAATTGGGCGAAGTGCCTGCAATCGAAGAGATTATTGAAGCAACACATCACGAAGATCACGACCATGACCACGATCACGGGCATCATCAACATGCCCATGGTCACGATCATCATGGACATGACCACAGTCACGACTGGCATATTTGGCTTTCAAGCGATGCGAGTAAAATTGCAGCAGAGCAAATCGCAGATCGTTTAACGCAATTGTATCCAACGAAAAAAGCAAAAATTGCAGAAAATTTAGCAAAATTTAAAACCGCGGTCGATGCCAAAACTGTGCAATTAAAAGCCCAGCTTGAGCCAGTAAAAGGTAAAGGCTACTACACCTTCCATGAAGCTTACGGTTATTTTGAATCAACTTATGGTTTAAACCCGCTCGGTTCATTTACTATCAACCCAACCGTTGCCCCTGGAGCGAAAACTTTGGCGAAAATCAAAGAGCATATTGCGGAACATAAAGCAGTTTGCTTGTTTGCTGAGCCACAATTTACACCACGTGTGGTAGAAAGTTTAAGCAAAGGTACACAAGTGGGTGTTGGTCAGCTTGATCCACTTGGTGCGAAAGTTAAGATGAGTGCAGAAGCTTATCCACAGTTCTTGCAAGGCATTGCGGATGAGTTTACGAAATGTTTAGCGAAATAAATGCTAATATTGGGGGAAACAAGCGGTTAAAAATAGAGGGAATTTTTGCATTCCATATGCTTTATCAAACTAAATTTGCTCGGAATTTAATTTAGATCTAAAAGTAAATGTTTTATTGCAGATAAGACATTTATAGTGCTGTAGATTTTACCAACTATTTTGCCCTATATGTCAAAATAACCGCTTGTATCTGAATACAAGCGGTTATTTTTCTTAGTAAATTAACTAATCAATCGGTGGAATGTAAGTGCCATTAGCAATCGCCTCTTTAATGCGATTAGATTCTACTAAGACTTGTGCAAGCAAGACTTTCACATTTTCCAAAGTTGCGATCGGGCTTAATGTAGTCATTTTTAAAGACTGTTTATCGCCCACTTTGGTCACACCAATATTCGCTTCGCCTCGTGCAAATAGTTCATCTGCCACGTTTTGGTTGAGAGCATCCACAAATTCCGCAGGATAGTCTTCAGGTACCACACGGAATAATATCGAAGCAAACTGGCTTGGTACAAGCATTTCTAATGATGCGGTGTCATTGATGTATTGTTCCACCTCTTTGGTCAGTTTTACACCGTGGTCGATCATTGAAGCGTAAAGCTCTTCGCCTAAGGCTTCCACCGTAAACCACAATTTTAATGCATCAAAACGACGTGTGGTTTGTAATGATTTCGCCACCAAATTTGGCACGCCATGTTCTTCATCATATTCTGAGTTGAGGTAGTCAGCTTTGTAGTCGATAAAGCGATAGTTCGCAGGATCTTTCAACAAGAACGCCCCACACGAGATCGTTTGGAAGAAGTGCTTGTGGAAGTCAAGCGTGATCGAGTCAGTCAATTCAATCCCATCTAATAAATGGCGGTAATCTTTAGAAAGCAATAACGCCCCGCCCCAGGCGGCATCAACGTGTAACCACGCTTGATATTCATCAGCAAGTTTGCGGATGGCTTTTAAATCATCAATCGCTCCTGCATCGGTCGTTCCCGCGGTTGCCACGATACAAGCAGCGATTTTACCTTCGGCTTTCAATTGGGCAAGCGTTTGTTCAAGAGCAGCTACGTCCATTTGAGCATTTGCATTTGATGGCACGGTCACGACCGATTGGAACCCCATTCCCATCATCGCCATATTTTTTTGTACGGAGAAGTGAGCGTTTTCTGAGCAGATGACTTTCACTTTTTTCATCGCGTCTGCTGGAATGCCATTACGTTGCACAGACCATTCTGAGCCGTCTTCGTTTTTCCAGTGGTTGGCAATCGCCCAATCGCGTGCGAGTAACATGCCCATTAAGTTGGATTGTGTGCCGCCAGAAGTAAACACGCCCGAAGTGCCTTCGCCGTAGCCCGCTTTTTGGCGGAGCCAGTCGATCAAATGCTCTTCCATAATCGAACCCGCAGGGCTTTGATCCCAAGAGTCCATAGATTGGTTGGTAGCATTAATCAACACTTCCGCAATTTGGCTTGCGACCATCGTTGGACAGTGTAAGTGTGCCAATGAATGTGGGTGATGTACTTTTAAACTTGGATTTAGAAAAATTTCCACCAAGTGTTCGAGCGATTTTTGCACGCCCACACCTTCTTTCGTTGGTTTAAAGCCGTCCACCAAAACACGCATCTGTTTGATAGAACCGCCCGTGTACATTTTTTCATTTTTCAGCCAAGAAGAGACCGCTTGCACCGCATTGTGCATTGCAGTTTCGTAGTCAGCAATTGCTTTGCTATCGTTGCAAAACAAGGCTTGTTTGTGTTGTTCGAGGTTTGACATTATTATCTAATTTCCTAAAAAATTCCCCTCTTTTCTAAAGAGGGGAGTAATTACTAAACGGTCAATTTTGGCAAAACTTTTGCAAAATCCGACTGCTTTTAATTAACCACGTACCGCTTTTAATGCGTCTGCAACGGATTGTTTGAAGCGTTTGATGAACTCTTCGCACTCAGATTGGTTGATGTTCACTGCACAAAGTACTCGAACCACGTTGCCACCGCGTCCGCCACGTTCAAGCAAGAGTTTGTTTTTGAAACACGCTTTTTGGATTGCTGCCGCTAATTCACAATCCCGTGGGTAAGCCCCTATCGCATCTTTCGCTTGGTGTTCGTCTACAATATCGATACCCATCATTAAGCCACGACCACGTACGTTGCCGATGCACGGATATTCTTTGCTTAATTCGCGTAATGCGTTGGTTAAGTATTCGCCACGCTCTTGGGCATTTTGTGCGAGGTTTTCATCACGCATAATTTTAAGTGAAGCGTAACCTGTTGCCATCGCTAATTGGTTGCCGCGGAATGTGCCTGTGTGCCCTGCTGGTTGCCAAGCATCGAACTCTTTGCGAATTGCTAATACGGCTAATGGTAAGCTGCCGCCGATAGCTTTTGACATTACCACGATGTCTGGTTGAATGCCTGCGTGTTCAAAGGCGAACATTTTACCTGAACGGCAGAAGCCCGCTTGTACTTCGTCCACGATCAGTAAGATGCCGTGTTTTTGGGTCACTTCACGCACTTTTTGTAAGAAGCTGATTGGGGCTGGCACCACGCCGCCCTCGCCTTGGATTGCTTCTAAGATCACCGCAGCAGGTTTTACTACGCCGCTTTCGATGTCTTCGATGAAGTTTTCAAAGTAATGCTCAACCGCTTTTGCACCCGCTTCGCCACCGATACCAAATGGGCAGCGATATTCGTGTGGATATGGTAGGAATTGTACGCCTGGCATTAAGTTTTGCACCGCGTTTTTTGCACCAAGATTACCTGTTAAGGCTAATGCACCTTGGGTCATACCGTGGAAGCCACCAGAGAAGGCGATTACGTTGCCGCGACCAGTGTAGGTTTTCGCTAATTTGATCGCCGCTTCGTTGGCATCTGCACCTGAAGGGCCAGTGAATTGTAAGATGTACTCATCTTTCGGGAAGAATGACAATAATTCTTCAGTAAATGCGTCTTTCAGCGGGGTTGTTAAGTCTAAAGTGTGTAACGGCAAACCGCTGTCTAAAACGTCTTTGATGGCTTGCATTAACACAGGGTGATTGTGTCCTAATGCAAGGGTTCCCGCCCCTGCTAAAAAGTCGAGGTATTCGTTGCCCTCAACATCTGTTACCCAACAGCCTTGTGCTTTTGCATAGGCAAAAGGCAATTTACGCGGGTAGCTACGCACGTTAGATTCCATCGCATCTTGGCGGTCTAAGAAATGTTGGTTTGAAGCAAGGATTGCTTGTACAGGTGTGGTAATTGTCATTTTAACTAAAACCTTCTAAAAGAGGTGAAAAAAATAAGTCGGGTGCCTTGCGGGAAGCCTAAGCTTTCTGATCCTAAAAGACCAGATGCCATGGGGCATTTGACTCGCTACTTATTAAAAAAAGCGTTTCAGCTTTTTTGTTTTTACCCTAGTTTGCCCAAAGGACGGGCTAGGTTGGAAACAGATTTTGATGTAGGGTTACATCAAAACGGGACTATTGTACATTTTTATTGCGAAATGGAAAGCAAATTCAACCGCTTGTGAGCCGAACGGCTAAATAAAAAGCAAACGTTTGCAATAAGAATATATAAAAAACCCGAACATTTTGTTCGGGCTTAAAAAAGATCTAAAATTATTTAATTTTAGCTTCTTTATAGATAACGTGTTTACGCACTACTGGATCAAATTTTTTGATTTCCATTTTTTCAGGCATATTACGTTTGTTTTTATCAGTTGTGTAGAAGTGACCAGTCTCTGCTGTAGAAACTAAACGGATTTTCTCACGAGCGCCTTTAGCTGCCATGTTTTAGCTCCTTAGATTTTTTCGCCACGAGCACGGATTTCAGCTAAAACTGCATCAATGCCTTTTTTATCGATGATACGCATACCTTTCGCTGTTAAGCGTAAAGTTACGAAACGGTTTTCAGACTCAACCCAGAAACGGTGAGTGTGAAGGTTAGGTAAAAAACGACGACGAGTCGCGTTTAATGCGTGTGAGCGGTTGTTACCAACTGCTGGACGCTTGCCGGTTACTTGGCAAACTCTTGACATTTTAATTCTCCAATTACTTAAGTAAGTTTGTATGGTTCGGGTGATGAGTGCTGACTCAACACAGCGTACTCACTACCTCGTCAGGTATAAACCCGACCAAAGACTATAATAAAGGTTCGCAATTATACTTGTTTTTCTTTGCCTATTCAAGCTCTTCTCTCAAAATTGCCTATTTTTTCGTGTGGTGATACGCCTTATCCATCGCCATAATCACCTCGCGTACCACTTTTTTCTGCTCCTGCGGTAAGTTTAAGAAAATCTGAAAAAGCGTCTGATCCTGATAACTTGCCGCACTTTCCCAAATGTGCTTATTCAGCTCTTTTTTCTTCTCTAATTTGGCAACTTGGTAGGCTTTTTCATCTGAAACCAATTCGTGAATATCAATTTCAAGCCATTTGGTAAGAGTTTGAAGACGAGCAAGCGAAGGTAATCCTTCCCCTCTTAACCAACGTGCCACAGCGTGCAAACCAATCGGCTTACCATAATGGCGTAAGTTAAATTCACGTTCGATCACTGAAGCTTTGGGTTCGTAACCTTTTGCTAATAAAGTTGTACGTAATTTTTCCGCAAAATATTCTTTTTCATTCATTCCTCTAAGCTAGCTAACGGAAATTTATTTAGCGTAACTTTCAATGAAAGTTACGTAAATATCTGTGACAGTTGATAAATTGCCAAAAAACTCTCTTTAGCTAAATATGACCAAACAAATTAAATCAAAACAGCGTGTTGCGGATCACGGCGAAGTGTTTACTCGTGAACAAGAAGTGAATGCGATGTTAGATCTTGTTAAAGATGAAACCTTACGGATTGAATCCCGTTTTCTTGAGCCCGCTTGTGGCGATGGCAATTTTTTAATTCAAATTTTGAAAAGAAAATTAGAAATCGTTAAAAAAAACTACCGCACTTCACAACGAGAATACGAGTTTTATGCTGTGCTAGCGATTTGCTCTATTTATGGCATTGAGCTTTTAAAAGATAACGTCGAAGCCTGTCGCAAGCGGTTACTTTCTTATTTTATTTTGCAATATGAACAAACATTTCCCAACCAGACTAATCCTGATTGCATTGCGGTGGTGGCTTTTATTTTGAGCCTGAACATTGTGCAAGGAAATGCCTTAACCATGTGCTACACCGAGAGTCAAGAATTTTTACATTTTTCTCAATGGTCGCCTGTGTCGTTTCCTCGCAAATTTTCACTCAAACGGCACGATTTCCAATATCAATATTTGGTGGATAACGCGGGTTCGCCTTATCAATCCTTACAAGAATTTCGAAGCTGTTATTTTCTGGACATCCAAAATGCAAAACCCATCGATAAACTATAACCCTGACGTG
>OBXT01000116.1_pt1 | contig 16702 bp, 9 predicted proteins | sample 1476621 | NCBI WGS metagenome assembly OBXT01 (sample SAMEA2580169, study PRJEB22360) | human gut metagenome | biome: human gut; feature: human-associated habitat; material: faeces | place: Denmark | collected 2008/2010
GTATATTTACAATCTATTTATTTGTGAAATATTACATAAAACAAACCGCTTGTATTGCTTGCATTTTAAAGAATATAGGTGGCGGATACAATTTATTCGTATCATAAGGGCTGGTTAAGCCCTTTTTTTACATCTGGAGAAAACCTTTGGCTACTTTAGAGCAAAAATTAGAAGATCTAACTACGGATACCATCGAAGCTATGGGCTGTGAGTTAGTGGGCATTGAATGCCAACGTGCAGGACGTTATTTAACCGTCCGTTTATTTATTGATAAAGAAGGTGGCGTAACAATTGATGATTGTAGCGATGTTAGCCGCCAAGTGAGTGCAATTTTAGACGTTGAAGATCCTATTGCAGACAAATATAACCTTGAAGTATCTTCGCCTGGTTTAGATCGTCCATTATTCACATTGGCTCATTACGCGCGTTTTGTAGGGCGTGATGTGGTAGTTCACTTACGCATTCCAATGTTTGACCGTCGTAAATGGCAAGGCAAATTAGAAAGCGTTGAAGGTGATTTAATTACCTTAATCGTAGATAACGAGCCACGTCAGTTCGCATTTGGCAATATTCAAAAGGCAAATTTAGTACCCGTATTTGATTTTTAACCCATTATTGATAACTGAAAGAGAAATCCAATGAGTAAAGAGATTCTTTTAGCCGCTGAAGCGGTATCAAACGAGAAACAATTACCAAAAGAAGCGATTTTCGAAGCTTTAGAAACCGCTTTAACCATCGCAACGAAAAAAGGTAGCGATTTAGATATTGATGTGCGTGTTGTGGTTGATCGTAAAACAGGTGCATTCCAAACTTTCCGTCGTTGGTTAGTGGTAGAAGAAGTGCACAATATGACGCGTGAAATTAGCTTAGAAGCTGCACAATTCGACAATCCTGAAATCCAATTAGGTGATGCGGTTGAAGATGAAGTGGAATCTATTGAATTCGGTCGCGTGGCAATTCAAACCTTCGGTCAAGTGGTAAAAACGAAAATCCGCGAAGCAGAGAAGAGCAAAATCATTGATGAGTTTCGCCCAGATGAAGGCAAAATCATCAGTGCAACCGTGAAGAAAGTGACTCGCGATAACATATTCCTTGAGCTTCAGGGTAAAACAGAAGATATTAAAGGCGAAGCGGTAATCGTGCGTGAAGATATGCTTCCGCGTGAAAACTTCCGACCAGGCGACCGTGTACGTGGTGTGTTATACGCAATTAAGCCTGAGTCTAAAGGCCCGCAAATCTTTATGACACGTTCAAAATCTGTGATGTTAGAAGAGTTATTCAAACTGGAAGTGCCAGAAATTGGTGAACAAGTCATCGAAATTAAAGGTGCTGCACGTGATCCTGGTTCACGTGCGAAAATTGCCGTGAAATCACATGATAAACGTATCGACCCAGTTGGTGCTTGCGTAGGTATGCGCGGTTCACGCGTTCAAGCAATCAGCAATGAGCTTGGCGGTGAGCGTGTGGATATTGTGCTGTGGGATGATAATCCAGCACAATTCGTGATCAATGCAATGGCGCCAGCAGATGTGAGCTCAATTACAATCAATGATGAAACTCACTCTATGGACATTGCGGTTGAAGCGAAAAACTTAGCACAAGCGATTGGTCGTAATGGTCAAAACGTGCGTTTAGCCACCCAATTAACAGGCTGGACATTAAACGTAATGACGGTTGAAGAGCTTGATAAGAAAGCACAAGAAGAAGATGGTAAAGTGATTAACCTTTTAACTTCAGCATTAGAAATTGATGATGAGTTTGCACAAGTGTTAATTGATGAAGGCTTTACTTCTTTAGAAGCGATTGCATATGTTCCAGTTGATGCTTTAACAGCAATTGATGGCTTGGAAGATGAAGACTTAGTCGAAGAGTTACAAGCTCGTGCGAAAAATGCAATCACTAAGAAAGCCCTTGAAGAAGAAGCCGCTTTAAAACAAGCTCAAATCGATGAGAAATTATTAAACCTTGAAGGTATGGAACGTCATATTGCATTTAGATTAGCAGAAAAAGGCATTACCAACCTTGAAGAATTAGCTGAACAAGGTACAGACGAATTAGCCGATATTGAAGAATTGTCTGAAGAGAAAGCAGGCGAATTGATTATGGCTGCTCGTCAAATTTGTTGGTTTAGCTAATTACGTTGCGAGGAATTTATAATGACAGAAAAAACTGAGAAAAAAACGCTCTCATTAGGCAGTGCTCGTAAAACGAGTAAAGCGAATGCGACAACAACGGGCGGTAAAACCAAAGCCGTTGAAGTAAAAGAGAAAAAAGCACCGATTGATGCAAAAGCATTAAAAGAGAAAGCGGAACAAGAAGCTAAATTAGCTTTAGAAAAAGCAGCAAAAGAGAAAGAAGCAGCAGAGAAAGCTGCTCGTGAAGCAGAAGAAAAAGCGAAAGCTGAAGCTGATGCAAAAGCAGCAGAAGAGGCGAAAAAAGCCGAAGAAGCTAAAGCTGCGAAAAAACCTGCTGCACCTGTAATGCCAAATAAAGCAACAAAACCAGCACAACCAAAAGCGGAAGCACCAAAACAAGAAAAAGCGGTTGATCCTGAAAAAGAAGCGAAGAAAAAAGAAGAAGCTGAGCTTCGTCGTAAGCAAGAAGAGTTAGCTCGTCAGAAAGCAGAAATGGATGCAAAACGTGCAGCAGAAAACGCACGCCGTTTAGCAGAAATTGAACGTGAAGAAGCGGGCGATAACAATAACGACGACTTCGAAGATGAACGCTTTACTTCAAGTTATGCACGTGATGCAGAGCGTGATAATGACCGCCGTAGCGAAAGCGGTAATCGTCGTGGTGGTAAAAATGGCGTAGTGAAAGCGAAAAAAGGTCGTGAAGACGACAAAAACGAACGCAGTGCAGATCGCCGTAACCAACGTGATCAAAAAGGTAAAGGGAAAGGCAAAAAAGGTGCCGCATTGCAACAAGCCTTTACTAAACCTGCTCAAGTGGTGAAAGCGGATGTTGTGATTGGTGAAACCATTACCGTTGCAGAACTTGCGAATAAAATGGCAGTGAAAGCAACAGAAATCATCAAAACCTTAATGAAAATGGGTGAGATGGTAACCATTAACCAAGTGATCGACCAAGAAACCGCACAATTAGTAGCGGAAGAAATGGGGCATAAAGTGATTCTTCGCAAAGAAAATGAATTAGAAGAATCGGTAATGAGCGATCGCGATACCGATGCTGAGTTAGTGACTCGAGCACCAGTGGTAACCATTATGGGGCACGTAGACCACGGTAAAACATCACTACTTGACTACATCCGTAAAGCGAAAGTAGCAGCAGGTGAAGCTGGCGGTATTACTCAGCACATCGGTGCATACCACGTCGAAACCAACGACGGTAAGATGATTACCTTCTTAGATACTCCAGGACACGCAGCGTTTACCTCAATGCGTGCACGTGGTGCGAAAGCAACAGATATCGTGGTGCTTGTAGTTGCAGCAGACGATGGCGTGATGCCACAAACTATCGAAGCGATCCAACACGCGAAAGCGGCGGGTGCACCTTTAGTGGTAGCGGTGAACAAAATCGATAAACCAGAAGCAAACCCAGACCGCGTAGAACAAGAATTACTCCAATACGAAGTAATTTCTGAGAAATTCGGTGGTGATGTGCAATTCGTGCCAGTTTCAGCGAAAAAAGGAACAGGTATTGATGAATTGTTAGATGCTATCATGTTGCAATCAGAGGTGCTTGAGTTAACCGCTGTAAAAGATGGCATGGCAAGTGGTGTAGTCATTGAATCTTACTTGGATAAAGGTCGTGGCCCTGTGGCAACTATCTTGGTGCAATCAGGTACACTACGTAAAGGCGATATCGTACTTTGTGGTTTTGAATACGGCCGTGTGCGCGCAATGCGTGATGAAAACGGAAAAGAAGTTGATGAAGCTGGTCCTTCATTACCCGTTGAGGTATTAGGTCTTTCTGGTGTGCCAGCAGCAGGTGATGAAGCAACCGTTGTACGTGATGAGAAAAAAGCACGTGAAGTAGCGTTATATCGTCAAGGTAAATTCCGTGAAGTGAAATTAGCTCGTCAGCAAAAAGCGAAACTTGAAAATATGTTTAGCAATATGGCTGAAGGCGATATGGCTGAATTGAACGTTATTGTAAAAGCGGACGTACAAGGTTCGGTAGGCGCTATTGTTCAAGCATTGAACGAACTTTCAACCGAAGAAGTTCGCGTGAAAGTAGTGGGGTCAGGTGTAGGTGGTATTACTGAAACCGATGCAACCTTAGCTGCAGCTTCAAATGCAATCATTGTTGGCTTTAACGTACGTGCAGATGCAACCGCACGTCGCGTGATTGAAAACGAAAATATTGATTTACGTTATTACTCAATCATTTACGAATTGTTAAATGAAATCAAAGCAGCAATGAGCGGTATGTTAGAGCCTGAATTTAAACAAGAAATTATTGGCTTAGCTGAAGTTCGTGATGTATTCCGTCATCCGAAATTTGGTGCAATCGCAGGTTGTATGGTAACCGAGGGTGTAGTGAAACGTAACAACCCAATCCGCGTATTGCGTGACAACGTGGTTATTTTTGAAGGTGAGTTAGAATCGCTTCGCCGTTTCAAAGACGATGTGTCTGAAGTGCGTAGTAATATGGAATGTGGTATCGGCGTGAAAAACTATAACGACGTGAAAGTCGGCGATCAAATTGAGGTATTCGAAGTGGTTGAGGTTAAACGTTCGATTTAATCGGTAGGGTGTGTGGAATAACATTCCACGCATGCAAGTTAAATAATTTCCGTGCGTGAATTCTTGGTTCACATACCCTACAAGCGGTTTAATTTTGCAAATTTTTTGCGAAATGAGACCGCTTTTTTATGGATACATAACCTATTGATTTCACAAGAAAAAACACCTAATTTCATCAGAAATAACTTGACAGATAGATTTTAAAAGGACGAAAATATGCCTCACCTCACCTCACCTCACCTCACCTTGCACAACTTATATCTAAACTCAAGGAAATTTTTCAAATTAATCAACCGGAATTAGATTTCGGGATCTATCGCATCCTCAATTCTCGTGCAACGGAGATTGCCGCTTTTCTAGAAACCACACTTCCGCAAAAAATTCAAACTGCACTTGACGATAAACCTGAGCAAGAAACTGCCGTTTATAACCACCTTTTCACCTTCTTTTCCCGCTATTACGACAACGGCGATTTTATCAGCCAACGCCGTTATAAAGGTGATACTTATGCCATTCCCTATGCCGGCGAAGAAGTGATGTTGCACTGGGCAAATAAAGACCAGTATTACACCAAATCAGGCGAAAGTTTCAGTAATTATGCTTTCACATTAGAAAACGGCAAAAAAGTACAATTCCGCCTAGTGGAAGCGGATACTGCAAAAGATAACCGCAAGGATAATGAACAAGCTCGAGTATTTGCCTTAATTGAACCTCAAATTAAAACCGAAACGGATGAAAATGGAGATGAAATTCAAACGGATATTTTACCGTTTGATATCCAAGGCGATTTACTTACTCTTCGTTTTGAATACAAAGCGGTAAATAAAAAAGAAAAACAATCAGATTACATCACGCAAGCGGTGGGAAAAATCCAAAACTTTGCAATTCCCGATAAATTTCAAGGCATTTTCAACGCAATGCCAACGGAGAAAAATAAAAATCGTACGCTGCTTGAAAAATATCTCACCGACTACACCGCTAAAAATACCGCCGATTATTTTATTCACAAAAACCTCGGTAAATTTTTAAATCAAGAGTTGGATTTTTATATCAAAAATGAAGTGATGAACTTGGATAATATTCAAGAAAGCACGGGTTTTTCACATATTGAGCAAAATTTCCAGACAATTAAAACGCTAAAAACAGTAGCAAAAGAAATTATCGCCTTTCTTGCTCAATTAGAAGATTTCCAAAAGAAATTGTGGCTGAAAAAGAAATTTGTGGCAGGCTGCCATTATTTGATTACGCTCGATCATTTAAATGAAGCCCAAGTGCAAGCTGCATTAGAAAATCCAAAACAAACCACCCAATGGAAAATCCTATTTAATGTCAATACAAGCGGTCTTAATGCGGTAGAACTTTGCAAAAATTATCCGCACTTGGTGGTAGATACGTCCTTGTTTGAACCGAAGTTCCAAGCTGATGTATTGAGAGAAATAGAACATTTGGACGATAAAACTAACGGATTGCTCATTCATTCCGACAATTTCCAAGCGCTGAATTTATTGCAGGAAAGATATAAAGAACAGGTGAAATGTATTTATATTGATCCGCCGTATAACACGGGAGGCGATGGGTTCTTATATAAAGATGGTTATCAAGCGTCTAGTTGGTCAAGTTTAATTAGCGATAGATTGAATTTAGCTAAAGAATATTTAAATAAAAATGGCACTGTTTTTATTTCTATTGATGAAAACGAGATTGCTAGATTGAAATTACTTTGTGATCAGATTTTAGGCGTAGAAAATTTTGTTGCTATTTATAAATGGAATAAAACTTCAACACCGCCATCACTTTCGCTAAAAGTTCGTAGAAAATATGAATATGTCTTGTGCTATGAAAAACAATATAGCTCAATCGCATATAACGGTGGAACAGTTGAGGGTGGAGATATGCCGTTGTTAAATAATGGTAATTTTATTGCTAAATTGATTTTCCCTAAAACTGCATTGAAATTCAACATTGAAGGAAATTTCAAGCCAGCTCAATACGATAGAGTTATATTACATAATGAAATCAATGTAAAAAATGGTTATGCAGATAGCGATGTTATTTTAGAAGCTCCATTTAAATGGATTCAGGATACTTTGGATTTAGAAATTAGTAATGGAACTAAATTCATAATTAAAACAGATCGTTTTGCTGTTCGTTATGAACGATTAGGCGAAAGAATTAAACGCCCATCGGACATTCTTTCTAAAACAGAGTGTGAAGTAGGAACAAATGAAGATGCAAATAAAGAATTATCTGCTTTATTTGGAAATAGTGATATTGCAAGTTATCCAAAACCAACAACGTTAATTAAATATCTTGTTCCTTTTGCAGAAGAAAATAAAGATAGTCTTGTTATGGACTACTTCGCAGGCTCTGGCACAACCGCTCATGCTGTAATTAATCTTAACCGAGAAGATAAAGGCAACCGTAAGTATATCTTGGTGGAGCAAGGCGAATACTTTGACACGGTATTAAAGCCTCGCGTGCAAAAAGTAATTTTTGCCAAAGAATGGAAAGATGGCAAACCGCAAGCAGATAACGGGGTGTTTGGTGGTGTGTCACAAATCGTCAAAGTGCTAAAACTGGAAAGTTATGAAGATACACTCAACAACCTAGAGTTAAAACAACCGGTAAGCGATTTATTCGCTCAAAATGAGGCGTTACAAAACGACTATTTATTGCACTATATGCTAGACATAGAAAGTCGGGATTCGCTACTTAATACACAGCATTTTACTAAACCGTTTGATTACCAACTCAACATATCCACTACTTCTGCGGGAGCGTATGAGGCAAAAACTATTGATTTGGTAGAAACCTTTAACTATTTGATTGGTTTGCGGGTCAGTGAAATCAACGACAAGCGTGAAAATGGCTTAGTCACGGTGCAAGGCACAAATACGAGAGGTGAAAAAACGTTAGTAATCTGGCGTGATTGTGAAAAATATGATTACGACAAACTCAACCGCTATTTGGACAGCCGAGATATTAACCCACAAGACAGCGAATTTGATGTGGTTTATATCAACGGCGACCATAATATGCCAACCTTGTTCACTGACAGTGATGATAGCGTGAAAACGCTTAAAGTGCGGTCGATTGAAGCAGAGTTTTTGAGCAGAATGTTTGGGTAACAAATCTCCCCTAACCCCTCTTTACTAAAGAGGGGAATAAGCTTGTAGAAAATTGGCGATCGTTATTCTTCATCAAGATCGCCCCCCTCTTTTGTAAAGAGGGGCTGGGAGAGATTTAAAACAATGTCAAAAGGGCAAAAAATGAAACGCACTTTCCATGATAACTTAATTTTAAACCGCTATTTGTTGTCACTGTTTAATCAAGACAATTTAGAAAAATTTAAACAACGCTTGGGTGATGATCGCTTTGAAGGCATTGATAACGACGGGCAAACAAAATTTTTTCACGAACTTACAAGCGGGCGGTTATTTCAAAGCGATTTGATTTCGGAAAACGATTTACGCCGTTATGATTTAAATATCGTCAAACATTGGCAACAAATTACTGAGCATCGTAATAACGCTGAAGGACATATTTTAAAACTAAAATACTTCCAATATCTTTCTTTGTTGTTTACCGAAATTTATTTGGATTTTTATTTTAACCGCCCAAATGAACTGTTAAATCAATTAAATGAACAGCTGGTTTTGCTCAAAGAAAACGATAATGCTTTTCCTGATTTTGATTTATATGAATTAAGCGATTTAAACAAATTGGCGTTTTGGAATGCCACTGGTAGCGGTAAAACGTTGTTGATGCACGTCAATATTTTGCAATATCAGTATTATCAAAAAAACAAAGATTTAACGGTATTTATGATTACGCCTAATGAAGGACTTTCAGAGCAACATTTAGCGGAATTTACCGCTTCAAGCTTGCCAGCAAGTCTTTTTGATAAAAATAAACCCTTTCAAGAAACAAGCTTGTTTAATGATATTCAGATTATGGATATTAACAAACTGGCAGATAAAGATGGTGAATTGACGGTAGCGGTCGATCGCTTTTTGGATTTAAATAAATTAGTGCTGGTGGATGAAGGGCATCGTGGCTCTTCGGGCGATCAATGGATTGCTCGCCGTCAAAAATTGATTGGTGATGGTTTTGCCTTTGAGTATTCGGCGACGTTTGGACAAGCAGTGAAAGACGGCAAAACGGTAAAAGACTGTTTGTTTGATATTCAGAAAAAGATCGGTAAAGCAAATGGTATAAGCAAGAAAACAGACGTACAAAAAATTCCGACTAGCTTTGTGGATAAACAAGAAGCCAAACAAAAAGCGGTATTTGAAACTTATGCTAAATGCGTGCTGTTTGACTATTCTTACAAATTTTTCTATGCCGATGGCTATGGCAAAGAGTTTTCCATTTTAAATATGAAAGCGGAAGATTACGGTGTTGCCGATAATGATCGTAAGTATTTTGTCGCAAGTTTGCTTTCGTTTTATCAGCAACTTTATTTATTTGCAAAAAATCAGGAAAAACTGACCGCTTACAATTTGCATAAACCGCTGTGGGTATTTGTGGGTAATACGGTGAATGCTGAAAATAGTGATATTTGGGCTGTCGTAGAACAGTTAGCCTATTTTTTAAATGTCAAAAATCGTTCGCAAATTTTAGCATGGTTAAATGATTTACTGTGTGATGAACCACTACTACTAGACAGCAAAGGCAATGCGATATTCCGTCATCGCTTTTTGCCGTTAGTAAATTTTAAAGGCGATTTAAATGCCCTTTATAGCGATATTCTAAAAAAACTATTTAACACGGAAAGTGCCTCGCATCTCTATTTGCATAATATTAAAAAATCCTCGGGCGAAGTGGCGTTAAAAGTGGGCAATAACGATTATTTTGCTTTGATTAACGTTGGCGATAGCAGTGAATTGCTTAAAAGTGCGGTAGCATTAGAGAACGTATCGGTTGAACAAGACGAATTTTCAGACGGCTTGTTTGGCACGATCAATCAAGACAGTTCAACACTTAATTTACTGATTGGTTCTCGAAAATTTACTGAAGGTTGGTCTAGCTGGCGAGTTTCGACGATGGGCTTGCTGAATATGGGCAGAGGAGAAGGATCGCAAATTATTCAACTTTTTGGGCGTGGCGTACGTTTGAAAGGACGTAATTTTTCGCTACGAAGAACGCCGATAAACGAAATGCCAAAAGGTTTAGGGTTAGATAAATTAGAAACACTCAATATTTTCGGTATCAAAGCCGATTATATGGCGAAATTCCGTGAATACTTGCAAGATGAGGGAATTCAATCGCCTGATGAAATATTGCAGTTAGATTTTCCTGTGCAGAAAAAACTGCCTGCTAATGTCGCATTGAAAACCTTACGATTAAAAGATGGCTATAAAGACAACCAAAAAATGGGCTTTAAACGCCAAGAAATGGTGCAGCTTTATGAGCTGCCTAAATTTGCCCAAGGTAAAATCAAACCAATTTTAGCCGTGTTGGATCTGTATCCAAGATTGGAAGCATTAAGTTCTAAAACGATTCGTCAAAGTGATAATGATGAGCGCCAAATCAATAAATTCAAGCGAGAAATTTTTGCCTTATTCGATTGGGACAAACTTTATTTAGCATTACAGCAATACAAGATGGAACGCACTTGGTCAAATTTGCGTGTTAGCCGTGATGGATTGCGTAAATTTGTCGAAAGTCGAGATGATTGGTATTTGCTTTATGTGCCAAATTCAGCAATGGAAATTCGTTGTTTTGCCGATGTTCAAACGCAACAGGATATTTTGTTCCAGCTTTTGAAGGAATATACCGACCAATTTTACCGTCGTTTGAAAGTCGCTTATGAACAGCAATTTATGGAAACAACGATTGTTACTGAAGAAAATGGTTCGTTCTTTGATGAATACAAAATGTTGTTTGGTGAGGAAGAAAATGTTCCTTATGAGCGTGAACAAGCGGTTAAAAAAATCGAAGAATTGGCTGATTTAATTCGAGATAAGAAAATTGAGCAGGCGATGAATTGGCAATCCCCACTGGCTGAATTGAAGGCGATTTGTTTTAATAGCCATTTGTTTTATCCTCTTATTTCCTTTGATAAATCAACAGGTTTGCCGATAAAAATTTCCCCGTTACCATTTGACGCAGAAAGTGAAGTGAAATTTATCCATGATTTAATGATTGCCGAAAAATCAGGTGAATTGGCGACATGGCTTGGCGGTAAATCGCTTTATTTAATGCGCAATGCCGCTCGTAAAGACAAGGGCTTAGGTTTTGCCTTAGCAGGTAATTTCTATCCTGACTTTTTACTGTGGGTGGTGGATCACGCAAACGGTAAGCAATGGCTGAATTTTGTTGATCCGAAAAGCATTATCAGGATGGACTTACACGATCCAAAATTATGTCTCTATAAAGAAGTGAAAGAATTAGAAGCCAAAATAGCGGATCCGAATTTGGTGCTAAATAGTTTTATTTTGTCGATTACCAAATTGAAAGATTGGGTCAATATGGAATTAACCGCAGAAGAGCTTGCCGAACGACACATTTTGTTTATGGAAAACAATTATTTACAGCAAATGTTTGAGAAGATGCAATGATGAATATCACACCTTATCACGCCCGTTATTTCGCCAATGAAATTAGTTGCCGCCGCACCGATGAGAACCGTTTGTCGCAATCATTATTTGATGCGAAAGTCGATCTGAATCCGCATCAAATTGATGCGGCATTGTTTGCACTTAAAAATCCGCTACAAGAAGGTGTTTTACTTGCTGATGAAGTTGGCTTAGGAAAAACCATTGAAGCGGGCTTAGTAATTTGCCAAATGTGGGCAGAGCGGAAACGTAAACTGCTGATTGTTTGCCCTGCGATTTTACGGAAACAGTGGGCAAATGAACTTGCCGAGAAATTTAATTTGCCGACATTGGTCGTTGATAAAGCGGTGGTGATGGCAGAAATGCGGCAAAAGAGCGGTTCAAAATTGCTTCATTTTTGCAAAAAACATCTAGAACAACAAGTGATAATCGTTTCGCACCAATATGCTACCAAAGAGATGGCGACCTTTAAGCAATTTGATTGGGATTTGGTGGTGATTGATGAAGCACACAAAATGCGTAACGCCTACAAAATCGATAACAAAATGGGTAAGGCAATGCGTCAAGCCTTTGGCGGCAAGCGGAAATTGTTGCTGACGGCAACGCCATTGCAAAATTCATTGATGGAGCTTTATGGCTTATCAACATTATTAGATGAGCATTTATTCGGCGATAAAAAATTCTTCCAAAAAGAGTTTGTGCGAAAAGGGAATTTAAGCGAGCTGAAAAGCCGCATGGCGAAGTTTATTAAGCGGACGTTGCGGAAAAATGTGTTGGAATATGTGCGTTATACGGAGCGGAAAACCATCACTCAGGAATTTATGCCGAGTGATGCGGAACAACAACTTTATGAGGCGATTTCCGATTTTCTACATAAAGAGACGATTTACGCTTTGCCGAAACAGCACAAACATTTGACAGCATTGATTTTACGTAAATTGTTGGCTTCCAGTCCACAGGCGGTGCTCGGCACTTTGCGTGCGATTTTAGACCGCTTGTTATCGTTGAAAAATACAGGCGAGCTTTCTTCTGAACTTGCTGTCGTTGATGAATTATTAGCTGATGAAAGCGTAAACGATGAGGATTTAGATGCTGACGAAGAAACGCCAGAAACGGGCGACACGTTAAATCTCAATGCATTAGATAAAGAGATTCGCGAAATTGAAGGCTTTATTCGCTTAGCAGAAAGTTTAGTCGGCGACAGTAAACTCAATGCGTTATTAAAAGCCTTGCAAACAGGCTTTGGCGAAATGGCGAAACTGGGGGCAGCACAAAAGGCGATTATTTTTACGGAATCAGTTCGCACGCAGCATTATTTGTATGATTTTTTGCTAAAAAATGGCTATGCCGATCAGGTGGTCATGTTTAGTGGGACGAATAACGATGCACAATCTACCCAAATTTACCATGATTGGTTAGTCCGCCATGCGGGGACGGAAAAAGTAACAGGGTCTGTTGATGTAGATAAACGTTCCTCCTTGATTGCGTATTTCAGCGAAAATGCACAGATTATGATTGCTACGGAAGCTGCGAGCGAAGGGGTGAACTTGCAGTTCTGTTCGCTGTTGATTAACTACGATTTGCCTTGGAATCCGCAGCGGGTAGAGCAGCGGATTGGGCGTTGTCATCGTTATGGGCAGAAATTTGACGTAGTTGTGGTGAATTTCTTGAATAAACGTAATCTTGCCGATCAACGCGTGTTGGAGCTACTCACGGAGAAATTTAAGCTTTTCCAAGGTGTTTTAGGGGCTTCTGATGAAGTGCTGGGGCAGATTGAATCGGGCGTGGATATTGAAAATCAAATCGCCAACATTTATGCCACTTGTCGAACAGAAAAAGCAATTCAGCATGCCTTTGATGAACTGCAAGCGAAATTTGCCGATAGAATCAGCGACCGTATGAAAGAAACGCAAGAAGTCTTGATGGAACGGTTTGATCAATCGGTGCTTGATCGCTTAAAAGTGATGGCACGGGAGCGGTTAAGTGCGATGGAGCAGTGGTTCTGGGGGGTAACACAATTTGCGTTGGCGAATAAAGCCACTTTTAACCATTCCGATTGGTATTTCTTGCTGAATGATTCGCCTGTGGGTGGGGTTTCGCTCGGGCGTTATTTGTTGCCGAAGAAAAACCGTTCTCAACAGATTGCAGGGCAAGAATATCGCCTTCATCAATCGTTGGGGCAATATTGTGTTCAGACGGCACTCAATGCCCAAACGCCTGATGCTGCCTTGGTGTTCGATTATGCCCATTATCCTGAAAAAATCAGTTTGTTAGAACGTTATCAAGGGCAATCTGGCTGGCTGAAATTAGATAAAATTTGCGTCACATCTCCTGTGGAAAAACAAGATGCGTTGGTGTTTAGTATTTGTGATCAAAATGGAAATGCGATTACCGATAGCGAATTTAGCCAACGTCTGTTTTCTCTTTCTGCAAAAGTGCAAAGTTTGACAGAAAATCCACCGCTTGCTTTTGCAGATTTAATCCATCAACAAATTGGGCATGCGAAGCAACAGATTCAGGTGGAAAATGATGCTTTATTGAAAACGGAAATGTTGCGTATTCAGGCTTGGGCAAAAGATCAAATGCAAGCAGTGGAAGATTTGATTTTAGAGATTAAAGAGGAAATGCGAGCAAAAGAACGTGAGTTAGTGACGGAAAATGACTTAGCTCGCCAAATTAATTTGCAAGAATCCATTTCTAAATTACGCAAACAGCTTCGCAAAGCACGCAATGAGCTTGATGATGTGCAAGATGAAATTCAAGATGAGGAAATGCACCTGCTAAAAGCATTACGTGCTAAAACGCAGCAAACGATGGAAGAAGAGAAAGTCTTTTTGATTCAGTGGCGGATTGTCTAACATAGTGGTTGCTGTGATTTTTCGTGCTAATTTCCGTAAATTCCAGTAAAATATCGCATTTTTACGATTTTATAGGATAAAGATAATGAGCAGAGAATTTAAACGCAGCGACCGTGTCGCTCAAGAATTGAAAAAAGAAGTGGCGGTGATTTTACAACGTGAAGTGAAAGACCCGCGTATTGGGATGGTAACAGTGTCCGATGTGGAAGTGTCGCGTGATTTGGCATATGCCAAAATTTTTGTCACTTTCTTATTTGATAACGATCAAGAAGCGATTAATCAAGGTATGAAAGGTTTGGAGAAAGCTAGCCCATATATCCGTTCTTTAGTGGGTAAGGCGATGCGTTTGCGTATTGTGCCAGAGTTACGCTTTATTTACGATGAATCGTTGGTGGAAGGGATGCGGATGTCTAACCTCGTTTCTAACGTCATTCGTGAAGACGAAGCCAAGCATAAAGAGGGCTAACTGTGTCTAGACCGCGTAAAAAAGGGCGTGATGTACACGGAGTATTCTTGCTCGATAAACCGAAAGGGATGTCGAGCAATGATATTATGCAGAAGGTTAAACGCCTGTTTCAAGCGAATAAAGCAGGGCATACTGGGGCGTTAGATCCACTTGCCACTGGGATGTTACCGATCTGTTTGGGCGAAGCGACTAAATTTTCTCAATTTTTGCTAGATTCGGATAAACGTTATTTTGTAACTGCAAAATTGGGTGAACGCACTGATACTTCTGACGCAGAAGGGCAAGTGGTTGAAACGCGCGAAGTGAATGTGCTTGAAGCGGATATTTTGGCTGCATTGCTGCAATTCCGTGGCGATATTTTACAAGTGCCGACGATGTTTTCGGCATTAAAACATAATGGCAAACCGCTTTATGAGTATGCACGTCAAGGCATTACCGTAGAGCGTGAGGCTCGTCCGATTACTATTTTTGAGCTGAAATTTGTTGAATATCAAGCCCCTTATTTGTCGCTTGAAGTGCATTGTTCAAAAGGGACTTATATCCGCACATTGGTGGATGATTTGGGCGAAGTGCTTGGTTGTGGTGCACATGTATCCGTACTACGCCGTTTGGCGGTGGCAGATTATCCTGTTAAAGAAATGATGCCAATTGAAGAATTACAATTATTGGCGGAGAGTTTTCCACAACAAGAATTAGACCGCTTGTTATTACCAATGGATACTGCAGTGGCAAGTTTGGCAGCATTAAATCTGACGGAATCGCAAACTAAAGCGGTTAAATTTGGTCAAAGAGTGAAGTTTGAAAATAGTGAGCAAATTTATGGACTTGTGCGACTTTTTTCAAATACACAACAATTTTTGGGCGTGGCGGAAATTACCTCAGATAATGTGATTCGCCCTAATCGTATGATCAATATTTAACTTGAGAAAAAAATGAGATTGAAGAAAGTTTGTGTGATGCCGCTAACGCTTCTTACACTGGCGTTGGTAAGTTGTTCAACGAATAAACATAATGTGCATTACGAACCGTTAGTGATGGATGCAACGTATTCAAAAGCACGTACATTGAATAATTTTAATGACTATGTGCAGTTCCTCAAACAAAAAGCGGCGGGTGCAGGCGTTCCTGAGCAACTTCTTAATCAGCAAGGATTGATCAACTACAATGCTCGTGTGGTACAGTTAGATCAGGAACAAGCTGCTCGTAAGCACAATCCTAATACGCCACCTCCACCACCTAACCCCAATGGCGTAACGAATTATCTCAACAAAGTGCTTACCCAAACCAAAGTAAATATGGCAGTAGAGCATTGGTATGACTATCATTTGCCACTGGCTAAAGCAAGCAAGAAATTTGGTGTACAGAAAGAGTACATTTTAGCATTATGGGGAATGGAGAGTAGTTTCGGAAATTATCAAGGCAATTTCGATGTGCTTTCAGTATTAGCGACACTAGCATTTGATGGACGTCGCGAGAAATTATTCACCCAAGAGTTTGTTAATGCGATGAAGATGTTGGATAACGGCACGCTTAAACGCTCGGAAATGAAAGGCTCTTGGGCAGGTGCGATGGGGCAAACTCAATTTATGCCAACCGCTTATTTAGCTTATGCAGCCGATGGCGATAATGATGGTAAAAAAGATATTTGGAACAATGAATATGATGCTTTTGCTTCTATTGCTTCTTATCTTTCGACCGTTGGCTGGGATAATCAATTACCTTGGGGCGTAGAGGTAAAATTCAATAATACTATTGATCTCTCTTTCTCAGGGCTTGAGGAAAATAAAGCTAAAAATCTAGGAGAGTGGCAGGCTTGGGGTATTTATCTTGCTTACCCAACTGACCAAGAGATTGAAAAGCTAGATAAGATGAGAAATGCTAATCTCTGGCTCATTCGCCCTGATAAAGAAGCGGGTAGAGCATTTTTAGTGACCAACAACTTTCGCACTCTGATGGATTGGAATCGTTCAAATAATTTCGGTGTCAGCATCGGAAAATTTGCGGATCGAATTTTGGTGGGGGTGGGCAATAATTAATTGCAACTTCTTTTTAAATAGGTATAGTTATTCAGTAATAACTGTGCCTATTTTTTCATCCAATAATAACTTT
>OBXT01000117.1_pt1 | contig 16632 bp, 15 predicted proteins | sample 1476621 | NCBI WGS metagenome assembly OBXT01 (sample SAMEA2580169, study PRJEB22360) | human gut metagenome | biome: human gut; feature: human-associated habitat; material: faeces | place: Denmark | collected 2008/2010
GTCACTTCTGGAACAAAACATGGCTTATAGAAAATTGCATATAGGTGAGGCTGGGGCAAATGTCTCAGCCTTCTTTTAGCAAGAAACGTCTCTTTTGCGTCTACCAACTAAGGGCAAGAGTGAACAATAAGCTATAGTTTAGGAGAGTTTGTACTCGTAATAATTAGGTAACAGGATAACAATGAAAGAAACATTTACATTAGTAGCAACTGCTGCAGCCGGACTTGAAGCTGTGGTTGGACGAGAACTACGTGAGTTGGGGTATGAGATTCAAGTTGAAAATGGTAAGGTGCGTTTCCAAGGAGATGTTCGTGCAATTGCTGAAACTAACCTTTGGTTGAGAGCTGCAGACCGTATCAAGATTGTGGTGGGAGAGTTTCCAGCACGTACTTTTGAGGAGCTTTTTCAAGGAGTTTATGCCTTGGACTGGGAAAATTATCTTCCCTTAGGTGCAAAGTTCCCAATTTCAAAAGCTAAATGTGTTAAATCAAAGCTCCATAATGAGCCGTCTGTTCAGGCGATTTCTAAAAAAGCTGTTGTTAAAAAATTACAGAAGTATTTCCACCGTCCGGAAGGAGTGCCTCTTCAAGAAACAGGTGCGGAATTTAAAATTGAAGTTTCAATCTTAAAGGATAAGGCTACTGCTTTAATTGATACTACAGGTGCTAGTCTCTTTAAGCGTGGCTATCGTACTGATAAAGGTGGGGCACCTATTAAAGAAAATATGGCGGCTGCTATTCTTGAACTTAGTAACTGGTATCCTGACAAACCTTTGATTGACCCAACTTGTGGTTCAGGGACATTTTGTATTGAAGCTGCTATGATTGGAATGAATATCGCACCAGGTTTTAATCGTGATTTTGCCTTTGAGGCATGGAATTGGGTGGATAAAGATTTAGTACAGTCAGTACGAGATGAAGCTGATAGCAAGGCAAATTACGATGTTGAATTAGACATTATGGGTTGTGATATTGATAGCCGTATGGTTGAGATTGCTAAGGCTAATGCTCGCGAAGCTGGTCTTGAAGATGTTGTTAAATTGAAACAAATGCGTTTACAGGACTTGAAAACAGATAAAATCAACGGTGTCATTATTTCAAATCCTCCTTATGGGGAGCGCTTGTTGGATGACAAGGCTGTGGATATCTTGTATAATGAAATGGGTCAAACTTTTGCGCCACTTAAAACTTGGAGCAAGTTTATCTTGACCAGCGATGAACAATTTGAAAGCAAATACGGTATGAAAGCCGATAAAAAACGTAAGCTTTATAACGGAACCCTCCGTGTTGATTTATATCAATATTTTGGAGAGCGTGTTCGCCGTTCTGAGGCTAGAAAGGTAAATTAAACGTGTCAGAAGATAAAACACAAGATGGCTATGAAGAAAGCCAAGAGTTAGATTTCCAAGATGCCAAGGAAATGACAGTCGGTGAGGCTGTCCGCAAAGAAGCTGAGATTAATGCTGGTGTAACCGAAACAGATAGTATTTTGGATAAGTATATTAAGCAACATCGTGAGGAAGTTACCTCACAAAAATTTTCAAAGAAAATTGAAGCAGATGGCGATACATCACCCTTAGATGCCTTCATTCAAAAGCAACGTCAGGAATTTGCTGATTCAGGTTTGATTGGTCAATCAATGGCTAATGAGGCAACCAACTCAACGACTGCTGATGAAACAGTAACACCTATGACTTTTGGTTTGGACACAACTGACGCTAAGGAAGATGATACTCAAGCTTCTGTTGAACCTGAAATCACTGTGAAACCAGAAAGTCAAAGCTCTGAAACCATCATAACATCAACTAATGCTGATCGTTTTATCACGTCAGAAGCAGAAAAATTCGATCTTGGTGAAGCCCTTGCTGCAACGTCTAGATCAACTAATCAACAAGTTGATAACGCTGATATGGTAGACAATATTGATGATCCGGAACCAGAAAGTACCTTACCTGCTGATGACAAGGCTTCTGAGCCACAAGACTCTAAACCTCTGTTGGAAGATGTTGAAGTCTCAGAAACAATCGACTTAGAAGCTATTGCCACAACAGTTGCTGGTGTAACAGGAGTTAAAGCTGATGAAGCAAAAGCGATACCAAAAGTGTCTATGACAGTTAATCGTCCATCAGCAGAAGATAGAGTCTCTTCAGGGTCTATTTCTCCATCTCATAAAGGTTTCTTTGATGGTGATATTCCACTTTATCGCCGTAAGGGTGTTGTTATCGTTGCTCTCGCGGTTCTTGTTCTGGCTATAATTGGTGGTAGCTATGCTCTTTATAAAGGAACACATAGCCAATCTGCGAAAACTACAAGCACTGCTTCTTCAGCAGTAATACCATCATCAAGCAAGGATGCATCAGCTTCTGATAATAAAGCCTTCGAAGACATGTATAAGAATTTCTTCACAGATGATGAGCAGACAAAACTAGCTAATGATCAATTTGGTAAGCTATCAGACTTGGAAAAACTACTTAAAAAATTGGAAAAAACCAAGTATTATGATGCAGCTAAGGTCAAATACGATAACTTGAAGAAACAAATCGAAGCTATTGAAAAAGTCAATAGTAATTATGAATCAGATGCTCTTGTAGACGGTAGCTATAATGCCTCTATCTCAGTTAAATCTGATGCAAACTTTAATGATCTTTCAGAACGTGTAACAAATACTGGCAATGCTAGTCTTGATAGTACTATCCAAGAAGCTATTAAGGGCGGTAAAACACAGCTTGAAGAAAAGGCTAAAGCTGCAAGTGCAACGTCTGCAGCGACAGCTTCTGAAAGTGTTAATACTGCTACTCCTTCGGGAGATAACACATCTGGAGCATCTAATTCAGGTGTAACAAGTGCGACTGGTGGAGTTTCTGGTGGTACAGCTGCAACTTCAACAGTTGTGACACGAGGCATCATAAATTACAATCCATCTATCCTTCAACGTGATCGCTCTCGTGTGCCTTATAATGCAAACGTAGTAGCGGATACAAGTAATCCAGCTTGGACTTGGGCTAATGGTGTTCTTGATAAGATTATTGCAACATCTCACTCACGTGGGTACTTCTCAGGAGATAACTTTATCCTTGAGCCAGTCAACATCATCAACGGAAATGGTTACTACAACATGTACCTTCCAGATGGAACTTATCTCTTTAGTATCAACTGTAAGACAGGTTACTATGTAGGTAATGGTTCAGGTCACTCAGATAAACTTGATTATGAATAATAATCGACGACACTCCCTAGGGAGTGTTTTTTTGTTTTATCGTGGTGAAGGCCGAGTTTATAAGAATTTTGTGCTATAATAGAGGGATAAGATAGGGGTGAATACTATGGCGAAATTGATGCCGGGTAGAGTCCGTAATGAGGGGATTAAACTTTTTGAAAAGGGTCTAATTGCCATTCATCAGGTCTCAGAAACTCAGTTGGACACGACAGTTGGCCAACATCATTTAATTTATGCGCTCGATGATTCTGAAATCACGTGTGACTGTGATTATTTCGCTCAAAAAGGCTATTGTCCCCATTTGGCAGCTATTGAGTATTATCTAAAAAACGATAAAGAAGGCCAGCGTCTATTGGCAGAATTGGAAGAGGAACAAGAGTCCTCTCAGGGACAAGAGCGAGGACACTCTTTTGGTGGTTTATTTTTAGAAGGCCTTTCCCTAAATGAGGATGATACTGTTAGATATAGCTTGATGGTAGAGGGAGAGGAATCTACCTTTGGTTCAGAGATTTGGTGGAGTATACGTTTACGTCGCTTACCAGATGAACGTTCTTATGTTATTCGAGATATTCCTGCCTTTCTCAAACTTGTAGAGGCTGAGGGTTATTATCAGATAGGTAAGAACTATTATGAACCCCTATCGCTTATTCAATTTGACCAGACTTCACAGGCATTTTTAGACTTCTTAGGACGGATGATTCCAGATGAAGCCAAGACTAATTTAGACTTTATTTTACCGAATAATGCACGTCATCTTTGTCTCCCCTACGGTTTTTTTGAGGAAGGTTTGAGACGGATGCAAGATTTGGATGGCTTTAGGTTTGAATGGGAAGGAACCGAATATCACCGACTTTTGGTTGAGGATTTGACTGCTGATGCCCATCTCTTCTCGTTTGATATTTCTGTCGAGCCTAAGATGATTGAATTGACTGTTGCTGAGAAGAATAGTCAGGCCTTTTTTAATAATCGTATTCTCTTTTATCAAGGTGTTTTTTATCGTCTGAATCGAAAACAACAAAAACTTTTGGTTGGCTTACGCTCTCTTCCAATCGGAAGCGATTTGAATAAGCACATCAGCTTTAATCTCGATGAACAAGTCATCTTGGCTGCTAGTCTTTTTGATTTTAGGACTATGGGACCGGTTAAGGCACCAAAAGCTTTTAATATCAAGGATTTTACACCGAGATTTCGCTTTAATCTGAAAGGTGATAGTGAGATTGTTCTTACATTAGCCTTTGATTTTGATGGTTTTTTGGTACATGATCGCCAAGAGTTGAGTCGTTTAGGATTTACTAGTAACTATCGTCATGAGCAGGCTGTTTTTCGTTTGATGTCTAAGCATGGATTCACCCCTGATTTTCAGTCATATAAACGATTAAGTAGCAGTCAAGAGCTCTATGATTTCTTTACAAATACTCTACCAGATTTTGGAAATGCAGGAACGGTTCTGATTGGACAGGAGTTACGTGACTTACGGGTTGAGCAGAGTCCACAGGTTCAGGTAGAGTGTCAGGGAAATTTATTAGATATTTCCTTTGATTTTTCAAGCCTTGACGATGAAGATGTGGATCATGCTTTAGCAGCCTTGATGGAAAGCTCGCCCTATTTTATCAATCGTAGTGGTCAGTTGATTGTTTTTGACGAAGCGACGCATCGTATTAGTGAGAGTCTCAAAACTCTAAGAGCTCGATATTCAGGGCAAGGTCACCTAGAACTAAATCAATTGACTGCCTATCAATTAATGGATGTTCTTTCAGAAAGTGATTCTGTTCGTTTTTCAAAAGATTTCCAACTCTTAACGCAACATTTGAGTAAACCAGAGACCTTTGATTTGCCAACTTATAAGGTAGAAGCTGACCTTCGTCCCTACCAGGAAAAGGGTGTTCAGTGGCTATCTATGCTGCATCACTATGGTTTTGGCGGTATCTTGGCCGATGATATGGGGTTGGGGAAAACCTTGCAGACCATTGCCTATCTCTCTGCACATTTAGAAGAAGAGCAACGAGTCTTGGTTTTGTCACCATCAAGCCTGATTTACAATTGGCAGGATGAGTTTAAAAAGTTCTCTCCTAAGTTAGATGTAGCGGTTTCTTATGGACTCAAGCCAAGACGTGATGACATCATTGCTGAAGACCACCAGATTATTATTACAAGCTATGCTTCCTTCCGTCAGGATTTTGATGCCTACAAGGCTGGTAAATATGACTATCTCATTCTCGATGAGGCTCAGGTCATGAAGAATACACAGACAAAGATTGCCCAATATCTACGTGATTTTTCTGTTCCACATTGCTTAGCACTATCTGGAACGCCTATTGAAAATCATTTGTTGGAGATTTGGTCTATTTTCCAGATTATTCTACCAGGACTTTTACCAGCTAAAAAAACTTTCCTTAAGTTAACACCTAAGGAAGTGGCTAGGTATATTTCTCCCTTTATTCTAAGACGTAAAAAAGAAGAGGTTCTTCCTGATCTACCAGATTTGATTGAAATTACTCACCAAAGTGAATTGTCAGATGCTCAAAAGGCTATCTATTTAGCACAATTGCAACAGATGCAACAAGGATTAATTTCGGCAAGTGATCAGGAAATCAACCGTCATAAGGTGGAAATCTTGTCAGGAATTACCCGCTTACGCCAAATTTGTGATACCCCAGCCCTCTTTATGGATTACGCTGGTGATAGTGGGAAATTAGATAGTCTTAGAGACCTACTTAGTCAAATTAAGGAATCAGACCATCGTGTCCTTATTTTTTCACAATTTCGTGGGATGTTAGATATTACAGAGGAACTTTTACAAGAGGTAGGTATTTCCTCTTATAAGCTAACAGGGTCGACCCCATCTGATAGTCGTCAGGAGATGACCAAAGCCTTTAATCAGGGGAGTCGAGATGCCTTTTTGATTTCTTTAAAAGCAGGGGGTGTAGGGCTCAACTTGACTGGTGCTGATACAGTTATTCTGATTGACCTTTGGTGGAATCCAGCAGTGGAAATGCAGGCTATTAGTCGTGCTCATCGTATCGGTCAGGAACAAAATGTCGAAGTTTTCCGTTTGATTACAAGAGGTACTATCGAAGAGAAGATTCTTGAGCTTCAAGAAGGTAAGAAAAATCTCGTTACAACAGTATTAGATGGCAATGAAAGCCGTGCTAGCATGACAGTTGAGGATATTAAAGAAATTCTTGGTATTGCAATATCTTAATCTGTTATATTTAATATTGGAATACTAAAATATAAAATGGCACTAGGCAAATCTTTTAAATTAGGCTATAATAGAATATTGCAAGACGTATCTCCCCATTCCCGATTGTTTATATTAAGATACGCATCATCTCGAAAACGAAAGGAAGTCTTTTATGCATCGCCAAAGACGACAATTTCCGCTGATTCCAGACGGGGAATCTTGCTTGCAAGAACCGGTCTCTATGCGCCTATATGAAAATGAAGATTTAATCACAAATATCCGTGGCCCTTACCAAGATAAGGACTACAATGATTTGTTGCCGAACTATGATTTCTTGTCAGCTAAGCCTAGCAATCGTAAGCAGGCTTCAAAACGAGTGGAGACTCAAGAAGCTGGCATGACTTATGCAGAGGAAGCCCGTGAAAAGGCTAAGCGTGATGTCCGTGAGAAACGCCAAAAATTCCTCCGCCAAGAAGTTCAACAAACCAAACATACTAATAGCCGTCAACTAACTGCTAAGCCTAAGGTAGAAGCTAAGCCAAGCTTTGAGGCTACTGTTGAGCCAGCTGCTGTAACAACGGATAAAGGGCCAGTGACAGCATCTATCTTGGGAGCTCCTGTAAGTGCTATCAAGCGAACTTTAGCACCTAACGGGAAACACTCAAAAATCCATCACTTGGCAAATCGTCTGCAACAGGATTCTTACATCTTGGCAGAAGTGGCGCCAACCTATCAACAGCCTAGTAACCCATCTCGTAAGAACGTCAAGAAAAATAGCTATGACTTCTTGAAACGTAGCCAGGTTTATAATTACCCAGAACGTCAAGCTCACCGTGAACACCGAATTGCTCAAGAACTAAATTTGACGCATTTAGAAGATGCAAATTAATCGCAGTTTGATTGCAAGGAGAAACTATGTCAAAAACTTATCATTTTATTGGAATTAAAGGATCTGGCATGTCGGCTTTGGCCTTGATGCTCCATCAAATGGGACACAAGGTTCAAGGTTCCGATGTGGAAAAATACTACTTCACCCAACGTGGTCTTGAGCAAGCGGGTATTCCAATCCTTCCTTTCGATGAAAAAAACATCACTGAAGATGTTGAATTAATTGCTGGGAATGCTTTTCGTGAAGATAACAACGTTGAAATTGCTTATGCCATTAAAAATGGTTATAAGTTCAAGCGTTACCATGAATTTTTGGGTCATTTCATGAATCAGTTCACTAGCTTTGGTGTGGCCGGTGCACATGGTAAGACCTCTACGACAGGACTCTTGTCACACGCTATGAAAAACATCACAGATACGTCATACCTTATCGGTGATGGAACAGGACGTGGTTCAGCCAATGCGCAATACTTTGTCTTTGAAGCAGATGAATATGAACGTCATTTCATGCCGTACCATCCTGCTTACTCAATTATCACTAACATTGACTTTGACCATCCAGATTACTTTACGAGTATTGATGATGTTTTCTCAGCATTCGATGATTATGCAAAGCAAGTACAAAAAGGGCTCTTTGTTTACGGTGAGGATTCTAACCTCCGTAAAATTACATCCAATGCACCAATCTATTATTATGGCTTTGAAGAAAATGATGACTTCATGGCAACAGAGATTGTTCGTACAACGACGGGGTCTAACTTCAATGTGAAACATGATGGACAAATCATAGGGGAATTCCATGTACCAGCTTATGGTCGTCACAATATCTTGAATGCAACTGCGGTTATTGCTAACTTGTATGTAGCTGGTTTTGACATGGCTTTAGTTGCTGAACATCTAAAAACTTTCTCAGGGGTTAAACGCCGTTTCACAGAGAAAATTATTAGTGATACTGTTATCATCGATGACTTTGCTCACCACCCAACTGAAATTATTGCAACGCTAGATGCAGCACGTCAAAAATACCCATCTAAAGAGATTGTTGCTATTTTCCAACCACATACTTTTACCCGTACCATTGCTCTTCTTGATGACTTTGCTGAGGCTTTAAATGAGGCGGATGCTGTCTATTTGGCACAAATTTATGGTTCTGCGCGTGAAGTTGACCACGGTGATGTAAAGGTTGAAGATCTTGCCGCTAAAATCAATAAACCTGCCAAAGTGGTGACAGTTGAAAATGTTTCACCTCTCCTTGACCATGACAATGCTGTCTATGTCTTTATGGGAGCTGGAGACATCCAACTTTATGAACGTTCATTTGAAGAGCTCCTAGCAAGCTTGCAAAACCACATGTAATATATTAAGGGCTGTAGCGATTTCGCTCAGCTCTTTCTCTTGGATAGAAAGGGATTTTAGATGATTATTCGACACGCTAGAACAAATGATTGGACTGATGTTGTTCGTATCGAACAAGATAATTTTTCGCCTGAAGAGGCTGCTACACCAGAGGCTATTGCAGAGCGTTTAGAGACAATTTGCGATACCTTCCTAATTGCTGAAATTGATGGCACTGTAGCTGGTTATATAGAAGGACCTGTGATTGCGGAACGTTATCTCACAGATGACCTGTTCCATAAAGTGGCTCCTAATGTTAGTCAAGGAGGCTATATCGCAGTTACTAGTTTATCTATCTCCAAAGACTTTAAAGGGCAAGGTGTTGGAACATCCTTGATTGCAGCTCTTAAAGACCTAGCTATTGCTCAAAAACGTCAAGGGATTAGTTTGACTTGTCATGATTACCTGATTACCTACTATGAGATAAATGGTTTCATTGACGAAGGAGAATCCAAATCAAACCATGGCGGTAGCATTTGGTATAATATGGTCTGGGAGAACCCAGAAGGCTAGTAATGCCAGTGTTACGTTACTGTGACAAAGAACCAATTGATTTGCATTAACTGACTTTTTAAGATATAATGGCGTTTGTTACTATAGAGGAGGTATGCCTTGACGGACAAGTTTAATGAACACTCGGAAGCTTCTGAAGATAGCCTAAGCTTCAAAAATCAGATTCTCCGAGACTTACAAGAAGCGACACGGCTCCGTTCTCTTCGTGAGGAGGAGCATAATAAAAGTGCAACTATGCCCGAGACACCACTTTCAACGTCAGCTGAGAGCGCTACAACTCGTAGTGATTCAGCGTCTAATAAAGTAAGTAACCAAGATTTTAGTTCACATTCTGTTTCTCACAGTGTCTTTGCTAAATCTATGACTTCTGAGACAGCCCGAGATTCTCAACAAGATAGTCTTGGCTTGTTTTCAGATTCTCAAGCGGAGTCTTTAGCATCTGATGCTCATTCAAACCTAGCGTCTATTCCTAAAGAGCCAATTGAGGAGGCGAAAAAGGTAAATATTCCTCAGGAGACTGAAACGTCGAAACGCCGTTTTAAACGTCCAGTTTGGGAGACTAGTCTTAACGAAGCATCTGAAGAGGAGTATATTCCTGCAGATGTGGCTAAGGAGCTCATTGAAGCTAAGTCTAACGAAGCTATTTATACAGACCCTAAAGAATTGGAGGCCAAATTGACCTCAGAACGTCAAAAAGAAGCATTCTTGCAGGAACATCATGCAACAAGTGACCAAGCTTCGCAAGAAAAGGTTCAATCAGAGCTAGTAGCTGATGGTAATGAGGATGATGAGAGTATTTCTCTAGAACCCTCTGGAAAACCTAAGAAAAAGAAAGGCAAGAAAGTGAAGAAGAAAAAGTCTTCGCCAAAAGATGTTAAACAGGCTGATATTGTCGACGAAGAGCCGATTTCACGTTCTAACCGAAATCACAAACGCAATAAAAATAACCGTCGTGCTGGTAAAATTGCAAGAAACATTATTATCTTCTTGCTACTTATCTTGTCAGTAGCTACATTCTTTGGTTATCGCTATGTTAGTGATGCTGTTGGCGCAAAAGATGTTAATTCAACTAAGTTTGTTAGTGTTGAAATTCCCGAAAATTCAGGTAGCAGTTATATCGGACAACTCTTGGAATCAGCTGGTGTTATTAAGTCTGGTAAGGTCTTTAATTACTATACCAAGTTTAAGAACATCTCAAATCTGAAAAGTGGTTATTACAACCTTCAGGCTAGCATGACCATGGATGAAATTATTGAGGCACTTCAGAAAAAAGGAAGTGATAAACCTCAGGAGCCATCTCTTGGTACGGTCTTGGTCAAAGAAGGATATACCATCGATCAAATTGCCAAGGCAGTTGAAGTTAATTCTTCAGCTAAAAAAGGCAAAAAATCATCAACTGGACTTAAGGCGAAAGATTTCTTGAAATTAATGAAGGATGATGCTTTCATTACTAAGATGAAAGCGAAGTACCCAACCTTGTTGGCAAACCTTCCGAATTCTACGGATGCTAAGTATGTCCTAGAGGGTTATCTGTTCCCAGCGACTTATAACATTCATGACGATACGACGGTGGAATCTTTGGCAGAGGAAATGCTCTCTACGATGGACACCTACCTATCACCATACTATGCAACAATTTCATCAAGTGACCACAATGTTAATGAGATCTTGACTTTAGCTTCTCTTGTTGAAAAAGAGGGAGCAACTGACGATGACCGTAAAAACATTGCTAGCGTTTTCTATAATCGTCTTGATTCAGACATAGCCTTGCAAAGTAATATCGCGGTTCTTTATGCTCTTGGAAAACTTGGTCAAGAAACGACCTTGAAAGAAGATGCAACGATTGATACGAATATTGACTCCCTTTATAATGATTATGTTCATAAAGGGTTGATGCCTGGTCCTGTAGATAGTCCTAGTCTGTCGGCAATAGAAGCGGTTATCAATCCATCTTCTACCAAGTACATGTACTTTGTGGCGGATGTATCAACTGGTAATGTCTATTTTGCTGAGAGCTATGAAGAGCACCAGCACAATGTTGAAACTTATATTAATAGCAAACTAAAAGATAAATAGTCTGATTGGTTAATTAAAATTCCGTAACTAACTACTGAGTTTGATTTTAAACCAACTGGCTAAAAAACAGGAAAGAGGAAAAAATGGCAGAAAAAACATATGTAATGACCCTAGCAGAAAAAGAACAACTTGAAGCAGAATTGGAGGAGTACAAACTCGTACGTCGTCCAGAAGTTGTAGAACGAATCAAGATTGCCCGTTCTTATGGTGACCTTTCAGAAAACTCTGAGTATGAGGCGGCTAAAGATGAGCAAGCCTTTGTTGAAGGTCAAATTCAAATTCTTGAAACAAAGATTCGTTACGCAGAAATCGTTGATAGTGATGCTGTTGCTAATGACGAAGTTGCGATTGGTAAAACAGTTGTTGTGCAAGAAGTTGGTACAAGCGACAAAGATACTTACCATATCGTTGGTGCAGCCGGTGCTGATATTTTCTCAGGTAAAATTTCAAATGAAAGCCCAATTGCTCAAGCCTTGATTGGTAAGAAAGTTGGAGATAAAGTAGCCATCGAATCACCAGCAGGTAGCTACTCTGTTGAAATCCTTAGTGTAGAAAAAACAGCCTAAGCAAATGTTAGGACAAAATTGTCCAGTATTTGAACAAACATCGAAATACCTACATGATGTAGTAGATGTTTGATCCTTGTGGGAGTGAGGCAGAACGTTTGTTCTGTCTTACTCCTTTTTTAGTTACCAGCGATATTAGGAGCTAGGTTAGTCTGAGTTTATCTATAAGAAAACACTCTTGAAGTTTTTTGAACTACACCCCAAAAGTTAGACAGAAACAATCTACCTTTTGGGGTGTTTTATTATGAAATTGACTTATGAAGATAAAGTTTAAATATATGAATTGAGAAAACAAGAGGAAGAGTACCTAAAATGGGACGTAAACGTAAGAAAACTTGGGAAGAAATACCAGAGCTAGAGCGACTTCAAGAGGAGAATGAACGCTTATGTACCGAGGTGGCTTACCTAAAAAAGTTAAAAGAGCTAGAAGGCAGGGACGAAGCCTTACAGCGAGAAAGTCAGAGATAATTAGAGAAATAGTCACAAGAGGATTTCGACTAGATTTACTTCTTGAAACGGATGGTTTAGCTCGCTCAACTTACTACTATCAGGTGAAGAGACTGGGTGGGCTTGACAAAGATAAAGAGCTTAAAGCTGAGATTCAAGATATTTTTACTGAGTGTAACGTCTGATGAAGGCTCTTGGTTTAAGTGCTCGAATTCGTCAAAAACGGAAGTACTCTTCATATCAAGGAGAGGTTGGCAAGAAAGCAGAGAATCTCATTCAACGCCAGTTTGAAGCATCAAAACCAATGGGAAAGTGCTACACAGATGCGACAGAGTTTACCATTCCAGCAAGCAATCAAAAACTCTATTTATCGCCAGTTTTAGATGGTTTTAACAGCGAAATTATCGCCTACAATCTTTCTACTTCGCTCAACTTGAAATAAATAAAATCTATGCTAGAACAGACCTTCACTGAGTAACATTATACAAATACGATTCTTCATAGTGACCAGGGATGGCAATATCAACACGATTTCTATCATCATTTTTTAGAAGACAAAGGAACCATCCATGTCACGTAAGGGAAATAGTCCAGACAATGGTATGATGGAGTCCTTCTTTGGCATTCTTAAGTCTGAGATGTTTTATGGTTACAAGAAGATGTTTCACTAACTTGAGCAATTGGAACAAGCTATTATAGACTATATTGATTATAACAACAAACAAACGCATTAAGGTAAAACTAAAAGGACTCAGTCCTGTGCAATACAGAACTAAATCCTTCGGATAAATTAATTGTCTAATTTTTTGGGATCAGTACATTGTTCCAAGAGTGTTTTGTAGCTTATTTACGATTTTGTTTACCAGCGTTACGATTTTTTTGGGGTTTATTTGCAATTGCTTGGGTATTTTTTGGAGTGACATCTTTACGCTTGTTTGGTGTTGTACGAGGGGCTTTTGGAGGGTTCTTTTTGAACTCTTCAGCAACTTTCTCTTTTAAGCGAGGTTTGATGATATAGTTAGTAATCAACTGCTGGATAATAGAGAAGATACCACCAACAAACCAGTAAAGGATTACGGCTGCAGGTGAGCTGATACCAAAGAAAATCATCATGATTGGCATGCTGTACATAGTCGCCGCCATTTGCTTACGTTGCTCCTCAGGAACTTGTTGAACAGACAACCAAGATTGGAAATAGTACAGAGCGGCAATGATGATAATCAATGGGAAGTCACGATGACCGAGGTTAAACCAGAGGAAGTCATCCTTGAGTACACCAGGAGTGTAACGTGCTGCATAGTAAAGCGCTGAGAAGAATGGAAACTGAATCAATAGAGGAAGACAGCCAACACCGCCCATTAAGCTTAGGCCGTTTTCACGTTGAGCTTGCATGAGTTCAGATTGAGCAGCCAATTTTTCTTCTTGAGTTTTAGCGTTACGCAAACGTTCGTTGATTGGTTCCAAGATAGGAGCTAGGTACTCACGTTTTGCTGATTGGTAGGCTGCACTACGAGATTGGTGAAGACCAAGTGGTAATATAATCAAACGAACAATGATAGTTACGAAGATAATACCAAGACCAAATCCCAGACCAAGATTGTTTGCGAAGTAGGTGATGACGTGGCTCATAGGACGACCAAGTAGGTTCCAGACCCAGCCAGTGGGATTACCAGACTTATCAAGGCTCACACATCCTGATAGGAAGAGAAGCATGCTGGCAGCAAGCCCCATAAGGGCTAGACGTTTTTGAATTTTATTCACAATATCATTCCTTTTGTTTTTTAGTTATACTTTTCTATTTTACCCTTTTTTAAGGAAGAGAACAAGCTAAAAACGGAGGCATCATCTTAATTTGCCATGCGAAAATCACAGTAATTTGAGAAGTTAGCCATGGTTACATCAACATAGGTTACATTAGACCATTTTGAAGGTCCTTTTCGAACTTCTTGGATAAACTTAGCTAACTTAGCAGGTTTATCTGATTGCGCTAGAATTTCAACAGTTCCATTATCGTTGTTCCAGACTCGACCGTAAATATCTCCAATTTCGAGTGCTAATGTATAGGTTGAATAACGAAAACCAACACCTTGGACTCTTCCTGAGACTAATAATCTTACTTTTTGCATGGTCCATGACCTCCTTTTGAAAACTCTTTCTTTCAGTATAATCCTTACTATAAAGTCGGTCAAGTCCTAGATTTATCAAGAAATTTCTGCTATAATGAGTGTATGGAAGTCATTCAATCAAAGCAAAATGCTAGTATCAAAACTGCTAAAAAATTGTTGCAACGCAAGCACCGTAAAACCAGTTATCTTATAGAAGGATGGCATCTCTTCGAGGAAGCAAAGGTAAGTGGTGCGCATATTCTTCAAATTTTTGTGCTTGAGGAGATGGCTGACCGTGTAGCTAATATGTCTAAGGTTAAGTTGGTTAGTCCGGAGGTTCTTAAGGAGCTCTGTGAAACTCAGACGCCTCAAGGGATTGTTGCAGAAGTTGCTAAACAAACTCAAGCTTTGCCAGACTCTCTTTCAGGGAAGTATCTGCTCTTGGAGGATGTTCAGGATCCTGGTAATGTTGGGACAATGATTCGAACAGCAGATGCTGCAGATTATGATGGGGTCTTTTTATCAGATAAATCCGCTGATATTTATAATCAGAAGACCTTACGTTCTATGCAGGGAAGTCATTTTCATCTGCCAATCTACCGTGGACCGATTCTTGAGATGGTTGAAACTTGTAAAAAACAAGATTTACCAGTCTTAGCAACGACTCTCTCAGAGGTTTCCGTTGACTATAAAGCAGTTAAGACAGACGGTAATTTTGCCCTAGTGATGGGAAATGAAGGTCAGGGAATCAGTAAGGAAATGGCTGAGTCCGCTAATCAACTGGTACATATTAACATGCCAGGCCAGGCAGAGAGTCTTAATGTTGCTGTTGCTGCAGGGATTCTCATGTTTAGTCTCTAGGTCCTAAGGATGATTTTATTGAAAAACATTCGCCTTTTAAAATAAATTTAAGCTCTAGTGATATAATGAAGAAGTATTAGAAACATTCGTGAGGTATTATTGTGAATCGACCAGAAGATGATAAAGAATTCATGGAAGTTGTTGGACATTTAATTTCACACCCACGTTTTCAAAAATTGGATGGGATTGTCCAACATTATCATTCGACACGTTTGGAACACTCGGTTAATGTTAGTTACACCAGCTACAAGATTGCAAAAAAATTAGGTTGGGATGCTGAGAGCACTGCCCGAGGTGGTCTCTTGCATGATTTTTTCTATTATGATTGGCGAGTAACCAAATTTAATAAGAGTCACGCTTGGGTGCATCCACGGATTGCTGTTCGTAATGCTAGAAAGCTTGTTAATTTAAACAAAAAAGAAGAGGATATCATCCTCAAACATATGTGGGGAGCAACTATTGCACCGCCGAAGTATAAGGAATCTTATATCGTTACCATGGTGGATAAGTACTGGGCTGTTAAAGAAGCAGTGACACCTTTACGAAATCGTATTAAAGATACTAAGTTTTTCCGTCGCAAGACTCTACAAAGTAAACACAATTAATTTATTAAACTCAGGAGATATTTATGAAATCAAATGCAATTTATACAACTAGTGATGCAGGATTAAATCGCTTTTTCGGGAAGGTTTATGGCCTTGTTGGTATTGGGGTAGGGCTTTCAGCAGTCATTTCTTATCTGATGTTATTCCCTCTCTCTCATCTTTTTGTCAACATTCTCATGAATTATTCTTGGATCTATATGGCAGCTATTTTTATTGAGTTAGCCTTGGTTTTTTTGGCTAGTGGTGCTGCACGAAGAAATACGCCTGCGGCTTTGCCTTTATTCTTAGTTTATTCCGCTCTGAATGGCTTTACACTTAGTTTTATCATCGCTCAATATACGCAAGCTATTGTTTTCCAAGCTTTCCTAAGTACTGCCATTGTCTTCTTTGTCATGGCACTTATCGGAGTTTCTATTAAGCGTGACTTGTCAGGAATGGTCAAATTCCTTATGGCAGCTTTGATTGGAATCATTGTGGCTAGCTTAGTTAATATTTTCTTTGCAAGTAGCACGATGAGTTTTGTGATTAGTATTGTATCAGTTCTCATTTTCTCTGGCTTAATTGCTTATGACAATCAGTTAATTAAAAAGATTTATTATAGTACTAATGGTCAAGTCACAGATGGGTGGGCGGTTTCTATGGCGCTCAGTCTCTACTTGGATTTTATTAACTTGTTCTTGAATATCTTGCGAATCTTTGCAAGTCGTGACTAGTAAAAAAAATCGGCTCTTTGTCAACTGTAGTGGGTGACGAAAAGCTAACATCTAGAGAGGACC
>OBXT01000121.1_pt1 | contig 16475 bp, 6 predicted proteins | sample 1476621 | NCBI WGS metagenome assembly OBXT01 (sample SAMEA2580169, study PRJEB22360) | human gut metagenome | biome: human gut; feature: human-associated habitat; material: faeces | place: Denmark | collected 2008/2010
TAAAGTTTGTTATGCGTAATGAGGTAATACATTGTTCGAATGAGACGATGTATAGAGGCAATCGTATGTGGCTTAGTTGGACTCCTTGTCAACTGTAGTGGGTGACGAAAAGCTAACATCTTGAGAGGACCGGATAGGTCCTCTTTTTATGTATGTTTAGAGTAATGAAGACACGTTTCTTAAAGTTGATGAAGTTTCTAAAACTGAATCCCAATCGTTTGATGTCTTTGATTAACTTGTTAGTCGCTTCCAGTTTTGTGTTTGAATAGTCCGTTTCTAGTGCGTTTTTGATGTATGGTTTGTGTCTAAGGAAGGTCCTAAAGACAGTTTTGAAGTAATGATTGACCTTGCTTATATTCTCCTCTATGAGCTCAAAAAACTCATCTACCCTCTTCTCTTGAAAGTGAAACAGCAACAGCTGATAGAGGTTATAATAATTAGCGAGTTCTTCTGAAAAGTCTAGTGTCTTCCTAACGACTTCATGTGGACTTAAGGTTTGACCAAAGGTCTTCGAGTGAAATGATTTACAAGATAACTTACGGCTGTCCTTTTGGAAAAGTCGCCAATGATTTTTCAAGGCTCGATAGGGTAGTGACTTCTTATCGAACTGGTTCATAATCGCAATTCTTGTCTTTAAAAAGGCACGACCAAGGTGCTGGATAATGTGGAAACGATCAAGAACGATTTTAGCGTTTGGAAAAAGTTTTTTGGCTAGTGGAATATAAGCCCCAGACATATCCATAGTGATAAACTGCACCTGTTGGCGAGCTTTTAATGGATACTTTAAAAAGTAGTTTCGTATAGTGGTTTGGCGGCGATTATCAAGGATGGTTATGAGTTCGTTTGTCTCATAATTCTGCGCCACAAAAGCCAATTCCCCTTTCTTGAACCCAAACTCATCCCAGGACATAACAGCTGGAAGTTTGTCATAATGTTTCTTGAAAGTGAACTGGTCAAGCTTACGATAGACAGTGGATGTCGATACACGAAGTCTTCTGGCAATATCCGTTAGTGACATCTTCTCAGTTAGGAGTTGTGTAACCTTTTGTCGGACTAGATTGGAGATTTGGCAGTTTTTCTCAACGATTGATGTCTCAGCTACCGTGACTCGTCTACAACTTTTACACTGAAAACGACGTTTCTTCAGACGTAGTAGAGTTGGCGTTCCTGCTTGCTCAAGAAGAGGGATTTTAGAAGGCTTTTGAAAGTCGTACTTGATCATTTTTCCATGGCAATGAGGACATGATGGTGCAGGATAATCAAGTTTTGCTTGAATCTCGATGTGAGTATCGGTTTCAAAAACGAGTGAAATAATGATATTTTGGTCTTTGATTCCGATTAATTCTGTGGTATTCTTAATAAGTCTCATAAGTTCTTCCTAATGATGGTTTGGTTGCTTTTCATTATAGTTCTTATGGGACTTTTTGTGTACACTTAAAAAGCTCTATAATCTCTACAGTGGTTTTACTCACTACAGAAATTATAGAGCCATGATAAAGGTGCTTTTAGGCTTCTAAAGTTACAGCTATTAAGTTTGACCAGCCACTATTTCTGGAAAAAGTTTGTCTAGGATTTTTGGAGTAATAGCTTGTCCAGGGCCTTCAGCACAGTAGGTGTGCATATACATCGAAGGGTTAAAGTTGAGCTCGATACAAGTGCAATGAGGTTTTTCCTTGCTAACAGGCTGAGTTTTATCTGGAATGATGAGGTCAACCCCACAAGCCCAGGCCCCCATGCTAGTCGCCATAGCTGCAGCTAATTCTTGATAGGATGAATCCATAGTCTCAGTGACATCAATAGAGTCGCCACCTGTAGAGATGTTAGAGTTACGGCGGAGATTGACCTTTTTCCCTTCTGGGAGCATATCATCAGGTGTATAACCTTGCTGAGTCAACATCAGTTGTTCGATGTCTCCTAGATCAATGATCTCCAGCGGTGATCGGTGATCACGGCCTCGCAATGGGTTGGCATTTTTCTGAGCGACTAATTCACGAATGGTGTGTTTGCCATCACCGACAACATTGGCAGCGACACGAAGGAGGACAGCCTCACAACGCCCATCTAGAATGAAGAAACGGTATTCGGTTCCTGGAATAAATTCTTCAACAAGGACAGCTGTATCTTCTGCGAAAGCAATTTCAAGGGCTTTTTGATAGTTGTCAAGACTAGCAGGTTCTTGGAAAATGGAAATTCCCAGACCAAAGTTGGTTGATTTTGGTTTGACTACAATTTGCTTGTCCTTGATAAGAGGATAATAAGCTAGACCTTGTTCCAGACTGGTAAATTCGTCGCCAGCGGGAACAGGGAAACCAGCATCAGCCAGGATTTTTTTGGTCACGGTTTTATTAGCCATGGCAAGAGGTACTACATAGTTGTCTTTTGAGGTCATGTTACCATTTTTGACGTACTCAACATGATCTTTATGCCAGAGTTTAAGGAATTGATCCTGCTCATCTAGGATTTCAAAATGAATCCCTTTTTGAATGGCATCAAAGAGCAACATCTGAGTAGAAAGTTCCATCTCCTCATAACCCTTAAGAGCATAGTGGGCAGTCCAGTCATAATCGTGATAGGCAAGAGCCTTGTCGAGGGCAAAGTCAGCAAGGGACTTGTCTTTGATATGAGGAAGTAGTTGAGCAGCTAGTGTCTGACTAGGATCCGCAAAGGCATCTTTCACTTGTTTGACCAAACCTTGATGATAATCACCAAGCCCAAAATGTTGCACCAGTTGGTCCAGAGCTGTCGTAATGTTCTGAGTTTCAGCTTCAGAAGGTAGAGGTTCTAAAGGATGAGAGAGGGCAATTTTCTCATTTAGCGCGTGACCTTGAGTAAGAGCTTGGTCAACATTTTCAGGGGCATCTAGCCATAGGAAAGCTAAAAGGAGCAAGTGAACCGTATCCATGGTATCTTGGCTAATTCCGATATGCTCAAAGGGGTTAAGGTCGAAGTTACGGAATTCCAGGTAGGTGATTCCCTTGTCAAGGAAGGAGCGATTAACCTTTTGTCCGCGGAAACGAACAGCCGAGTAAAATTCCTTCTCCGCAATCAAATCACCTTGTTCGATATAGTTTTCGATGGCAGAGACATAGTCTTCTAGGCTTGCAAAAGATACTTGTATTTCTTCCTTATTGACATAACCATGGTCGCTGTTTCGGAAGGAACGCACGGGTTCTGGCACTTCTTGGTCGAAGAAGCCTTGCTCAGCAACAGGTGCAGCACCAAAGAGATAAGTAATCACCCAACGGTAGCGCAAATAGTTCTGAGCCAGCTTAAGGTAGAGGGCGTTTTTGAAAATAATCATGTCAGTCTGGTCACTTTCTTTGAATAGGGCCTCAACCAAATCCTCCCCTAGTTCCATATTATAGTGGATACCTGAGATAGCTTGTAGTTTAGTTCCGTATTTTTCGGCCAAGTAGTTGCGATAATGGCGTTCGAATTCATTTTCCAGTTGGGCAACTTGGATTTCTTGGGCCTTGATACGAGGTGGCATGGACAAGGGCCAGAGAAGTTCATCTTTACTGATGGAACGTCCAGCTACATCGGTAATGGCTCCAAGAAATCGACGAGCCTCAGTGGTAGATTTAGCAACTGGTGTGATGAGTTCCATCTGAAACTCACAAAAATCTGTTTGAATATAAGGGTGGAAACTTCGAGCTCCTAGGCAAGAAGGGTGAGGCGTATGTGCTAATTTTCCCTGTCTATCGACACGAAGACTTTCGCGTTCAATTCCAAAGTTAGCTTGAAGGATAGGGCTGGTAGGCTCCAGCTTTTGAAGCAGTTGATTTATAGTCATAGAGTCACCTTTTCATCTAATGTTAGTGTTAGTCTATTATAAATAGGAACAGAAAACAAATTTCTGCTACGTTTGGCTATGATTTACGAACATTTATGATAAGTTTGTGAAAAATGAGAAGGTTTTAGAACGATATTTTTATCAAACATCATAAAAAACTTACAAATGTTAGCAAAATGACATTATACTTGCAATTTAACTCAAATTAGCCTATACTAGTGACATATATATAAGAATGAAAGAATCCCTAGGGTCTGCCCTCAGGGGCTTTTGTATGCTCTCAAAAGGGTATGACCGTTCTTTTATAGATAGATGATAAGCATAAGACTGTTAGTTTTAAGCTTTGCTCTGCACAGAGTAGACGATATTTTTCGCCGTGGCAACAGTAATCTAAATCTGCTCAGTCTTGTTGAGAGCAGAGTAGGATACTAACAGTTCGCTCTGACCAACAGCGATGCTTTCGCCGTGATAGATTACAAAATTGGTGTATATCTATCAATGCATGAAACACGCTCTGCCTAGAGCAGGCGATATTTTTCGTCGTGGTAGGGCTCATCCTGAATCTATTTGCACTTGTTCGAATTGCTCACGATTCGACAGTTCGCTCTGCCCAATAACGATGCTTTCGCCGTGATGATATTCCTATAACTGCAGAAGCAGTTATAGGAAGCGGAGTTATCGAGACTTTGGCTCGATAACTAGTCATGGAACGACTGAGTCGGTCGCTGACGTCCGCCATCACTTAAGAAAGCATCAAAAAAGAAAAATATCAAAAGAAAAAGAATAAAAAACGGAGGTAATTATGTTTCAAACTCTGATCGCCCAGATAAAGGAATACAAGAAACCCTCAATCCTAGCGTCTCTCTTCATGACGCTAGAAGTCATGTTTGAGATTTCCATTCCCTTTGTCATGGCCAATCTTTTGGACAAAGGTGTCCAGCAATCTAACATGTCTAACATTTGGCTCTATGGTGGCCTCATGTTGGTCTGCGCCTTCCTGTCGCTTTTCTGCGGTATGCAGTCAGCACGCTACGCAGCCTTTGCCTCTGCTGGATTTGCCAAGAATCTACGTCAGGCCATTTTCAAGAAGGTTCAAACTTTCTCTTTTGAAAATATTGATAAGTTCTCAGCTGGTGGTTTGGTGACGCGTATGATGACTGATGTTACCAACGTGCAGAACTCTTATCAAATGATTATCCGCATCTGTGTGCGTGCCCCACTCAACCTGATTTTTGCCATTACTGCTAGTTTCCTCATCAATGGTCAGATGGCTTGGATTTTCGTTGGTGTAACACTCTTCCTTGGTCTGGTTTTGGCTGTTATTACCAAAATCGTATACCCTCTATTTACTCAAGTATTTGAGGCTTATGACAACCTTAACAACAGTATCAAGGAAAATATCACCAACATGCGTGTGGTGAAATCCTATGTTAAAGAGCAGGAAGAGACAGATAAGTTCAAGAAGGCCTCACGTCGTATTTACAAAATGTTTATGCGTGCCATTCGTGTAGTTATCATGTCTAACCCAGCTATGATGTTGTCTATGTATGCGTCCTTCCTTATGATTTCCTGGTTTGGTGCCCATCTCATCGTTGGTGGTAGCTTAACTACAGGGGAATTGACTTCGATGTTCAGTTACACCATGACCATTCTCATGTCACTCATGATGTTTATGATGATCTTTGTCATGTTGTCTATCTCAACAGCATCTGTTGAACGTATTGATGAAGTTCTTAGCACTGAAGCCACCATTGTTTCACCTGAAAATGGTTTAACAGAAGTCGCAGATGGTTCTATCAGTTTTGATCATGTGGATTTCTCATATACTGATGAAAATGGTGATAAGACCCATGTTCTCAAAGATATTACGCTTGATATTAAGTCTGGTGAAGTTATCGGTATTCTTGGTGGAACAGGTTCTGGGAAATCAAGTTTGGTTCAGCTCATTCCTCGTCTTTATGATGTGGAAGCCGGTCAGGTTAGGGTTGCTGGCCACGATGTTAAGGACTATGATTTGGATAGCTTGCGTAAGCAAGTTGCCATGGTGCTTCAAACCAACGTCCTTTTCTCAGGAACCATTAAGGAAAATATGCGTTGGGGAAATAAACAGGCGACAGATGAGGAAATCATTGAAGCTTGTAAGATTGCCCAAGCTGATGAATTTATCCAAGAGTTTAAGGATGGCTATGACACTAAGATTGAACGTGGTGGAGCCAATGTCTCAGGGGGACAACGTCAACGTCTTTGTATCGCACGTGCCCTCCTCATGAATCCGAAAATTTTAATTCTGGATGATTCAACATCAGCGGTTGATACTAAGACAGATAGTTTGATTCGTCAAGGTTTTACGTCAAGTCTTAAGGAAACGACTAAAATCATTATTGGTCAACGGATTTCATCTATTCAAGATGCGGACCGTATCGTTGTTATGGATGACGGTCGTATCGATGCTATTGGTACGCATGACGACTTGGTGGCTAATAATGCCATATATCGTGAGGTTTACAAGATGCAAACACAAGGGAAAGGAGTAGCAGATGCAGAATAAGAAAAAAGCCAGCTGGGGCTCACTAGCACGACTGCTACGCTTTTTGTGGCAAGACTACAAGCTTTCACTTAGTATCTCTTTTGTCCTTATCGTTGTAGCTTCTTTGTCAACGGTTAATTTGACGGCTTCAATTCAGTCCTTGGTGGACGTTTACGTTCAACCCATGCTCAAATCGGATAGCCATGACTTTGGGCCATTGTTACGTTTCTTGACTTCAGTTGGGGTCTTTTGTCTTATCGGTGTGGTTGCCAACTATGTGGCTTCTCTCCTCATGGCGACGATTTCACAAGATTCCCTACGTTCCCTTCGTAATCAGCTCTTTGCTCGTATGCAAAAGCTCCCTGTTCGTTACTTTGACACTCATAAACACGGTGACATCATGTCAATCTATACCAACGACATCGATGCCCTCCGTCAGGCCATTGAACAATCTATTCCACAGTTGCTACAAACAGCCATTACCATTATCGGTGTGACAGTAACCATGCTTACCGTGAGTCCTCTCCTTTTTATCGTGGTTCTGATCATGGTAGGTATCATGTTTATGGTTATTAAAAATGTATCCGCCAAATCAGGCCGTTACTTCGGTGAACAACAAAAGAACCTAGGGATTGAGAATGGTTTTATCGAAGAAATGATGTCAGGTCAAAAGGTAGTTAAAGCTTTTGTTCATGAAGAAGAAAGCATGGCTGACTTTGATAAGATTAATGAACAACTTTTCCAATCATCATACTTGGCCAATCGCTATGCTAATGTTCTCATGCCCATTCTTGGGAACTTAGGAAATGTTTCCTTTGTTTTGACTGCCTTGGTTGGTGGGGTCTTTGCCCTCAATGGTGTCGGTGGTTTGACTATCGGTGGCCTCATGGCCTTCCTGCAATTGAACCGCTCCTTCAATGGGCCTATTACTCAGGTGTCTCAACAACTTAACTTTGTTCTTATGGCACTTGCTGGTGCAGACCGTATCTTTGACCTGTTGGATGAAGCAGAAGAAGTTGACCAAGGTAAGGTCACTTTGGTCAACTACGAATTGGTAGACGGTCAGATGGTTGCGACAGACAAGAAAACCAACCACTGGGCTTGGAAGCACCCACGTCCAAATGGCGACTACGAGTTGGTCGGAAATGTGGTCTTCCAAGACGTTGATTTCTCTTACGATGGTAAGAAACAAATCCTTCATGACGTTAATCTTTATGCAGACAAGGGACAAAAGGTTGCCTTTGTTGGTGCGACGGGTGCAGGTAAGACGACGATTACTAACTTGATCAATCGTTTCTACGACATCCAATCTGGTGTGATTACTTATGATGGTATCGATGTGAAGCTGATTGAAAAAGATTCTCTTCGTCGATCACTTGGTATCGTACTTCAAGATACACATCTCTTCACAGGGACTATCGCTGAAAATATTGCCTACGGCCGTGCGGATGCGACTCGCGAGGAAATTCTTGAAGCTGCTCGTATTGCTAACGTGGATTCCTTTGTGGAACATTTGGACAATGGTTACGACACTGTTCTTACAGATGATGGCGCAGGCTTGTCTAACGGACAACGTCAGCTGATTGCCATTGCGCGTGCTGCTCTTGCCAATGCACCGGTTCTCATCCTTGATGAAGCGACATCTTCGATTGACTCTCGTACTGAAAAAATGGTACAAGAGGGGATGGACCGACTTATGGAAGGGCGTACGGTCTTCGTTATCGCCCACCGTCTTTCAACCATCGTTAACTCTGACGTTATCATGGTTATGGATCATGGACGTATCATTGAACGTGGTGATCATGATACCCTTATGGAACAAGGTGGTACCTACTACCGACTCTATACTGGTGGTCTTGAAATTGATTAACATTAAAAGAACTCAGGTTTTGCCTGAGTTCTTTTTTGCATATGAAGAAAAGGTTTCTTTTGAGACTTTTCTTATAAAAACAACAGATTTAATTTCTTAAATCTCAACTTCTTCTATACCGTGTGCGTCCAGGCGATATATCTTTTAGCAAACTTGTCTGAGGTAGTTGACATCATGTGATACTGTAAGAGTTGCACCTGGATAGTTCTTGAAGAGCTGTCGGACTTGGGATTGTGAGGTGGGTGAAAAATTTTTGGTTGGTTCATCTAAGATTAGGAGTTGAGGGCTTTCTAAGACTACATGCAGTAGGATTAGTTTTCCTTTTTGCCCACCAGATAGGTCAGCAATTGAAGGTACTGCACCCATAAAATGAGACACAAGAAAACACTCTTGTTGAATTCTGGTAAACTAGAAACAGGAGTGTTTTGTTATGGTCAAAAAAGCATATTCAGTAGAAACTAAGCTAGCCTGTATCGAATGATTCTATTCTGTTCTCAAATCTGAAACCTTCCATCTCTATAAGTGAAGAAACCTAACTAAAGATAGTATAATAGATATTGTTAAAAATTACGTCATATTTTATAATGAAACTAGAATTCAACAGAAATTAAATGACCAATCTCCTGCAGAGTACAGAAAGATGGTCGCATAAGAGGTTTTTTCTTGTCCCATTATTGGGGTGCAGTGCCAGTAGTGGGGCTTTTTTGTGTCTATTGAAAGATGATCTTCACTTACATTAAAGTATTAGATAAAAAGTAAAATAAAAGAGATTAAGTCAATTGTTTTATTTTTGGATTGTTAGTAGTTTGAATTTCAAGAGAATATTTTTACAAATGTTAGAGTCTTTGTAGTTATTTACATGAAAAGGTTTTAGATGTTTTCATGAAAGAAAAGTATGGTCGCTAAACAATTATTTATATTGATTAAAAATTAGAGAAAATACTTGCCTAAACATTAAAAAAAGGATATGATAGACCTCTGAAGAAGGTTAATAGATGCATAAAGTGCGTGTTTATCCGATAATGTCTTTATTTTTGACGTGCCTTTAAGGTACAATGATTAACAAATAGGAAGTTTATGAATGAAACAAGCAAATCATGTTGTTGAAAAAGTGACAAAATACGCTATTCGTAAGTTGTCAGTTGGTGTTGGACCAGCTGCTATTGGAACATTCTTAATAGCAGGTGGTCTTTTCGTGTCTAAGCCAGTTTCGGCGGATCAGGTTACTACGGATTCATCGATACATCTGGCCTATGTTACTGAAAATGAATTGACAGCCGAAGAGCAAAAGCAAGTGGTTCATGCTATTCCAAAGGCATATCAAAATGATGATACTTTTTATCTGGTCTATAAACGTAAGGGAGACAGTCAAGCTACTCTTCCTAAGACAGGCAGTTCTGACTGGGCGGCAACAGGTTTAGGACTGACGACAGCAACCTTGGCTGTGCTCCTATTTTCAAAAAAACATCGCAAAAAGATTATTGGATTGGTCTTGATTGGAGCAGCTGGGCAAAGCTTACTTATCCCTCTTGAGGTTCTTGCTTTGCAAAATAAGGAGTTGCAGGCTTATAATCGGAATCTAGCTGTCTCAGATGAGGCGGACCTAGCTAAGGGTGTTATTACCATTGATGGTTATGAGTATGTCGGTTATCTGCGTTACTCATCTAAGCCTGAGCTTGAACAACCTTTGGAGAATGCTTTGAAAGGACTTGAGCCATCAAGAGAAGATAGAAACACAGAAAGCCGGTATGAAATAGATAAAGAAATAAGTTGGGAAAAAGGAACTCAGGAAGCAGGTCACGAAGGTGAAGTTCTTGTTCAACCAGCAGTCCCAGAGTACACTGGATCGATCAGTACTGATGGCACACAAGAATCAGGTCATGAAGGCAAATCTCTTGTCCAACCAGCAGTCCCAGAGTATACGGACTCAATCAGTGCTAATGGCACACAAGAATCAGGTCATGAAGGCAAATCTCTTGTCCAACCAGCAGTCCCAGAGTATACGGACTCAATCAGTGCTAATGGCACACAAGAAGCCGGTCATGAAGGGGAATCTCTTGTTCAATCGGAATCTCCAGAGTATACAGGTCCAATTAGTGCTAACGGAACACAAGAATCAGGTCATGAAGGGGAATCTCTTGTTCAACCGGAATCCCCAGAGTATACAGGTCCAATTAGTGCTAACGGAACACAAGAATCAGGTCATGAAGGGGAATCTCTTGTTCAACCGGAATCCCCAGAGTATACAGGTCCAATTAGTGCTAATGGCACGCAAGAAGTAGGTCACGAAGGGGAATCACTTGTTCAACCAGCAACCCCAGAGTACACTGGATCGATCAGTGCTAATGGCACGCAAGAATCAGGTCATGAAGGTGAGGCCACTGTTCAACCGGAATCCCCAGAGTATACAGACAACCTTGAAGCTAAAGGGACTCAAGAACCAGGCAACGAAGGTGAGGCTCTTGTCCAAGCTGAGAATCCTGTTCATACCCCAGTTGTCGGAAGTATCACAGAGACTGAAACGCAAGCCATTGATTATCCTATCGAAGTTATTACTGATGATAACAAATATGTGGATGAAGAAGTTGTTGATCAAGAGGGCCAAAAAGGTAGCCAAGAAATCCATAAAGTTTACCAAACCATTGATGGTGTTAAGATTGGTGAGCCGACTATTGTGTCAGGTAAGGTTATTGAGGTGCCACAACCTAGAAAAATCCGTCGTGGCAGCAAGCCTCTAGATGGGACAACGACTGAAGAGTCTATTGTAGAGCTTCCATTTAAAGAAATTGTCCAAGAAGATGATACACTTGAGAAAGGTACTGTGCAGGTTGTCCAAGAAGGACAAAAAGGACAAAATAAAATTACCAAGATTTATAAGACCTTTAAGGGTAGTAAGACTGCTGAAGAACCAACTGTTACTGAAACAGTGCTAGTTCCTGCCCAAGATCGTATCGTTCGCAAAGGGACCAGGATATCTGAAAAACCAGTTCTTACACTGACACAGGTTGACAAGAATGACTTGGGTCGCAGTGCTAAACTTAGCTACAACTTGACTAATCCAGGTTCAGCAGCTATCACGACTATTAAAGCGGTCCTTAAGCAAGATGGACAAGTTGTCCAAACGCTTGATGTTCCTAGCACGACTTTGACTGCTGATTTAACCAACTTAGACTATTACAAGCCTTATACCCTTACGACAACCATGACCTTTGATCGTGGCAACGGTGAGGAGAGTCAGGTTTTGGCAGACCAAACTATCCAACTGGATCTCAAGAAGGTTGAGCTTAAAGATTTTGCACGTACAGATTTGATTAAGTATGACAATCAAACAGAAGTGGATGAGACTCGTCTGACAGCTGTACCTCAGGATCTCACGAATTACTACTTGAAGATGACTTCTGCGGATCAGAAGACCACTTACTTGGCAGTGAAAGCCATCGAAGAAACAACAGTTGATGGCAAGGCGGTTTATAAGGTAACTGCAGAAGCGGATAATTTGGTGCAACGTGATGCCCAAAACCATTTTGCGAAGACTTATAGCTATTACATTGAGAAACCGAAGGCCAGTCAAGCCAATGTCTACTATGATTTTGCTGAGTTGGTCAATGCTATTCAGGCTAATCCATCAGGTGAGTTTAGACTTGGCCAAAGCATGAGTGCTCGCCATGTCGTTCCAAATGGCAAATCATATATCACGACTGAATTTACTGGTAAGTTGCTCAGTGATGGTGACAAACGCTTTGCCATCTATGATTTGGAGCATCCATTGTTTAATGTCATCAATGGCGGAACTATCAAGAATATCAACTTTGAAAATGTAGATATCAATCGCCCTGGTCAGAATCAAATAGCGACAGTTGGATTTAACCTTAAAAACAAAGGTCTGATTGAAGATGTTAAGGTGACTGGTTCGGTGACTGGTAACAATGACGTGGCAGGTATCGTCAATAAGATTGATGAAGATGGCAAAATTGAAAATGTCGCCTTTGTCGGTAAGATTAACTCTGTCGGTAATAACTCGACAGTTGGTGGGATTGCTGGTTCAAACTACATGGGATTCGTTAATAGAGCCTATGTGGATGCGACTATTACAGCTCAAAATGCCAACGCAAGTATGCTAGTGCCATTTGTTACTTACATGCTCAACAGTTGGAAATCAGGAACTAAGGCAAAAGTGACTAATTCAGTGGCTAAAGGTGTTCTTGATGTTAAAAACACAAGAAATGTCGGTGGTATTGTTGCCAAGACATGGCCTTACGGTGCTGTTCAAGACAACGTGACCTATGCCAAGGTTATCAAAGGTCAAGAGATTTTTGCTTCTAACGATGTCAATGATGAAGATGGTGGTCCGTACATCAAAGACCTCTTTGGTGTTATCGGTTACAGCTCCGCCGAAGATGGCACTGGTAAAGATACCAAGAGTCCTAAAAAACTCAAACATTTGACTAAGGAAGAAGCCGACAAGCGTGTTGAAGGTTACAAGATTACAGCTGATACATTTGTTAGCGAGCCTTACGAGTTAAATACTCTTAACAATGTTTCTAGTCAAGCAGATTTTGCCAATATTCAAGACTATAAGCCTGAATATAACAAGGCTTACAAGAATATTGAGAAACTTCAACCATTCTATAACAAGGATTATATTGTCTACCAAGCCAATAAACTGGCTAAAGACCATAACTTGAATACCAAAGAGGTGCTCTCAGTGACACCGATGAAAGACAGTAATTTTGTCACAGACTTAAGCGATGCTAACAAGATTATTGTTCACTATGCTGATGGTGGCAAAGACTACTTCAAGCTTTCAGAGAGTTCAGAAGGGTTGAGCAACGTTAAGGAATATACTGTTTCTGATTTGGGTATTAAGTATACTCCAAATATTGTTCAAAAAGACCATTCAAGCCTTATCAATGGAATCGTTGATATCTTGAAACCAATTGAGTTGCAGTCTGATCCGATTTACCAAAAACTTGGTCGTACAGGTCCAAATAAGGTCAATGCTATCAAGAACCTCTTCTTGGAAGAAAGCTTTGAGGCTGTTAAGGCTAATTTGACGAACCTTGTGACTAAGCTGGTTCAAAATGAAGATCACCAGCTTAACCAATCACCAGCTGCTCAACAAATGATTCTTGACAAGGTTGAGAAGAATAAAGCAGCCCTCTTGCTAGGTTTGACCTACTTGAATCGTTATTACGGTGTGAAGTTTGATGATGTTAATATCAAAGAAATCATGCTCTTCAAACCAGATTTCTATGGTAAAAATGTGGATGTCCTTGACCGTTTGATTGAGATTGGCTCTAAGGAAAATAATATCAGTGGTTCAAGAACATACGATGCCTTTGGTGAAGTTCTCGCAAAATATACTAAATCTGGAGATTTAAACGACTTCCTTAATTACAACCGAAAACTCTTTACCACTATCGACAATATGAATGATTGGTTCATCGATGCCACTAAGGACAAGGTTTATGTTGTAGAGAAAGCTTCACAAAACGAAGGTGTCGGTGAGCACAAGTATCGTGCTTACGATAACTTAACACGTGGTCTACACAGAAAAATGATTCTACCATTATTGAATCTTGATAAGACAGAGATGTTCTTGATTTCAACCTATGACACCATGTCTTATGGAACAGCTAACAAGTACAATACTACTCTTGAAAAACTGAAACCTGAGATTGATTTAGCTGCCCAACGTCAAATCAACTATCTTGATTTCTGGCATAGATTGGCTACAGACAAAGTTAAAAACAGGTTGTTCAAAGATATTGTCAATCCTGTCTGGGAAGGTTTCTATGTCTGGGGTCATGGTTGGCCAGGTTGGCCAGAGCGTTACGGCCAATTCAAGAACAGTACGGAAGTCTATGCGCCAATTCGTGAAATCTATGGTCCAGTTGGTGAGTATTATGGAGACAATGGAGCCATGGCTGGTGCCTATGCTGCTATCTATGACAATCCATATGATAATCGTGCCAAGGTTACTTACGTCATGTCTAACATGATTAGTGAGTACGGTGCTTCAGCCTTCACGCATGAAACGACCCACCTCAATGACCGTATTGCCTACTTTGGAGATTATGGTCGTCGTGAAGGAACAGACGTTGAAGCTTATGCCCAAGGTCTTCTTCAATCACCAGCTACTCAGGGGCATCAAGGTGAATACGGCGCCTTAGGACTGAACATGGCCTTTGAAAGAGAAAACGACGGTAATCAGTGGTACAACACTAATCCAAACAAGTTGAACTCACGTGAAGCCATCGACCGTTACATGAAGGGATACAACGATACCCTTATGCTTCTTGACTCACTTGAAGGGGAAGCAGTCCTCAGTCAAGGAAATCAGGACCTCAATAACGCATGGTTCAAGAAGGTAGATAAACAGTTACGAGGTAATAGTAAAAATCAATACGACCAGGTTCGCGCTCTAAATGATAGTGAAAAGGCTATTAACTTGACTTCTATTGATGACCTTGTAGATAATAACTTTATGACCAATCGTGGTCCTGGGAATGGTGTCTATAAACCAGATGATTTCTCTTCTGCCTATGTCAATGTCCCTATGATGTCTGCTATTTATGGTGGTAATACCAGCGAGGGTTCTCCAGGAGCTATGTCCTTCAAGCATAATACCTTCAGACTCTGGGGTTACTATGGCTATGAAAAAGGCTTCCTAGGTTATGCGACTAACAAGTATAAACAAGAAGCAAAAGCGGCTGGTAAGGCCACCCTTGGAGACGACTTTATCATTAGCAAGATTTCTGATGGTCAGTTCAACTCACTAGAAGCCTTCAAGAAAGCCTATTTCAAAGAAGTGAAAGACAAAGCGTCACATGGTTTGACGACAGTTGCAATTGACGGCACAACAGTAAGCTCTTACGATGATTTATTAGCCTTGTTTAAAGCTGCAGTAGCAAAAGATGCTGCAACTATTAAAACAGATAATAAGGGTAATAAATCTGTGTCAACAAGTCATACGACGAAACTCAAAGAAGCTGTCTATAAGAAACTCCTACAAGAGACAGATAGTTTCACAAGTTCTATTTTCAAATAATAGATGAAAGAATTCCCTTTGGCGAAAATGAATTGCACCCCAAAAAGTTAGACAGAAAAGATCTAACTTTTGGGGTGCTTTTATTATGAAATTGAGTTATGAAGATAAAATTCAAATATATGAATTGAGGAATTGTGGTTTTGTAGTGAACCATAAGAAGGTCTAACGTCTGATGATAGTTCTTGGTCTAACCGCTCTAATTCGTCGTAGACGCAAGTATTCTTCATATCAAGGAAAGGTTGATATGAAAGTAGATAATCTCATTCAACGCTAGTTCGAAGCATCTAAAACAATGGAAAAGCACTATACAGATTTGCCATTCCAGCAAGTAGCCAAAAATTCTATTTATCACTCGTTTTAGATGTCCTCAATAGTGAATTTATTGCTTATAATCTTTATCCATAGTGACTAGGGATGGCAATACCAACATCAGTATTATCATCGATTTTTAGAAGGGAAAGGAATCCAACCGTCTATGTCACGTAAGGGAAATAGTTCAGACAATGGCATGATGGAATCCTTCTTTGGCATTCTGAAGTCTGAGATGTTTTATGGTTATGAGAGGACGTTTAAGTCGCTTGAGCAATTGGAACAAGTTATTGTAGACTATATTGATTACTACAACAACAAACGCATTGAGGTAAAACTAAAACATACTAAGATTAGTAGTGAGGAAATCTCCGACGGGAGAAAGTACTCACTACTTTTTTCGTTATGTTAAAGTAGAGGTGTCTTGTTAAGTCGATGAGTCCTTTGGCGCTAGACGTCGTAACTAAAACTGGCAAGACACCTGTTTTAGTAAGAATGTTATCAAAGTATGTGGGACGAAAAACGTCGAGTATTGAAAATGACATCACTAAAGCAAGGAATCATTCAAGACAAAGAGGTAATATCATGCGAGTAATTTTTGGGATTGACGTGAGTAAAGCAAGTTCAGAAGTGGCCATCTTGGTCAATGGAGAGAAAATACATGGCTATACCATACCCAATGATGCCATCGGATTTAATCGACTACTTGGGGATTTGAGAACTGTTTACCAACCAGAGATTGTATTTGAGGCGACTGGTGTCTATTCTCGTCGTCTTCAGGCCTTCTTTGAGGATAATAGTTACGCTTATATACGGCTCAATCCCTTAGAATCCAAGAAACAATTAGATAGCTTGCGAGTGCGTAAAACCGATAAGATTGACGCTGAAAAACTAGCTACGTCTCAGTTCATCCTCAATCGTAAAC
>OBXT01000127.1_pt1 | contig 15929 bp, 7 predicted proteins | sample 1476621 | NCBI WGS metagenome assembly OBXT01 (sample SAMEA2580169, study PRJEB22360) | human gut metagenome | biome: human gut; feature: human-associated habitat; material: faeces | place: Denmark | collected 2008/2010
ACTACGGCGTTAACCGTGACGACTATGAGTCAATTAAGCCAACGACCAAGGGTGTCGTTGTGTCAGAGGCTAGCCGTCGTGCTAGCAATTGGCGTAACCAAATGACCTTGGATGAGTTTTTGAAAGCTAAAAACATCCCGGGTGTTTCTGGTATTGATACACGTGCTTTGACTAAGATTATCCGTCAACATGGTACCATGAAGGCGACTTTGGCTAATCCTGGAGACAGCATTGGGCACTTGCAAGATCAATTGCGTGCCACTGTTTTGCCAACGAACAATATTGAGCAGGTATCGACTAAGACAGCCTACCCAGCACCTGGTGTTGGTAAAAATATCGTTTTGGTTGACTTTGGTCTCAAGCACTCTATCTTGCGTGAGTTTTCAAAACGTGACTGTAACGTGACTGTTGTGCCACATGATATCACTGCTGAAGAAATTCTCCATCTTAATCCAGATGGTGTGATGTTGTCGAACGGTCCAGGTAACCCTGAAGATGTACCGTATTCACTTGATATGATTCGTGGCATTCAAGGCAAAATTCCAATTTTTGGTATTTGTATGGGTCACCAGTTGTTTAGTTTGGCGAATGGTGCCAAGGCCTACAAGATGAAGTTTGGTCACCGTGGATTTAACCATGCGGTTCGTGAAATTGCGACTGGTCGTGTTGATTTCACCAGCCAAAACCATGGTTATGCCATTGACCGTGAGACACTTCCAGATTGCCTCATGGTAACACACGAAGAAATTAACGATAAGTCAGTTGAAGGTGTTCGTCACCGTGACTTCCCTGCATTCTCAGTGCAATTCCACCCAGATGCAGCACCTGGTCCACACGATGCTAGCTATCTCTTTGATGAGTTCTTGGAATTGATTGATGCTTTCCAAGCTGAAAAAGCACGTCGTTAATTGCAACTGTCTAGTGACTATAGTGGGGTGTGACTCTTGTTCGCCCCAGTCTACTACCTTATTTAATGACAACCAGAGAGTTGTCAAATAGAAAGGAGAAGATACAGGTTCACGGAAGTGAACACGCCCTAAGGACTGTGTGAAAAAGATAAACGGTGACTAGACGCTTGAGCGTCGTCGTCACGTTTCCTATTTTCACTGGGTCCTTAACGGGCTTTGTATCATAAATTATGCCTAAACGTTCTGATATTAAAAAAATTATGGTTATCGGGTCTGGTCCTATCATCATTGGTCAGGCTGCTGAGTTCGACTATGCTGGTACGCAAGCGTGCTTGGCCTTGAAAGAAGAAGGTTACAGTGTTGTCCTTGTCAACTCTAACCCTGCGACAATCATGACTGATAAAGAAATCGCAGACAAGGTTTACATTGAACCAATTACGCTTGAATTTGTCACACGTATTCTTCGTAAAGAGCGTCCTGATGCCCTCTTGCCAACACTTGGTGGACAAACTGGTTTGAACATGGCAATGGAATTGTCAAAAGCTGGCATTCTTGAAGAGCTTGGAGTAGAGCTTTTGGGAACAAAATTGTCTGCCATTGACCAAGCCGAAGACCGTGACCTCTTCAAACAATTGATGGAAGATTTGGAACAACCTATTCCAGAATCTGAAATCGTCAATACGGTTGAAGAAGCAGTTGCCTTTGCGACAGAGATTGGCTACCCAGTTATCGTTCGTCCAGCCTTTACCCTTGGTGGTACTGGTGGTGGTATGTGTGCCAACGAAGAAGAACTTCGTGAAATCGCTGAAAATGGCTTGAAATTGTCACCAGTAACACAATGTTTGATTGAACGTTCTATCGCTGGTTTCAAGGAAATCGAATACGAAGTTATGCGTGATGCCGCAGACAATGCTCTTGTGGTATGTAACATGGAAAACTTTGACCCAGTTGGTATCCACACAGGGGACTCAATTGTATTTGCTCCAACGCAAACCTTGTCAGATATTGAAAACCAAATGCTTCGTGATGCCAGCTTGAAGATTATTCGTGCCCTTAAAATTGAGGGTGGATGTAACGTACAGTTGGCGCTTGACCCTAATAGCTTCAAGTACTATGTTATTGAAGTAAACCCTCGTGTATCACGTTCATCAGCCCTTGCCTCAAAAGCAACTGGTTATCCGATTGCCAAATTGGCAGCTAAGATTGCTGTTGGTCTGACACTTGATGAAATGATTAACCCAGTCACTGGTACAACCTATGCCATGTTTGAACCAGCTCTTGACTATGTGGTTGCTAAGATTCCACGTTTCCCATTTGATAAATTTGAACACGGTGAACGTCGTCTTGGTACTCAGATGAAAGCAACTGGTGAAGTTATGGCTATCGGTCGTAACATCGAAGAGTCACTTCTTAAAGCCTGCCGTTCACTTGAAATCGGTGTTTACCACAATGAAATGCCTGAACTTGCGGATGTCACAGACGACGCCTTGGTTGAAAAGATTGTCAAAGCTCAAGACGACCGTCTCTTCTACCTTTCTGAAGCCATCCGTCGTGGTTACACTATTGAAGAATTGTCAGAGTTGACTAAGATTGATATCTTCTTCCTCGACAAATTGCTCCATATCTTCGAATTGGAACAAGAATTGGCTACTCACGTAGGCGATGTTGATGTTTTGAATGAAGCTAAACGTAACGGTTTCTCTGATCGTAAGATTGCTGATCTTTGGAATCAAACAGCTGACCAAGTTCGTGCGACACGTTTGGAGAATAACATTGTTCCTGTTTACAAGATGGTTGATACCTGTGCGGCTGAGTTCGAGTCATCAACACCATATTTCTACTCAACTTACGAGTGGGAAAATGAATCAATCAAATCTGATAAAGAATCTGTCATCGTTCTTGGTTCAGGACCTATCCGTATCGGACAAGGCGTTGAGTTCGACTATGCGACAGTTCACTCTGTGAAAGCTATCCAGGCTGCAGGTTACGAGGCCATCATCATGAACTCTAACCCTGAGACGGTTTCAACAGACTTCTCAGTTTCAGATAAACTTTACTTCGAACCATTGACCTTCGAAGACGTGATGAACGTTATCGAATTGGAACAACCTAAGGGTGTCGTGGTTCAGTTTGGTGGTCAAACAGCCATCAACTTGGCAGAGCCATTGTCTAAAGCTGGAGTGAAAATCTTGGGTACACAGGTTGCTGACCTTGACCGTGCCGAAGACCGTGACCTTTTTGAACAAGCCCTTAAAGACCTCGATATCCCACAACCACCAGGACAAACAGCGACAAATGAAGAAGAAGCGGTTGAAGCAGCTCGTAAGATTGGCTTCCCAGTTCTTGTTCGTCCATCATACGTTTTGGGTGGACGTGCCATGGAAATCGTTGAAAATGAAGATGACCTTCGTTCTTACATGCGTACAGCCGTTAAGGCAAGTCCAGACCACCCAGTCCTTGTTGATAGCTATATCATTGGACGTGAGTGTGAAGTGGATGCCATCTCTGATGGTAAGGATGTCTTGATTCCAGGCATTATGGAACACATCGAACGTGCAGGGGTTCACTCAGGGGACTCAATGGCGGTTTACCCCCCACAAACTCTTTCTAAGAAAATTCAAGAGACTATCGCTGATTACACTAAACGCTTGGCTATCGGTCTTAACTGTATCGGTATGATGAACATCCAGTTTGTTATCAAGGACGAAACGGTCTATGTTATCGAGGTTAACCCACGTGCCAGTCGTACGGTACCATTCTTGTCTAAGGTGACTGATATCCCAATGGCTCAAGTTGCTACAAACTTGATTCTTGGTAAATCATTGGCTGAGCAAGGTTACAAAGATGGTCTATACCCAGAAAGCAGCCATGTCCATGTCAAAGCACCAGTCTTCTCATTCACAAAATTGGCTAAGGTAGATAGCCTCCTTGGACCTGAAATGAAATCAACTGGTGAAGTTATGGGGACAGATGCGACTCTTGAAAAAGCCCTCTATAAAGCCTTTGAAGCTTCTTACCTCCACTTGCCAACCTTTGGTAACGTTATCTTCACTATTCATGATGATACTAAAGAGGAAGCCCTTGACTTGGCCCGTCGCTTCGATGCTATCGGTTATGGTATCTACGCCACTGAAGGAACAGCCAAGTTCTTGAATGAACACGGAGTTCACGCAACCCTTGTTAACAAATTGGGCGAAAATGACGACAATGACATTCCAGCCCTTGTTCGTACTGGTAAAGCGCAAGCTATTATCAATACGGTTGGTAACAAACGTACTTATGACGAAGATGGAGCAGCAATCCGTAGCTCTGCTATCGAAGCAGGAATCCCACTCTTCACAGCGCTTGATACAGCAGATGCCATGGTGCGTGTGCTTGAAAGCCGTAGCTTTACAACAGAAGCTATCTAATTTTAAAACAGAGTCTCAGCCTTGCTGGGACTTTTTTCTTACACAAATGTAAGCTAACAAATTAAAATGAAAGCTAAGACGATGGTTTTGTTTCCGAAGATTCTGCTATACTAGTAGCATGATTATTACCACATCTTTACGTGAAAACGAGGCCTTGATTGCACGTGCCCAAGAACTAGCTTACGAGCTAGGAGCTGACTACCAGCCTCGTCGCAAGTTATCCTTGGCAAAATGTTTAGAGCGATTTGGAGCTTTTTATCTGCTATATAAAGATAGATTGTCTTTTGTTAATGCGAATGGCAGTGAGTTGTCCTTTCATCCAGATACGGCGGTTCTTCGCATTAAGGCTCCACATGATGCTTTAATTAGTCTTTTGGGGCAGTCTCCCAAGTCTATTCTTGATACGACCATGGGGCTGGCTTCAGATAGTCTAGTGATGACAGCAGTGGGAAATAAGGTGACAGCCCTTGAGAGTCAAGAGGTGATTTTTCAGGTGGTTTCTCGTGGTCTAGCAACTTACCAGACAGATGACAAGCGGCTTGAAAAAGCGATGCGGTCTATTAAGGCTATTAAGAGCGATAGCTTATCCTTTTTGAAATCCCAGGCTGATCACTCTTTTGATATCATCTATGCCGATCCTATGTTTTCAGAGACTATCAAGGAATCGGAAAATCTACAAGCTATCAAACCTCTAGCTAATGGCAGTCGTCTGACAGAAGAATGGCTCGATGAGGCTAAACGTGTTGCACGAGAAAAAATTATCATCAAGGCACATTTTCTTGACCCTATTTTTGAGGAACTAGGGTTTGAACGTCAGGTTCGTCCCAATCAAAAGTTGCACTATGGTTTTATGGATTTAAAAGGCGGTCATTGACACTGAAATTTAAAAGTATTACAATTGTATCGTCTATAAAGTACAAATAGGGAAGAGAGATTTATGCGAAAGAAAATCAGTCCAAAGTTATTTAAAAATAAAAAAAGAATTTGGATCATTGGAGGAATTGGCTTTCTTGTCATTTTGGTTTTAGGTTTTAACCTTTTTGGAGGAGGGGGGCAAGATGATAAAGCGTCAGAGAGTCCCACAGCGAGTAAGGTAACAAAGGGTCAACTGGCCTCGTCTACTCTTCTAACTGGTATGGTGAAGGCTCAGTCGGAACAGTACGTTTATTTTGACAATACCATTGGACGCAATGCCACTGTGACAGTCTCTGTTGGTGAGGAAGTTAGTGTTGGTCAGCAACTGGTCCAATACGACAGCACCTCAGCCCAAGCAGCATATGATACGGCTAGTCGTGCCTATAATAAGGCAGTTCGTGACCGTAATTATTTCCAACAGTATGGAACAGCTCCTTCGGCTTCAGCACAAACAAGTAGTGATTCGGATGAGGATGATTCGACGACTACCGTTAGCCCTCAACAGCGTCAGCAAACCGAGGTAAGTAATTACCAAACCTTGCAGGACTATAATGATGCCATTGCTAATGCAGCATCAGAGCTAGAAAAGGCACAAGATGTTCTCAATCAAACAGTAATTGTTTCAGATGCTAATGGGACAGTAGTAGAAGTCGCGGACTCTGTGGACCCTGCTTCAAAAGAGAGCCAAACCCTAGTTCATGTGACAAGTGAAGGCCAATTTGAGATTCAAGGAACCTTAACAGAATATGACATTCCAAATATTTCAGTGGGGCAAAAGGTCAAGATTACTTCCAAAGTATACCCAGACCAAACTTGGACGGGGAAAGTCAGCTACGTTTCCAATTATCCTAAGCAAAATGCCAACCAGTCAACGGGGACATCTGGCAACTCAGGTCAGTCAGGTTCTCAGTATGAATACAAGGTTCAATTGACTAGTCCTATCGGCAAACTTAAGCAAGGTTTTAATGTCTCTCTTGAAGTGACAAAGGATGATGATGCCTTGTTGGTTCCTGTAACTGCTGTGAGCAAGAAAGGCTCTGACAATTATGTTTGGGTGTACGATGATGAGACACAGAAAATCAAGCAAGTTAAGGTCAAACTTGGTAATGCAGATGCCAAGCAACAAGAAATTGCATCAGGGCTAAAAGAAGGTCAAAAGGTTATCACCAAGGCCGAAAAATCCTTTAAGGATGGGGAGACCCTAAAGAATGTGACGGATGCTAGGGGTAAAAAGTCCAAAGACACTAGCGGAGAAGAGGTGAAGTCAATTGACTAAGCCAGCTCTTATGGTTTTAAAAGGTATCACCAAGTCTTTCAAAAATGGTCAAGAGTCCTTGCAGGTGCTCAAGGGGATTGATTTATCAGTTGAAGAAGGTGACTTCGTGGCAATCATGGGTCCTTCTGGTTCAGGAAAATCAACCCTCATGAATATTATCGGCCTCCTTGATCAACCGACGACAGGTTCCTACCAACTCGAGGGCGAGGATGTGGCTGATCTCTCTGAAAATCGTTTGGCCAAGGTACGAAATGACCAGATTGGCTTTATCTTTCAACAGTTTTTTCTATTGCCAAAGTTAAGTGCCCAAAGGAACGTAGAGCTTCCCTTGATTTATGCAGGGAAATCTCCACGCGAACGTAAGCAAAGGGCAGAGCAATTCTTGGAAAAAGTCGGCTTGTCAGACCGTAGCCATCACCTACCGTCAGAGTTGTCTGGGGGACAGAAGCAGAGGGTTGCCATTGCGCGTGCACTGTCTAACGATCCGGCAATCATTTTGGCGGATGAACCTACGGGTGCTCTTGATACCAAGACAGGAAACCAGATTATGGAGCTCTTAACCCAGCTAAACCGTGAAGGGAAGACCATTGTCATGGTTACCCATGAACCCGAGATTGCAGACTATGCCCGACGTAAGATTGTCATTCGTGATGGTGAAATCACTCAGGACACGACTGATAGCGTTCGGATTGACTAGGAGGTAAGAATGGAAAATTGGAAATTTGCTCTTAGTTCTATTCGTTCACACAAGATGCGGTCCTTCCTGACCATGTTGGGAATCATCATTGGTGTTGCTGCGGTAGTACTTATCATGGGGCTAGGAAATGGAATGCGTCAGAGTGTTACTGATAGTGTGACAGGTGATAAGGATACTGTTCAAGTCTACTATGAAGCCAAGGGTGAGGAGCTAGATCCTGCCTATGCGGACTTGTCACAACCAACCAAACCGGTTAAAGAAGTTTGGTTGGAGCAAGTGGCTAGGCAGACACCTGGTATCGATAGTTATTTTGTGACCAACAGCCTAACGTCCTCTATCTCCCTCCAAAAAAAGACTGTGAAGAATGTTAATATCACAGGTGCCAGTCAGGGCTACTTTAAAGCTAAAAAGTTAGAGATGTTGACAGGACGTTCCTTGAAAGACAATGATTACAAAAATTTTTCGCGTGTCATTGTCATTGATCAGATGGTAGCCAAAAAACTCTTTAGGACGAATGAGGATGCCCTTAATCAGGTGGTTACTATTGGGAACAATGATTATCGTGTGATTGGTGTTTATAAGAATAAAGACACAGCTATTGGTGCCTCTGGTGAAATTGGGACAGCGCTTGTAGCCAATACCCAGTTAGCAGCTGAGAATAATACTGATCCTATTGGTCAGATTTTTTTCCACGTGACCGATGTGAAAAATAGTAGCAGTGTCGCTAAGGATGCTGCCAAACGCTTGACCCAGTTGTCCCAAGTTGATAATGGAGAGTACAAGGCAGCAGATATGAGTTCAGCATTAGATCAGGTGAACACAATCTTTGGAACCATTACCACTGTTGTCGGTGCTATTGCTGGGATTTCACTCTTAGTTGGTGGAATCGGTGTTATGAATATCATGCTGGTTTCGGTAACTGAGCGGACACGAGAGATTGGTCTTCGTAAAGCTTTAGGTGCCACACGTCGTAAAATCTTGACTCAGTTTTTGATTGAATCGATGGTCCTTACCATCCTGGGTGGTCTGATTGGTCTAGGTTTTGCGGCCCTTGTAGTTGGACCAATTGGGAGTGCAATGAATCTTAAAGCTACGGTCTCTCTTAGCGTAGCTATGGGAAGCATAGCCTTCTCAGCAGCCGTAGGAATCATTTTTGGACTTCTGCCGGCTAATAAGGCTTCAAAACTCGACCCTATCGAAGCACTTAGATATGATTAGAAAAGACCTCTTGAAATCTTTGGATTTTGAGAGGTTTTATGGTGTTCAAAAAAAGATAGAGAAAAAATCCAAAAAAAGTTGTATTTTTCTCTTGACGTCTGATTCAGGTCATGGTATCCTATATGAGGTTTGAAAAAAACTGACCTAAGACAGTTGGGGAGCTAGACTCGTAAACATCCAACCGAGGCACAAAACGTAACTATTTTTTGTAACGTATTGTACTTTCGTGTCTAGGTTTAGGTGCGATTTTTTTGTGCCTAGCCCAAAAATAAAAACGGAGGTAAAACTACTAATGAGTGAAGCTATTATTGCTAAGAAAGCTGAACAGGTTGCTATCGTCGCTGAGAAAATGAAAGCAGCAGCATCTATCGTTGTTGTTGACTCTCGTGGACTTACAGTTGACCAAGATACAGTTCTTCGTCGTAATCTTCGTGAATCAGGCGTTGAATTTAAAGTTATCAAAAACTCTATCTTGAGCCGTGCAGCTGAAGAAGCAGGTCTTGAAGACCTTAAAGAACTTTTTGTTGGTCCATCTGCAGTAGCATTCTCAAACGAAGATGTTATCGCACCAGCAAAAGTTATTAGCGAATTTGCTAAAGACGCAGAAGCTCTTGAAATCAAAGGTGGTGTTGTTGACGGTGCGTTCACTTCAGTCGAAGAAATCAACGCTCTTGCATCACTTCCAAACAAAGAAGGTATGCTTTCTATGCTCCTTTCTGTACTTCAAGCGCCAGTGCGCAACGTTGCATACGCTGTCAAAGCGGTTGCAGAAAGCAAAGAAGACGGTGCTGCATAAGCCCATCTTCACAACTCGTAGCCTAAGCTACGTTTAAAACACTATATTAAAAAACACATTTGGAGGAAATCACAATGGCATTGAACATTGAAAACATTATTGCTGAAATTAAAGAAGCTTCAATCCTTGAATTGAACGACCTTGTAAAAGCTATCGAAGAAGAGTTTGGCGTAACTGCTGCTGCTCCTGTAGCTGCTGCTGCAGCTGGTGCTGCTGACGCTGGTGCTGCTAAAGATTCATTCGACGTTGAATTGACATCTGCAGGCGACAAAAAAGTTGGCGTTATCAAAGTTGTACGTGAAATCACAGGCGAAGGTCTTAAAGAAGCTAAAGCTATCGTTGACGGTGCACCATCAGTTATTAAAGAAGGTGTTGCTGCAGCTGAAGCTGAAGAAATCAAAGCTAAACTTGAAGAAGCTGGAGCTTCAGTTACTCTTAAATAATAAGGTAACGACTCAAGTCGCTTAATAAAGAAACCAGAGCATTAGCTCTGGTTTTTTATTGAGACAAACGATTATGAGAAACTGTTTGAATTAATGGGGTTCCTTACCCTAAAACTGCCAAATTTATTCTTGGCAGTTTTTTGTTTTTCTATCTTAGACTGATTTTGTTTATCATATCCTCTACTATGAGATTTAAATATGAACGATTTTTTGATTTATTATTTTTTGCTTGAAATAATTAAAGCATATATGAATAGATTGTCACCTACATCATAATTTATATCTGATACTCTCATTTTTTACTATATTGGAGTTTGCTTGCTATTCTTAGGTAGAAAATTTAGGAATTTCCTTTTTCTTTGCGGACGCCTATTCATCCTGGTAAAGAAGACGCAAATGCTTAGCTTACAGAACTGCTTGTGAAGCTCTAATGGATGAGTTCGAGTAAATGTTGCACTCATTCTTGTAATTTATCATTTCAAAAATTAATAAAAATATGCAGTTTCAAATTATATTATTTGATCAGGGTGGAGTAATTTGATAAAATAAATAGTATATGTGAAGGAATAAAAACTGAAAATTATCTTCTGGACTATTTTTGATGATATTCGGAAGTTTTTTAGTTGAGGTATTTCTGAGAACATGAAAATAAATAAAAGGAGGTTGTTTGACTCGATGAAAGGCAAGCAACAACAAGATTTTAGGGTAGAAAAATACATCCGTTACGGTATTCGTAAATATAGTTTTGGAGCGGCATCGGTAGCTATTGCGGCTGGTTTGATGTTCCTTGGAAATGGAGCAGTATCTGCTTCAGAAACGTCAGTTAATGGGAATACTGCAGATTCATCAGTAGTAGCTTCTAATCCAGAAAATGATGGGACTTCGACGAAAGCAGAAACTCCAGTAACTGAAAAAGAAGTAAAGGCAGAGGAGCCTAAAAAGGAAGATACTTCAGTTCAAAAAGAAGCAGAAGAAAAAACACCAACAGAAGCTCCTAAAGCAAATACTGAAAAAACTGCTGAAAAGGTTGCTGCCAATAAAACAGCACTCTATGAAGCAATTTCAAGCTTAGAGAACCGTATCGCTGTAGCTAAGAATGCAGATGCAAGTGCTCTTTCTGCTGCAAAGGAAGCTTTAGCAACCGCAAAATCGGTTTTTGCGAATCCAACAGATGGACAATCAGAAGTTGATAGTCAAACAGAAGCACTTAAGGCTTTAGCGACAGTTCTTGTAGAATCAAACGCTGCTGAAACTGCAAAGAAAGAAGAAGCGGCTAATCAAAATCAAGACAATCCTACAGTAGACACCAAGGTTTTGAACCAAACTTTATCTGAAGCAGAAGTTACCAACCAATTAGCTTATTCAGAGATGAATAAAAAGGATCTTTCTGATGAGAGTAAAGGTGCTATCGAGGCAGCAATTGCTAAGAACAAAGTTGTCCTTGCGGAAACAACCAAATTGTTGGCTGATAAGAGCTTAGCACAAGAACAAGTGGATGCTCAGTTGAACCGTTTGAACGAGTCAATTCAGGCAGTCTATGACGAATTGAAACGAAACGGTATCGGCCAAGATGGGAAATTCGCTGTAGCTCTCTCAGCTAACGAAGGATACACAGCTTCTTCTACAGAATTAAGAAAAGAAAATGGTGAATTTCTTGGTTCTACAGGTAAATCTTACAAAGTACTAGATGGCAACGACAACTATAAAATTTATGTTCATGGCTATCAATCTGAGAACACTGATGTGCCTGCGGCAAATAGTGGACAAGCAGGAATAAGTGGTCGTACAGATATTCCTTTATCAAAAACTGAAGCTCAAAAACTTGGACGAGAAGCTGCTCTATGGAAAGGTAAAATTCGTGCTACAGGAAAAGCTAATGGGAACACAACTTGGGGATCTGGTGGAGCTTATGAATACATAGCTACAGAAATCTACGGATATACTTATGAACAAGGAAATCACTATGTATATCTTACAGATGTGAAAAAACGTTTTAGTTTATCTGATGAGGCAACTGCTGCAGGTTACAAAATCACAAACGTCGCCTTAAGCAACTTAATTCCAGGATTAGCTTATAATGAAGCTACAGATACTGTAGAAGGATATGTAGCATCTTCTCTTCAAAACGGTGTATATGACATGCGTTATATTGTAACTGTAGAGAAAGATGGAGCTACTCAGCAGGTTACTTTCAGGGATTTAACGGCTGGATGGATAGGATGGCAAGATACATCTGCACCACTTATTCAAGGATCTTCTAAGTTAGTTACAGTAGGTGACGAAGTAAGTCATAACATCAAATATGTTGATAATGATGGAATGAGTCGTGATGAAAGAACTGGTTATGTATACAGAAGTAATGGAGAAAAAGTTGTTGCCGGTTCAAAAACTGCTCCTGGAAGCACGAGTGGAGCAACCTTTACTGCAGTTGATGGATCTAAAGTAAATACCGAGAACGGACCACAAACTGTCACAGCCCATACATCCCTAAACGGTAATTATACAGGAAGTCAAACTTCGATAAACGATGTCGTACCAGGATTAAATTATAATCCACAAACTGGAGATATTACTGGGACAGCAAGTGAAGCTGGAATTTTCACAGCGGCTGTTTATGCGAAAGACTATAATAATACAACCAATGCGAAAAATCAGGATTGGAATATGTATGGTCAAGAAGCTCATGAAAATATTACAATCGCAGTAGCACCTAAGATTACTGTTAAGAATGTTGAAGCTTATGCAACAAATATACCTGTAACAATCTCAAATGGAGCTAACAAAGCAGAAATTACAATGCCAGATGGAACAGTTACTAAATTAGTAGCTAAGAACGGAAACTGGGTAGTAGCTGCAGGTACTACAAATACAGCAGTTCAAGAAGGAGCAGTATTAGCGCCAGTTGCAACTTCAGGGGAATCAACTATTAACTTAACAGTGACTCCGAAATCTACAAAATACGTTGGTGTGGATAATATTGCGGCTAAAGCAACAACTGACAAGGTAAAAGCAAATATTCAACGTGAATTTGCTATGGTAACTGACGCAGCAGGTAATACGTACAAAGCGGTATTTAACCATGCAACAGGTAAATATTCGTTACCTACTGAAAAAGCTTATGAATTAAAAGACAATGGTAATGGTACATCAACTCTTATTGAACGTCGTGTTTATACAGATGCGCAAGCAAATGGTGATGTTAAATTCGTTGTTTATGAGTTTGAACGTACATGGAATACAACATCTTCAGCATCAACATTAGAGGACAAGATTGCAGAAATCCGTAAAAATGGTGAGGTAACTGCAGTAGGTAATGTTACGCGTACAGAGACTCTAATCAAGAAAGATAACACATCATCAGAACAAGGGATGGTAGTTACAGTAAGTTACGACTCAGTAACAAACCAATGGACATCTTCTGACGGTACAGCGGTAACAGCTAAAGAATCAAATGCAGGTTGGGAAATCGAAACAGCATCTGGATTCAAAGGATATGTATCATACCGTGAAGCAAGTTCAACAGATGTAGCATCAATCCAAAATGCTAAACCAACAGGAACCTCAACAAGCTATTCAGAAGCAAAAGGTACATCAGTAGACTTAATCAAGTCAACTAAAGCAAATGTAGCATTCGCAGATACAATCGATGATAAAACATCAGCAACAGATTCTGATACGATTAAAACAAAAGTAACAGCAACTGCACCAGATGGCTCAGTAACTACTTTTGATGGAGCTCAAGCAGAAGAAACAGCTTATATCCAAGCACAACGTACAGCAGCAGCTAAAACTCAAGCGGCAGCAACAGCTGTAAAAGAACAACAAGATACACAAAACGAATTAGCTCGTCTTCAAGAACTACTAGACCGTCAAACACGAGTAGTAGAAGATGCTCAAAAGGCATTAGATGACTTGAAATTACGTACAATTTCACCAACAGCTCAAGAATTAGCAGAAAGAAAACTTGCTAATTCTAAAGAGTTTAAAGCATCTATAGAAGAACAATTAGCAACAGCTAAGGCAAATCTTACTACAAAAACAACAGAGGTAGAAACAGCACGTACTGCAGCTTTAGAAGCTGAAAAAGCGGTAGAAACAGCACGTACAGCTCTTAAAACAGCAGCAGAATCAAACTTAGCTAAAGCTAACGCTTATGTACTATCTCAAAAAGGACGTTACAAAGTAACAGCCAGAGCAGTAGACTCAAACGGTGTTGTAACAACTCCAACAGTAGATGGAACAGATGCTGGAGAAGTTACAGAAGATGCAGTAGCAGAAACAACTTACTACATCGTAGTAACAGAACCAGAGAAATCATCAGGTGCTCAAGCTCAAAAACAAACTGACTCAATGGCCGACAATTTCAATGATGGAAAAGAAGGAACTACAGTATCAAATTATAAACTAGTAGATCCAAAAACAGGAGCAAAAGTTGAATCTTTAACAACTGAAGAAGGAACATACACTGTAGATCCAACGACTGGTGAGGTGTCATTTACACCAGCTGAAGGATTTGTTGGTACAGCAGCTCCTATCACAGTAGCAGCAGATGTGACATTTAATGACGAGTCAGGTAACCCAGTAACAGTACCAGTTTCAAATACATATACACCAACTGTATACGGAATTGACCCAGCTGATGATGAAACTACTGGTAAACAAGGTCAAACGCAGACATCTATTTCTGGAAAAGAACGTTTTGAAGAACTAAACACTGCAACTAATACACCTGATGGAACAAATGTTGACTGGACAACAGCTGCCTACTCATTAGAAGGAGCTAATGCTGAAGGTAAAGTGGTAGTTGATGGAGAAGGAACATACTCAATCGATCCAACAACAGGTGTAGTAACATTTGAACCACTTCCAACATTTACAGGAAAAGCTAAAGGTGTTAATGTACAAGTATCAGTAACAGCAACTGACTCAGAAGGAAACAAAGTTCCAGTTACTTCAAAAGGGTCTTATACTCCAGAAGTAACACCAGTTAAGCCAACAGGTGAAGGTGTAACTTCAAGTGGTAAACAAGGTCAAGAGCAAACAGGAACACCTAAATTTACTCAAGGTGATGAAACAGCGCCAATCACAATCAACGAACAGCAACCGGCTAAATTCGTAGTAAATGGACAACCAGTAGAAGACAAAGAAATTCCAGCTACAAAAGATGGAAAAGAAGTTGGTAAATACGTAATCGATCCATTAACAGGTGTTGTAACATTTAAACCAAACAAAGACTTTGTTGGTACTCCGGATCCAGCAACTGTTGAAGTTAAAGATAAGAATGGAACTCCAGCAACAGCTACTTACACACCAACAGTAACGCCAGTAACACCAACAGCAGAGCCAAAAGAAACAACTGGAAAACAAGGTCAACCACAAACTCAAGACACAGAGTCAATGTTCAAACAAGGTGATGAAGTAGCCCCAATTGATAAGACAACTGTTAAATTGGTAGACCCAAGTGGTAATGAAGTAACAACAATGCCAGCTCTTAAAGATGGTAAAGAAGTTGGAACATACACAATTGATCCAACAACAGGAGTTATTACATTCCAACCAAACAAAGATTTTGTTGGTACACCAGATCCAGCTAAGGTTGTAGCGAAGGATACTAACGGAACTAAGGTAGAAACAACTTACACACCAACAGTAACGCCAGTAACACCGACAGCAGAACCAGCTGAGACAACAGATATCCAAGGTAAAACACAAAATGGAACACCAACATTCACACCAGGTAATCCAGAAGTTCCAATGGATGATGAAGTACCAGCAACATTCGAAGACGGATCAACAACTAAGACTATTCCAGGCGAAGGAACATACACAGTAGCGAAAGACGGAACAGTAATATTTACGCCTGAGAAGACATTCACAGGAGTTGGAACAGGGGTAACAGTAAAACGTGTAGATAAGAATGGAACACCAGTCACAGCTAAATACACTCCAACAGTAACACCGGTGAAACCAGAAGGAACACCTGCAGTATCTGAAGGACCTAAAGGACAACCTCAAACAGGAACACCAACATTTACACCAGGAAATCCTAATGTGCCAATCGATGAAGATGTACCACCAACATTCGAAGATGGAACAACTACAAAAATAGTACCAGGTGAAGGAACTTATACAATCGATGAAAACGGTAAAGTAACCTTTACACCAGAACCAGACTTCGTTGGTAAAGCATCAGGTGTAACCGTTAAACGTGTAGATAAGAATGGAACACCAGTCACAGCTACTTACACTCCTACAGTTCGTCCTGA